>Ga0214542_1000708_pt1 | contig 63099 bp, 51 predicted proteins | sample CNSS1metaG_FD_160096 | JGI IMG/M metagenome (GOLD analysis project Ga0214542, IMG submission 160096) | Root nodule microbial communities from cowpea collected in UCLA plant growth center, Los Angeles, California, USA - CNSS1 | ecosystem: Host-associated > Plants > Roots > Nodule | place: USA...
ATGATTATTGGAGTTTCAGGATACCAACCAATTTAGGAGTCCTCATGTTCTTACATACAATAACTTACCCTCTAGAATTTCCCTTGAATTCTAGTGCTACCACACCTTCCAATAATCTGATTTCATACAACTCTACTATAGGTTCTACTAATCACAAGAATTCAAGCACAATACAACAAACATCACAATATATTACTCATGATAACCTTCAATACTTTAAAATAAAGGAAAAATCAAAATTCTACAGAGGAACTCGCTTAAGGTAGAAGATCTCGCCTGGGCGAGAGGGTTACCCTCGCTTAGGCGGGTCACTCTCGCTTGAGCGAGACTCAAATAGTGGGCAACTCTAAAACTGGGCGAATTTTTGCTCAGGCTAAACTGTTTCGCCTAGACGAGAGTGTCTCTCTCGCTCAGGCGAACCCAGCTCGCCTAGGCGAGACTTCGAGCAGTTCCAAGGGGTAAATTCCTGGCGTTTTCGCTCAGGCGAGAGCTACTCGCCTAGGCGAAAATACCAGGTTCCTAATCTGTTTCAACATGCAACAACACAAGATTTTTGCTCAATCCATTCATACACTCAATCATACCGATCAAACATTCATACAACACTAAATCATGAACTTCCAACCCATTAGAAAGACTTCTATGCGAAAATTAGAGAAAATTTGGCTAGATTCCCTTACCTTATGAAATCTCCAAGAAGCAAAACGTTTTCAACAAAGGAACCCCTCAATCACACAACCTAGGAAGCTAGAAAGTACAAATTTAGAGTGAGAATAGAACTCCAGTTAGGACTTCAAAGAAGGAGATGCTCCATTGATCGAATTTGCAGAGAAAAGAGAAAGACTTGAAGTAAACTTACAAGAATGGGAGGGGAGAACAACTTGAGTGAGAAATTCAGCTCCAGATTCAGTGTTGCTGGCTGCAACAAGAAGAGAGGGTGGATCAGAATGAGAATTTGCAGTTTTCTGGTTGGAGAGGATTGGAAATTCTGAAGGTGGATGCAGTGTGTGAGTATTTAGGAGAGCCTAGTTTCTGTGTGTGGGCAGTGGAGAGAAGAAAAGGGAAATAAAAGGGGTCTCACAAGTTGTAGTGTGTATTTTTTTAAAATCAATAAAATAAATACATAAAAAGTGAATTGAATTTTGAAATATTATTTTAAATCTATCAAAACTATGTTATTTATTCCCAAATAATAAGAATTTAAATTTCCAAATAAACTGTTACGCCATAATATGTATTTTCAAATAATAAGATGTCACGCAATAATATATATCTATTTTTCAAATTTTATTCTCTTTTACTTATTCTTGCATGTTACCTTATTTATTATTTTTATTTTAGACCCATAACACATTCGACTGTCACGAATATTTATCAAGTTTGAAAAGCAAGATATTTATATTCATGATTTATTATTTAATTTGAAGTTAAATTTAGATAATATAAATATGATAAGTTGCACTTAATATATTTTCAAAATAAATTCAAATAAAACTCTAAATGTCCCAACGCATTCTTTTGTCCGTGAATAAGTTCATTTTGAATAATTACGTAGTGGTAATATTTTTATGGGCAATAGGTAATTAAACATCACACATATTTATATAACTTATTTTTAAAATTTAATTAATATTTTTGTTTTCATATTTAAATTTATTAGTTTTTATATATATTTTCTTAACTCAATTAAATTTTAATATTTTTTAAATAAAATAAATTTGATTCAAAATTGACAATTACTACATTTAGAATATTATGGGTTAAAATTTTGAAAGTGCTACGTATTAAACGATTTCAAAAATATCATATGTTAAAATTGAAAAATAACACACGTTAAAATAAAGAGTTTCAAAACAAAAACGAAATTTTAACACAAAAATAAAGATAAAAATGAATTATATAATTAAATATTATGATCAATTTACTGATTAAACTTTTTTATGTGATATCATATTTTATATATTAAAATTAAAAGGTTAATCTCTATTTATATTTTATATTAAAAACCTCAAATAAAACCCTGAAGTAAAACCTACTCCTAAACGTTCGCGGACGATAGTGTTTCAACGGAGGCCACTGTCGATCTCCAGTAAAGAAAGCCTTCCCTTCGTAGTTCACAGCGGCGCCTCAAGTTCTCTCACTCCGCAATAAAACGACATCCGTCGCACCTTGAAACGACACCGCCGAAGCTGAACCCTAAAACTTTGGGGCAACGATGCAACACGACGAGGTCATATGGCAAGTTATCAGGCATAACCATTGTAGTTATTTGGCCAAGTAAGAAGTTCCCTAACTTTTTGTTTTCGATTTTCCTTTTCTTTAGTCTCTCTTCAGATTTATGATTTTGTTTTATTGATGGTGTTGTTACGAGCTCAAACTAATCGTTCACTTTTTTTTTTCCCTTATCGTAGAATTACGACGGGGAATTTCTGTAGAAACCCTTACAACGTAACTGGGGTTTGTAACAGAAGTTCGTGCCCTTTGGCTAATAGTCGATATGCCACTATTCGAGAAGACAATGGTACTTTTGCTTACAAACACTTTTTTTGTTGTTGCCTTTTTGGAGCTAGGTTTTGTTTTGGATGGAATTGATGCTTTGTACTGTGTAGTAGGGCTGGTTAAGACGCTTATGTTATCATTTTGTTGGAACTATAAATTTGTTATAGCCCTGTTTGGATAAATTTATCGAATTTACACAAGATAATATTAACTTGTATACTTCGGTTTATGGAGAAGTTAGATAGGAGAGCATGTATAGAAGTTGTAGTGTGTTGAATGTTGATTTTTTTTTTTTAAAATTTTCTTCTCTGGTAAGTACTCGTTGAGAAGTTTATCCAAACATTTCTGTAGTTTAATAAGTCTCACTGCAAAGCTTATTGAAATTTGTTAGAAAGAGTTTATGCCAGCCACTTTCATAATTTTGACCAGATAGCTTCAACTTTCTGCATAACTTTTGAAGATAAATTTAAATTAGCTCATATATGCTCTTCCGAACGCCCCTAAATGGTTATATTCGTGAGTGACAAGTGCAATAAATGAGTAATTGAAGGCAAAATATGTGTAGAATCATAATTTGCATTGGGTGTTGCAGGAGTGTTTTATCTTTACATGAAAACTATAGAACGGGCTCACATGCCGAAAGATTTGTGGGAAAGAGTAAAGCTGCCTAGGAATTATGAGAAGGCACTTGAAGTCATAGACAAACATCTGGTACTGTTGATATATGTAGTCTTTGGCATATTTAACTATTCAACATTTTACCGGTTAGTATTGTCAAGATTGAATGTGTTTCTGCATTGGCAGATGTATTGGCCCAAGCTTCTTATACACAAGATAAAGCAACGACTGACAAAAATGACCCAGATGCGGATACGTATGAGGAAACTTGCTTTAAAGACGAGGTTTGAAATCATATTCCCATGTTCAGTTTGTTTTATCTTATCATGTTTACCAGTGCCTAATTTTATACAAGTAGCTTGTAGTCCAGATGCTCTAATTTTTGTATCATTTGAATAGCCAGTCTGATAAATTTATTTTTGCATGTATGAAGGAAAATTAATTTTCTGTGAATGAATGAGATTGTCACTGAACATGGAGTAAAACCTCAATACCCTTCCATATTACATCTGATTTTTATTGAATAGGTTACTGATTGTATTGGTTTTGGGCTAAATTTGGTTGAAATAAAAGAATCTACACTAACAAAGTAAAAATTGGGCTACTAGTACTACTACTATCATCATCCTTTAATTCTGATGCTGAAAATCCATTTTGGGTGAAGTAACAAATTATATTGCTTCAGCTTAGGGAAAAAATTGGATCCCCCACTGTTAGATCTAATTTTACTACCTCACCTTTAATTTTTTACCCATATTTTATGAATTTTTAATGTTTTTGGTAGTATGACATCTAATTGCATTCCAAACTTCTTCAATATGCATTCCTCGGATAAGTAATTCCAAAGATGGATAAGTTTATGAGAGAGGGGTTATCTGCGTATGATTGATTTCTGTCGTCCAGGTTTTTCCTCTTCTTTCTGTCTACTTCCTGTATATTTGTATAATTAGGAACACTACAAGAAATCATTTACTTGTATATTGTAATGCACCAACCAAATTATGTTTCTGGTCACTACATTAATATATGTGTGTGTATACACACACACACAGAGAAAGAGAGAGAGAAATATTGGTCCCATGGGATTTTTTTTTTGTATTGATCCATTTTTAGTGTTTTAGTAATAATTTATTTCTGTTGTCCAGGATATTTCCTCTTCTCTCTGTATACTTCCTGTACCATATTTGTTTAATTAGGAAACACTATTATGAAATCATTTACTTGTATATTGTAATGCACCAACCAAAGCTTGTTTAGGTAATTACTACATTAATGTATGTGGAAATATCGGTCTCATGGGATGCATTTTTTTGTATTGAACCGTTTTGAGCATTTAGTAATAATTTATTCTATGTTTATGTTTCATCCCTCGGGCTCTAATTTTTATACAACTTCATTATTACTTAATTAGTTTTAATCCCATTATTTTATTATAAATTCCTTTTTCCAGAACTTAAATTGGAGTTAATTTTGAATGTGTGACTTCATAGGTATTCTTCCTGTCTTTTATTTATACACATGTATGTATCTATGCATTATTTTGAATATGATTTTATGTTTAAGGTGAGGTCATACATTTTGTGTTATATCTTTTATCTATAATTCTATTTTTTAAGCTGATGTCGCAATTAAATGTTCATAGCAGTTTATCATAGTATAAAGTGGTTGCTGTTTTACAGGGAGAAAATAATGACAACTCCAAGGAAAGAGAAAAAGAGAGAGGCTCGAAGAGAAGAGAAGGCTGAGAAAGCAGCTTTGTTGGAAAAGGTTATAGTCAATCCTAATGTTACTCATACACATAATTTTATGCTTTTTTCACTCTTCACTTTACTCATTGGTGCTTTTCAACATTATTTAGTCTATTGAAAAAGAGCTATTAGAACGCCTTCAAAAAGGAGTTTATCAACAAAGTGATATATATAATTATCCTCTTGAAGAGTACAATAAAGTTCTCGATATGGAGAATCTTCAACCTGTTGATGAAGAGGAGGATGAAGAGGTATTTGTCCACTAACCCATTTTTTTGTCTGTTACCAATCATGTTTAATTTAAGAACTATTTGCAGTTTAACCTTTTTAAATGTGTTTAATCTATTCAATTTATTTATTTTTTGTTTTTGGAATGGACAGGAACCAGAGATAGAATATGTAGAAGGATATGATGAACTTGAAGAGGAAGAAGATATGGAGGATTTTGGTGGTTTTGTTACTCACAAGTCACAGGGTAATTATGATGATGGTGAAAATAGTCAAATTTAGTTTAGAAGCTTTGGAACATGCATTGAGTATTTTTCATTTGTTAAAATGTATATGGATGGCATTTTTTATTTGTGATGAAATAGTGAATTATGTTCCCATTTTTGTTTTAAATAATTGGTCACTCAACAAGGAATTTGGTTTTGCCATAATTTCTTTAATAATTTTTCATGTCTTCATTTCTTCTAGATTTGATGCAGTAATAAGATGATGATACCCGCCCCCCCAATAGAAGTAAAATAATAAAAGTCACATACAAAGCTGCTTTCTGCTTGGCTAGAACTTGAAATGCTGAGTTGTGTGTGATGCCTTTGTTATGTGTGATGCCTTTGTTATGTGTTCATTATTTCATTATTTGTTGGGTGTGATAGCCTTTCATGTTAAGAAGGAATCTGTGTTCATGAATTTTTAAATAGTTCCAAACTTGCATATTAGAAAAGCAAAATCATGATAAAGTGTACTTATGCAGCTGAAAGCTCTGATGATGAGGAAGATGAAGAGGAAGATGATGAAACAGTTGATCAGAGTAGAGCAAAAAGGAAAATGATTTTATCTTCAAAGAAACATGAGAAGAATGGCCTTGATTCTAAATCAAAGAAGACAAGGGTCCTTGTTGAGGTAATTATACAATGTTTCCTTCTATGAAGATCTTAACTTAGGGGAGCTTTTGCGTATAATAATTTCAATATTGTTTTCAAATACAACTGTAATTTCTTGACTGAGAACTTTTAAGATAGACTGTTTGATAGTGAAACCTTTTTGTTTTTCGGAAGCTGAAAATAGAGCCAATACTTCTGTATTTTTGAAAGTTAGTTAATAACAAGCTAATCCAATGTTTACTTCAATAATGTTATACATGCATCTCTAATCCATGTGATGAGTATTTCTGACAATAATGAGAACTAAATCGTTGTCGATATTTTCCCTTCTTACTTGATATTACCTAGTTTTTGCTGTGTTTGGTTTGCCAAAGCTACATTCTAACAATTATTATCATGATTATGACACGTTGTAATTTTATGATTAATATGCATTTGTGTTTAAAGAATAAGGCATCAATTAGCTTCATTCCATCTTTAATTGTACAAGTAGCGTTTAGAAAGCAAAAACAATGCTAAAGTCAACTGTATGAGTGCCAAACAGTGTTGAATTCAATACATTCCATATTAGAGTGGATTTCTTCTCTATTGACGTTAGTTGAGTTTTATTAGAAAGTGAACTTCAAGTCTAATTTAACAATTTCACAAAACCAATTTGTAAATTTGAAAGTTAGTTAATAACAAGCTAATCCAATGTTTACTTCAATAATGTTATACATGCATCTCTAATCCATGTGATGAGTATTTCTGACAATAATGAGAACTAAATCGTTGTCGATATTTTCCCTTCTTACTTGATATTACCTAGTTTTTGCTGTGTTTGGTTTGCCAAAGCTACATTCTAACAATTATTATCATGATTATGACACGTTGTAATTTTATGATTAATATGCATTTGTGTTTAAAGAATAAGGCATCAATTAGCTTCATTCCATCTTTAATTGTACAAGTAGCGTTTAGAAAGCAAAAACAATGCTAAAGTCAACTGTATGAGTGCCAAACAGTGTTGAATTCAATACATTCCATATTAGAGTGGATTTCTTCTCTATTGACGTTAGTTGAGTTTTATTAGAAAGTGAACTTCAAGTCTAATTTAACAATTTCACAAAATCAATTTGTAAATTGAGGTTTAGATATTTATATACTATAATTTGACCATATTTGTAGTCCATATAGTATCTCCAACACACTTTCCCACGTCTGGGCATTTCAAGTGTGTGAATAGATATGTATGGGTGGTTTGATAGTGGGTGGAAAAATAGGCATGATGGTCCTCTCTAAGATACTCTGTTTCCATTTAAGAAATGCACTATAACAACTTAATAGTATAAAACTGATTTGTAAGATTATGTTTGCACTTTCTAATATACTATAATTTATTCATATTTTTATGTACGATCCTCACATGTTTAGACATTCACATGTTTAGAGATGCATGAAATGCTTGAATTAGTTTTGGGTTCAAAATATGATATTGTAACCATGATTTTCGTTGTTTTCAGGTTGAGCAAGAGAATGGTGATGAAAGACAGAGGGTGGTGCAGTAGTTGCATTTGCCGTTTTTACGGATAGAAGAAAATGCTAAAGCAAAAACCGATTTTGATTGTTGAGTCTTCTAATTTTGTTCCTATCCATTTAAAAATTATATACAGTTTCCATTTCTCTTTTCAATTTATTTAATGTTCTGAAGGAGTTGTGGCAAATGCCATAAAATGTATCTAGGGTAGAGACGGAGCATCTCATTCCTGCATTTAATCGGGCATTAATAGTGACTGATCCTTTTCCTGTGTCACGCTGGTCAGCAAGGTTTTGGACACCTTTGTAAGTTTAGAGAAAGTTAAGCACATTTTTTATTACTTTTTTTTTTCTGAAACTGATGTTCACATGCAGTTGCTTTACTGACACCTCACATTACAAAAATTCCTTGAATTAGGGAGGTAAGTTGTTAAACATTTTGTTCTGATATAAACTTAGTTTAAGGTGTCATCTGAGTATAAAACAGTGGTGGTTTTGGAATTTTATGTTTTTATTATGATTGCTTTTAAAAGATATTCCGGTTGATCAAGAAAGTTTAGATGGTAAGAAATAGGGCCACAAGTTGGCTGAGTGGATGAAAAGGTAGAAAAGTAATTCACATCACTTTCGAATAATTTCCATGTAAAAATACTTTTTTTTTTTTTTTTTTTTTTTTTTTTTTTTTTTGTAAAATCATTGCAACTAAACCATTACTCTTTATAGTAAAACAACGTGAATACATTTGAATTAATTCAGACCAACTGAAGGGGAGAGAGCTGTACTTCAGCGAAAGCATGAACTTAGGTGAAAGGTGGTCAATGAGTTAACATTCTCAACCCTCTACAGCACCAAGACTAGGTTTCATGTCCGAAGTTTTATGTTATAATTGAAAAAGTTTATTAATAATTCTAGATTCATTTTAGAAGAAATATAATCTACTAATACTTATAAATTTATTTAAAAAGTCTAAATAAAATCAATAAAAAGTATAAGGAAATAGTAATGATAGAACCCAAGAAAGACTAAAGATCATTGATTTATTATTTTGATTTAAAATCTCTAATTCAAGTTTGAACTTAAAAAGCTTCTTTCATTGAATATAGAAAAAGTAGGGATTGAGATTAATCTCCCTTGTGTAGAAAATACAATACACATAGGGACTGTATTTATAATAAAGAATATATGGGCTAAACTCAAAATACATATGAAGAATAATAACAATAGAAACAAAGTATAAGATATTAAAGATATCTTAACACTCCCCCTCAAGTTGGTGCATACAAATCGTATGTACCAAGCTTGTTACAAGTATAACTAATTCTCGGTTTCTGTAAAGATTTAGTAAAAATATGTCTTAATATCTCTAGACATAATCTTTTCTCGAATGAAATGACAATCAATCTCAATGTGTTTAGTCCTCTCATGAAAGATAGTGTAACTCTTTGAGCAACTGCTTAAGCCAAACAAGCTCACAAGTGGCTGAAGCCATGACTCTATATTCTGCTTCTGCACTAGACCTTGCTACAACACTTTGTTTCTTGCTTTTTCAAGAGATCAAGTTACCTCCAATAGAGACAATATCCGGATGTAGACCTTCTATCAGAAGGAGATCCTGCCCAATCAGCATCTGAATAACAAACAACTCTTGTATATTAGAACCATATAACAAACCTTTACTAGGAGATCCTTTAATATACTTCAGTATATGAATGACTGCATTCCAATGATCTTCGTACGGAAAATTAAGAAATTGGCTTACCACACTGACTATAAAGGAAATGTCAGGATGAGTAACTGTAAGATAATTCAATTTCCCAACTAATCTTCCATACTGTTCGGGATCTGACATAGGCTTCCCCTGATTTGGTAGAAGTTTAGTATTGGGATCCATAGGTGTGTTAACAGATTTTGAATTCATCAACCTAGTTTCTTCCAAAATATCCAGTGCATACTTTCGTTGAGAAATAACAATACCATCTTTGTCGGACTGTGCCACCTCAATACCCAAGAAATATATGAATTTTCCAAGATCTTTGGTCTGAAAATGATCACAAAGATGTTGTTTCATATGAGAGATGCCATGGTTATCACTGCCAGTAATAACAATATCATCAACATACACTATCAAGTAGACACATCCAACACTTGAATGACGATAAAAAACTGAATGATCTACCTCACACCGAGTCATACCAAATTGTTGAACAACATTGCTAAATTTTCCAAACCAGGCCCTTGGAGACTGTTTTAGGCCATATAAAGATTTGCGAAGACGACATACCAACCTAGAAGACTCCCCCTAAGCAACAAACCCAGGAGGTTGCTCCATATAAATCTCTTCTTGCAAATCGCCATTGAGGAAAGCATTTTTAACGTCCAATTGATAAAGAGGCCACTTTTGAAGAGCCACCATGGCAATAAATAAACGAACAGAAGCCATCTTCGCCACTAGAGAAAAAATATCACCATAATCCAACCCAAAGATTTGGGTGTAACCTTTGGCCACAAGACGTGCTTTGAGACGATCAATAGTACCATCAAGTCCAACTTTAATAGCCAAAACCCACTTGTAACCAACAACAAATTTCCTAGACGGTAATGGGACAAGCTCCCAAGTTCCACTATTATGAAGAGCACTCAGTTCATCGAGCATGGCCTGACGCCAACCAGGATGGGCTAAGGCATCACGAACAGATTTTGGGATGGTCACATAAGAAATAGATGAAAGACAAACATAAAAAGGTGAAGACAATTTATGGTAACTTAAAGCAATATAATGAGGAGAAGGATTACGTGTAGAACGAATACCTTTTTTGAGGGCGATGGGAAGGTCACTCTGTGGAAAGGGAGACTTAGTTGTCGGAGCCGGAGGAGACACAATAGTTGGCACTTGAGGTGAGTCACTCGCTGGTTGTTGAGGACGAGGACGACGACTATAAACCTGAAGAGGTGGTGGAACAGAAACTGACGGCGTACAAGGCACACCTGGAAGATCACAGATCATAGGAATATTAACAAGACTAGGAAAATCAACGGTATTAGATGGAGACTCAATGAAAGGAGAAGAACTTTTATAGTAAAAGGAAGACTCATTGAAGGTGACATCTGCACAAACAAAATAGCGGTTAAGAGAAGGAGAAAAACACTTGTACCCTTTCTGGTATCGCGTAAACCTTAAAAAAACACATTTGTGTGAACGAGGAGACAATTTATCAAGCCCAGGACTAAAGTTGTGCACAAAACATGTAGACCCAAAAACCTTGAGGGGTAAGGGATGAAGAGGTTCATGAGGAAATAAAATGGAATGCGGTATTTTATTATTTAAAACCGAAGAAGGCATACGATTAATAAGATAACAAGTAGTGAGAACAACATCACCCCAAAAAGAATGAGGAACCTCACCATGAATTAAAAGAGTGCGAGTAGTTTCAATAAGGTGTATATTTTTCCGTTCAGCCACCCCATTTTGTTGAGGTGTATATGCACAAGACGTTTGATGCAGAATGCCACACGAAGCCATAAATTGTTTAAAAGAATTGGAAAGATATTCACGACCATTATCACTCCGCAAAATTTTAATAGGAACACCAAATTGAGTTTGAATTTCATGGAAAAACGATTGAAAGATATGAAATAATTCAGAACGACTCTTCATTAAAAATAACCAAGTACACTGGGAATAATCATCAATAAAAGTAACAAAGTATTGAAAACCTAAACTAGATGCAACACGACTAGGTCCCCAAATGTCAGAGTGAACTAAGGCAAAAGGGGACGAAGCACTGTGTGCAACACTACGAGGAAAAGAACTACGACTATGCTTGCCTAACTGACATGACTCACACACCAACTTGGACAACTTGGAGAAGCCAGGAACAAGTTACTGCAACTTGGCAAGACTAGGATGGCCTAATTGAGCACGAAGAAGAAGAGATGGAGACTTTATAGCTGCGCCAACATGAGAAGAAGGGCAGAGATGATAAAGACCATGAGACTCACATCCGGTGCCAATCACCTGTCTCGAATTCTGGTCCTGTAAACAAACAGACGATTGGGTAAAGGAAATAACACAATCAAGGTATCGAGTTAGACAACTAATGGATAATAAGTTAAAAGAAGACCTAGGAACATAAAGAACATTATCAATGGATAAAAAAGGAAAAAGATCGACAGTCCCAACACCATGAGCTGAAACATGAGACCCATTAGCCATTGTAATAGAGGGTAAATTATCTGGAGAGGACAAAGAGGAAAACAAAGATTTATTACCAGTAATATGATCGGTGGCACCTGAGTCGAACACCCAAGGACCAACAGACAAAGATTGAGTCAGACCAACAAAAGATGTACCTGTGTGGGCAACAGAAGCTGTGGAACTAGAAAGCTTACGATCCTCACTCCATTTGAGAAATTCATTGAAGAGAGCAGATTGGTCGGTGGCAAAAACAAATGAATGAGGATATGCAGAAGATGGTTGTGACGAAGGATCAGTGTGTGCAACAGCAGCAGATCGAGAAGGACGACCATGTAAGGCATAACATCGATCAATTTTGTGGCCGAATTTGCCACAATGATCACACTTGTGACGCCCTTTCTCCAGCTTGCGTGAGCATTGACGATCATCACGGTGAGAAACCAAAGCAGAGGAATCATTGGCATGGACAAGTGGATCAGTGGAAGGTTGACAAGGCACACACAAAAGGGTGGAACAAGTAGAGGTAAAATTGGGTATAATAGTCGAACCCAAAATTTGATCACAGACATGGAAATATTTATCAGCAAGCCCGTGTAACATCACAACCATGAAGAAGCGTGATCGTAGCTCAATTTCCTGAACAGGAGTAGAGGCAGGAGGTAATACATCATTAAATTCATGAAAAAGCTCAGTCACCTTACCAACATAATCTGCAACAAGGTCTTGAGTACGAGAAGCAACCACATTAAGCAGATCTTGACAGACACCATATAAACGTTGAGTGTCATTGGTGTAAAGTAATTTGGCCTGTTCCCAAACTTTACAAGAGGTGCCGTAGGCACGAAACAGTGGTTTCAAAGAAGCATGAATTGTATTCTTGAGAACCATGCATAAGTGAGCATCAATTCTCTTCCAATGAGGAAACTCAGTGGTATCAACATCAGTCACTTTAAGGATATGATGATCACTTTAAGTTTAACGTCGGACACCCATGTCGAATAATTCTTGCCATTTAACTTATCAATGGATAAGTGCATACTAACATTTGGAGGAAAAATGGATGAATCAGACATGGAGGCGACGGAAAACACGAAGCCCAGATCTGGAATGCCGAGGTCGAGGCTAGTACAAACGTGCGATCGCCAATAGAACTTGAACTTTCGGCGATAGTGACGATGGCCGGCGACGGTGACGGCGGCTGGAGACGGCGACTGGCGACGACGCCAACGATGGTGGCCGACGGTCGGCGATGGTGGGCGGCGGCCGACGACAGTGACTGTTGGTGGGCGACAACTGACGACGGTGGACAACACTGGCAAGGACCAGAGACCGAGGCAGGAAAAAAATCCTTAGGGTCTAGATACCATATTGAATATAGAGAAAGTATGGATTGAGATTAATCTTCCTTGTGTAGAAAATACATATAGGGTCTGTATTTATAATAAAGAACATATGGGCTAAGCCCAAAATACATATGAAGAATAATAACAATAAAAAAAAAGAATAAGATATTAAAGATATCTTAACACATTCAATTTCTCTGTAGAAAAACAAAATTAAGACATGAAAAATAAAATATGGACCCATAATCGATTTTTTGTTTTGTATAGATATGTTTAATTGATGTTCATTACAAGTTTCACTTATTTGTTTGAAGGGTAGTACGTTCATTACAAATATTGACCACATAATCATGATGAATTCCTAATTTGGTTACTCACTGGTTTCCTGTTTGACGATAAATGATGGTCTAAAAAGAATAAATCTAAGATCTAATGAGTGGAGAAGAGAAATAGGAAATGGTTGGTTGTAAATTAAAAGCCAGTGAGCAAATAAAAGTACCAAATTGGATATCTTTAAAAAATTAAAAGACTATATTTCATGTTTTTAAAAAGTGAAGTATTAAATTGAAAAAAAATCAATATTTAGGAGCTTTATAAAAATTCGAATGAAATTGGAGCACTAAATTAAGTATTAAATCTCATTATGAATGTCAATATGATCAACATAAGCATCAATGGCAGAAATATCAATAGGGTTTAAAAATAAGTATCAACAAGCATCAATGGCAGAAATATCAATAGGGTTTAAAAATAAGTATCAACAAGTGCTTGAGGAATGTCATCAGATCATAAGTAATCGCTAGAATCATGTCATGTGAAGTAAGAACCGAAGGTATCGCAAAATTAATCTGAGAACATATAGAACACATGCCAGAATCATAAGTGCATCTTAGATAAGTTTTTGAAAATCGCGATAAATATAAATCTAAGTCTCTCCATTTTTAAATTGCTCTATCTCTTTCTTAAGATTTTTTTTATTGAAAAAAAATTAATTTAAATTAATAATAGAATACTAGTGAGGTGTTCTAACCCATTTACAAAAAGATGAGAGAAAAAATATAGCACATCTCCAAAACCTGTCAAAACAATAATAAAATTTTCACGTACAAAAGCTAAGGCTCCCCTAGACATTGTACACACAAATATATATTGCAGGGGCCTTCAAACAACATCTAAGCAACATTCTTGGTAAGGAAATATAGTTTGGGTAGGAGACAACAACATACTATGCTACTACAATAATCTAAAAAAATAATTAAAACTGAACTTTTAATGCAAGACCTATGCATTCCCAACGTCAAGCTAGCCAGGAATCTTAAGATTAGCCATCCAGATCACACCTTCCTCGGTCATCCTACAAGATTACACAAAAAGTGAATATAAAACCAAGTATGCATGCCTTCTTTTGGTTGTTACATAGTAACCAATAGAAGTGTGTATGATCATTGATGAAGAACTCATTCCTTTAGACATGGGAATCCCTGTCATGCTCACCTGACAACTTAAACATAGAAAACATCATATCATAAAGATTTTAAACACATAATAGGAGCGAAGTACCAGTCACTATATGAAAACTTTACCAAAGGATTTTTATGTTTCAACAAAGCCCAAGAGTTTACTTGAACAAAACTAAAAATCTTTTCAGTGTGAACTTGCTTTTACTTAAAGATCACTCCATTATTATCTCTCCAGATTTCCCCAACTATAGCCAGCCACATTCCTTCCCACATTGTGTTTTGTCTAGTGTTTAAGTTACTCATATGAAAGTGTTTAAAGTGTATCGTAGCTTGGTTATGATGCATTGAGCTCACCCCTATCCAACTATCACACATTTTCCACACCTTTTGAGACACTATACAGGAGAAAAATAGGTGTGATGCACTCTCTTCACAATCTAGGCATAACTCACACAAGGAATGTTGTAATTGGACCCCCTTCACCGATAATTTATTCTTTGTCAGTAACTTATCCAGGTGTAGCCTATCTGTGCCTTCAGAATCACTCTTATACTCCATAACTCTGTGAACACCTTGTCACTTTCCCCTTTGGAGTTACCCATCAACTTCATATATGTAGACCTTACAATGTATGGTCCTTTCGTATTTTCCTTCCAACTCCAAGTATCCAGATACCCTTTCCTAAATGTATGACTATTATTAATTGATAGAGTTGTACTTCCATAACTTGCTCCCAAACAAGTCTTTGTCTCCTCCAAACTAATTCCCAAACCCATGTGTTATCGACCCAATGTCCTACTCCCACTATGAGACTTTGTTTACTTTTTAAGATTAGGTATAACCTATGGAACCTCGAGCTAAATGGTGCATCCCCCACCCAATGACCTTCCTAAAACAATACTTTGTCCCTTTATAGCATATATTTGTCCCAGTCAAACATAAATTTACGTCTGACTATAGCGTGCCAGACATAAATGTTAAAACATAAATTCCCAATCATCTTCCACATAGCGCTGCGACTGGACGAGAAAGCGAATTTGTGGTTTCGCGACTGCACCAGTGTTTCATCGCGTGATTGATTGTTGAGAGGTTTGTTTTTCTTTTGATTCCATTTTGGTGCACCTCCATTTACGTTGAAACCCCCAATTGTTCGTAGACCCAGCGACAATTTGGTCAAAGTGCAGTGGCGGAAGACTATGGTTGGCGATGTCGCAAAGGGTGTTTGCTCTTGATGCGTTGCCTCTCATGTGCTTTTTCAGCGGCTGTTTGGATATGGATCTGCGTTGTGGTTGGCATCTTCATTTCTAACAAGATGGAGTGTTGCAATAAGTGGATTGATTTCGACAAGTGCTCCTTGTTGCAATAAGTGTGATCTTCTCCTATGGAGGTGGTGGTGCTCCGACAACTGCGCCGTGGTTGCGTGATGACTTCCTGGAAGACTTGTGGTGGTTGGTGCAAATCTGGCGTGCAGATGGGCTGCAGTTGTTTTTGCATTTCACATGGTGGGATGACGATGCAAAAGCATGAAAATTTGTCAAAAATCATGCATAAATTTATGTATGACACTGTGTACCAGACGTAAATTTACGTCTGTTAATGCATAGTCATACGTAAATTTACGACTATCGTTATTACATCTAACCTAAACCAGATGACAAGCAAAAAGCACCGAACGTAAAAGACCTTTTTTGTGTAAGTGAATGTTGCTTCCTTGGGTCCCCCTATTGGAAAACCTATATGAATGAGATTTTCATATGCTTACAGTTCAGAATGCTAGAGAGGTTGTTTATATGAGTGGTGTTCAGACCTAGCCCCCCCCAATTCTAGTTTTGTAGAAGTTATCACTAAGACCAGACGCCAATTCAAAGCATCTTAAAATGACTTTTATTACTTAGGCACTACGAGTAGTTGCATCAAACATGAATAACGTGTCATCAACGAACTGTAATAACCCCACTTTAGTCTATTAAGTACCCACTTGAACTTCACAATACAAACCTTTCTTGACAGCTTGTCTTACCAACCTTGTTAAGCCCTCCGCTACAATGAGAAATAGGAATGGAGCCATATGATCCCTTTGTCTAAGATCCCTAGTTGGGACAGACACTTTGGTAGGGCTTCCATTAACCAATACTGACACAGAGGATGATTCCATACATTCCTTGATTCATTGAATCCATTTTCGGCAAAACTCGTGTCTAGACATCATGTTGTATAAGAAGTCCCAACTTACCGAATCATAAGCTTTTTAATAATCAACCTTGACTATAGCTTGTCTCTTCTTTTGGATCTTGTATTCTTCCACCCTTTCATTGGCTACCAATATACTATCCATAAAAGATTTTTTTTCCATCTAGCATACTTTTTTCAAAATATAACCCAGATAGCATACTGTGCACAATATTTACATGGTTAACACACTTTTATTTTATGTTCAGAATTCGGTTTCCGGGCAACCGAATTCTGGGCTCAATTTTGAATTTTTTTTTGTTATACCAGTCTGAATTCGGTCCCTAGGGACCCGAATTCTGTATTGTTTTTTTTAAATAAATAAGAATTAAGAATTTTTATTTTTTTAATAAAATACTTTTAAGAGTTATTTTTTTTGTGTGAAAAATGTTGCTTTTTAAAATAGGTTTAATAGTGTGTTTTTAGTTATTTTAGGTATTATTTGATACAATGAAAAAATAAATAATTTTTTTGTCTTTTTGAATTTGTTGATTTTAAAATAGATTTTGTATTGTGTAGTAAGTTATTTTATGTGCAATTTGAAAATATAAAAGTTAATTTGAAAATATAAAATAGTTTTCTTTTTATAATAGTGATTTTGGAAAAAAAAATTATGAATTATAATAGAGGTAACTAAAGTAAAAATAATTTATATATAATGTTTAATGTGGTGTTGTATTATTTATTTTTTAATGTTTATTAAATATTTTAAATTAAAAAATTTGGTTGAAGTACAAATTTATTTTTTATTTATATATTTAAATTTTGATTTGTTTATAAGAATTTTTTATTGATAAAATATTTATTTTTACACAAAAATATATAATGTAAAATTTATTGTTAGAATTTATAGTAGGTATTAAATTTAAGGAAAATGATATATTAACATCCATTTATTGAGAACTTCTCTCACAACCTGACGCGACATTGTTACTTTCTATTTTTTTTTAATCTTTTTCAATTTTCACGTTGGTTCTCCTTGGAAGGAAGCGAGAAGAGAAAAAACAAAAGGTGCAAATGCGAATGGGAAGAGAAAAAGCAGAAAGTGTGAAAAGATGTGTGAAACCACTGTGTAGTATTTTTGCTTACCCATGGCTACATAAATGCTAACCTATGGTATACATTTTTAACATGTGTGAAATGATGTACAAAACTTATTTCAATTTTCACTCTCTTCATTACTAGTGGGGAGTATATGTTGGTAAGTCAAGGAATAAAATTTTTGTAATTTAATTAACAACATATGAATTCATTCCCTTACTATGTGCCAACCTGTGACTTACTAAATGCTAACCCAGGTGCAATGCTTTGCACATGAATTTTTTCTTTCTTCAATAACTTCAATAGTGGAACTTTCATGCCTTAAGTTCATATGATAAAGTTAAATCTTCATACTCATATTCCTTCAAGTGAGTCTAGTTTGCCCCTCTTTGTTGTTTGGAAAAGGAAAATAAAGGTGTCTATCACTACCATTATGCAATATTTTTGCTTACCCATGACTACATAAGTGCTAACATGTGGTATACATTTTGAACATGTGTGAAAGGATGTACAAGATAGGAATTTGAATAGTTCTCTTGGGTGTTGATGCCAAAGTGTTCCATGTCGAAGCATTGACAAGTCTTGTCCAAATTGCAGGGTGAGAGTAAATTTCTCAAATTAAACATCTTCCTTGACACATTATGACAATGGTAATATAATAAATCAGCCTTGGCACCTCCCAATAAAGTTGACAAGTGTTGTCATAATTAGAAGGTGAAGTGAGACCATTTATTTCAAATATGTGTTAGCTTTTACAGTGGTCAAACTAAATTTCTTAATTGGCACATTATCTCAATTGAAGTATCTGTCACCTTTTACAAAAGTAATATAATAAATCAGCTTTGGCATGTCCCAGTAAAGTTGACAAGTGTTGTCATAATTAGAAGGTGCAAGTGAGGCCATTTATTTCAAATATGTGCCAACTTTTACAATGGTGACAGTAAATTTCTGAATTGACACGTTATCCTAATTGAAGTATCTATCACCTTTTAGAAGAGTAATATAATTAATCAGCTTTGGCACTTCCCAATAAAGTTGATCAGTCTTGTCATAATTAGAAGGTGCAAGTGAGGCCAGCTTTTACAGTGGTGACAGTAAATATCTTTCTTGGCACGCTATCCAGGTGAAGGTAGTCAATTCTATTTAAGGTTGTGGTTCCTTGGTTTGAAAGTTGTGGAGTGCTTAGTATAATAAGTAAAAATGGTTTTATTTGAGGAGTTGAACTCATATAATTCCTTTAATGCTGCTATTGATTTCGAAGATGGAAGGTTCTCTTTATGTAGATTTGCAAATGGCGTTACTCTTAACTATATGCGCATCATCATAAGAAGTCATTTGATGGGACCATTTGAGCCCCCACTCAGCCATCTTTGGTACCATGTCCCTCCTGAATTTGTTGCGAAAGGCATTGATGAGTTCCTTTTTATAAGGAATGACGAAGATCTTCAACATGCCATTCAGTGGCACGAAATGATGGTTCCGACAACGACAATATCTTTTTATGTTAACTTCATGAAAGTTGAGAAGTGTGACAACTTTGTTCATATTTAGTTTTCTTTTATGTGTTTTAACATTGTACTTTAAGATGGTTGAACTTGTTCACTTTATCTAAAGAAGTTGTTGTTCACTATTTAGCAATGAAGCATTTGAAATGATTAAGTTCTTGCATTACTGATGTGTGAATTTGTGTTAAACATGGCAAACTCTTACAAACACATAAAGACGACCTAATACATATGTAATACAATATTAAAGTACATATTTGTCCTTTTAATCACCGTAGTGGTGTCTAGTTCCACACCGAGGTCAACACCTGTTTTTGGTGGGATTCCTCCTATGCACTTCAGGTCTAGGTTCTTCAACCTGTGAAGGTTGTCGTTCATGTTCCTCATCAGGTTCATGATCATCATTTGCAACAAATGATGATGCTTATGTGTAAGGATTGTGGACGTAGTAAACTGAGTCTTGTTGTGGCTGATGTAGACCTTCAAAGAAATTTGGACTTTGGGGATATGTATGCAACCACGGTTGTGCAGAAGGTGGTGTTTTAGTATAAGTTGCAAACATACTTGGTATGCCTAGTTCCGAGTTTGGTGAAACTGAATTCCTTGTTCCCTCCATACCTTGTGGTGGAGGAGGAGTGTTTAAGTCATGCGTAGTTTGTGGTGGTGGAGGGACATTTGTCGGTGTTGATTGACGATGCATTCTAGGATCATTTAAAATTTGTGGAACTGACAAATATAAACATAAGTTTGAAGTATACCATGACATTTACTCCATTGTATGTTGAAGTGGCCCAAACATCGGTACTCCAGTCAACGTAAGGTCTCGCTGGTTATTCCATACCTGTATCCATTGCGCATGTCTAGTAATCCAGTTCTCATTTTGTCGCCCCCTCATGTCTACTTTATGTAAATGATCAAGGTTGTTGGGTTCTTCAAGGATCTCCTGTGATAGGCAAAATTGTAACTTGACCCTGTCGGACTGGTGCTATTCGACAATGGCAAAACAAATTAAACTTGTTCATGACGTCCATATTGCTTGGTCGCGATATGCTCCAACATCAATGATAGAGCCCAATCCCTCATAAGGAACCCAAATAAACTACAACAATCATTGAAAATGTCAATCATTAAGTTACAACCATTTCTTAGTACACAAATCTATAATTTTACCTGATTTTGTTGCATGTGATCTATCCTTGCTCGATATCCGACTAAATCATTATGATGAACATTTCTATAGTTCAGTACTCGACCACCGCTCCATTGGCAAACTAGCGGGAAAGTTGGTGGAACTCTTGAAATGGGTGCAAGAAAATGCATGCGAAACCATGCCCATGATTGTAACAACGAAGCACATCCACCCATAGTCTTTGCACATGCATCAGTTGCTCTACACATCTCCCTGTACAAGACAGCCAAACACGCTGAACCCCAACTATATCTACTGGTTCTTCGAAGATTACTCAAGTAGTTCAAGTACATTAAATGTACTTTATTCCCAGTTTTATCTAGCATTAAAACACCACCTATCATTTCTAATATATAGGGCCTAGCATGTGCATGAATGACCTCAATACTAGAATTTTCATCTATAGGCAACAAATTATCCCTTAATCATTTCAATTTTATCATAGAACCGACAATGGATTCCCCCTTTACTAGTGTTAAACCTAATAAGGTATCACACATCTCGTCCCAATCCAACATAGTTGGACCAATGATAGGGTGTCCGTCAACACAAAGACCCAATTGAAGTGACACATCTTCCTAGGTTATGGTGCATTCTCCAGTTGGAAAATGAAATATGTGTGTTTCAGGCCTCCATCTTTCAACCAAGGCAGAGACTAAACCATGGTCAACCTTTAGATGTCGCAATTTAGCCACACTGCCAAACCCTGCTTCTTGTATTACAGGCACAATACTTGGATGAGGTTCAGGCATTGAGTGACAGTAAGACAACACAATGCTCCCTTCCGTGTCCTAAACCAAAAAAATAAAAGATGTGATTATTTTTAATAATTACGCCTGCAAATTAAAAATGCAATTAACATACCCGAGCAGAAATATATATAGCCTTATGTTGTTGTTGTTGTTTCCATAGCAACATCTTGATAAACTCTTTGTAGATTTGGTGACGATAGCTTGAATTGAAAACAACAACATTCAACATTTATAAACGACTCAACACTTGCCAAGGGAAAAGTTAGTCGTTGGATTACACAAACGAATCACATTCCTTACACGTTTATTGCACAACATGATGGTGACTAAAGCTTGCCGATGTTGGTGACTATGAAGTCGACTTACGTTACAGGTTACCGATCTTCATATCGGGCGACATTACGCACTATCGATCTTGTATGATGTGTGGAGATGACGATGTTGAGTCCATTTTTTACATAGGAACGACAAAAACATGTCATCTTCCAATTGAGATAATGGCCTTTATTACTGCAAGACATAGAAATGCAATCCCTGACGAAGTTTATTTTGAATTTTCTTATAACTTCAACATGTCCCTCAACTTAGATTGAGGTTTATATTTTCTTATTTAAAGTATGTAATTTTATTTATGACATTCTTTTTCATCAAATGTTTATGCAATTTTTAATTTCAATGAATTTGAACTTACATAATGGGGATGATGAAATGCTAATCTCTTATAAAATGTTCTCAAGTCACATGCTAACATTAGAGGTCGTGCCCGTCACATGGGTTCATAATAATTTGTGCCACTCACATGGGTACACAAGAAGTAGTGTGAATCACATGAGTACATAAAAGCTCGTGTCACTCACATGATAACATTAACTCTCGTGCAAGTCACATGTTCACATAGTAGAAAGTCACATGATAACTTTAATTTCGGTATAAAAGACTACCATCACTTTCTAAAGTCACAATCTTAATCTTTCAATTTCTCTTCACTCTGAAAAATCATCGAAAGTCAGGTTCAACTACAACCTTAGATGGAAGGGTCAATGTTTGTCTGTGTATACGACGATGGAGAACTCGCTAGTGACGCTTAAACTGGTGCCTACTTTGCATCTGCAAAGACAATCATGATCCGCATCCATAGAGGTTTCGGCTTATCCAAACTTATTCGCATAATAATGGAGAAGGCAAAAAGAGATCCTAGGGATGGAGTTCCAATTATTCACTTTAAATTTCTGACTAAAGTTTGTGGCCAACATGTTACATACAGAACCACTCAGATCCAAGATGACGACGACTTGGATGACGCTTTCGACATGATACATGCCACCCCAACTATTACATTTATTGAACTCTGCACCACCTACAACTCAGGTACGAGACCTTCTGAAAATATTTCTTTAACACATTTTGATGTGCATCATCCACACGCAAACACTGAACCACAACAACTATTTGACAATAACACTACCTACCTAGGGGATTGGGGAAATGATATACAATCATATACCGAACTATTAACCGGTCCGTCTACCTCAAATATTTTCAAACTCCTGCACATCACAACACCCAAAGGTTCTCTCCTCCAGTTATCGTAGAAGTTGAAAACCTAGGTTTACCTCCAACATTCATAGACACATTTAGTGAAGATGAGGACAATATACTTTTTTATGAACATGATGACCATGACCAAACACTAGATGTCCACCAAATACAACAACAAGACCCTTACCCTCAGATACATGTCCCCTAAAACCCACCACAACACTTCCAATTATATGAGGAATACAATCAAAGCCCACACTAGGAATTCCCAAACGTATATGACCACCACACAATGTTGAATGACAACATTGACCACGATGTTGGTACACTGATCCAAGGAATGAGGTTCCAAACAAAGGAACAACTTCTAGATGCTTTAAATAGGTATCACATAACAAACCATTGCACCTCCAAAACGACACACTCAAACACAACAAGGTTGAGGGTGCAATGTGTACAATAGTTGTGTCCTTGGAAATGTCAGGCAATATTACGTACAAGGAACCAAGTTTGGGAAAATAGAAAAGTTGAAGGTGTGCACACATGTGCCACACAACTCATAACGCAAGACCACAGGCACCTGGGCTCAAGAATAATTTCTCAACACGTAAGACAAATGGTGGAGTCAGACCCATCCACACTAATTGCAACAATAATTTCTTCCATCCAGACCTCTATGGGATATAACACAACCTACAAAAAGACATGGTTGGCGAAACAACAAGCAATTGAAGATGTGTACGAAAACTGGGAACAGTCATACAACCGATTGCCGTGCCTACTACAAGCCATGCAAACTTATTTGCTTGGGTTTGTATACAAGTTGAAAACCAGTCCAATTACAGATGGGGACGACGTCCTACAAAACCAACAACACTTTCGAAGGGTGTTCTGGACATTCAAACCATGCATTGATGGCTTCTCATTTTACAAACCAATAGTCCAAGTCGATGGGACCTTCCTTTACGGAAGGTATAGGGGCACCCTTTTAGTAGCTGTTGCACAAGATGGGAGAAATAACATTTTCCCCATCGCATTTGCTATAGTAGAGGGTGAAACCGTTGAAGTTTGGTTTTTTTTCCTTAAAAACCTAAGGATACACATTACGCCTCAACAAAATTTATGCTTAATGTTAGATCGTCACAATTCAATCAGTGCAACATTCAACAGACCTAGTAGTGGCTGGACTCAAGGGAACTGCGTGCAAGTGTTTTGTATTTGACACATTGCACAAAATTTTACAAAAAGATTCAAGAATACAACTTTGAAAAACGACCTCATCAACATGGGTAAGTTATTACATGTAAATCTGTCTGTTTCATTTTTTTTGCTATTAATTATTCACACCCAATATTAAATCATAAATTATTCTTAAAATTATATTTGCAGCATACGCATTGACGGAGCCACACTGTAACTACTACTACTATAACATCATTAGAGAAGACAACTCAGAAGCAACAGCTTGGGTTGACCAAATTCCAAGTGAACAATGGTGTCTTGCATATGATCAAGGAAGAAGGTGGGGTCACATAACAACAAATCTGGCTGAAGCAATAAATTCTGTCTTGAAGAAGACAAGAAATTTGCCAATTTCATCCATAATATTGGCCACGTACACCAGGTGCAACACATACTTTACCAAAAGAGGTAGACAAATAACTGCAATGCTCAATGGTGGTCATGTGTATCTGAATATGCGACGAACTTCCTACAAGATGCGGACTCCAAGTCCAACAAGAACCATGTCATTGAATTTGATAGAAATGCCACAAAATTTAGAGTGGAGGAGATGGTTGTAAGACCCGGAAAAATTAAATAATTAAATGAATAATTATTTAATAAATGCGGGTAGTGGAAGCCTTTATGGCATTTAATGTTAGTTGTTGTGACGTGGAAAAGTACTAGCTCATGTGGTTGAGAGTACTTTGATTGTGTGAAAGGACTTGTGATCAAGTCCTATGTATGTCATGTATGTGTATTTATTATTAATTTTAATTATATGCATGATTATGTTTGGTGATAACATAACTATAGAATTAGAAGAATTAACATAAACATGGCTTGGTTGAATTGGTTGTGCAATTGCCTTATGATTGAGTGGTTGTGGGTTCAACCCTTGCTGAGAACAAATTAATCTCTTTATTTTTGTTAAAATACTTGTGGTCTGAATGTGAAAGGGTGGGAAAACCCTAGAGACAATGGGCCCTCAAAGGGGGTTGGGAAAAAACAGCCCATAATGGTCTATGAAAAGTAATTATAGACATTAAAAAGGGTAATTTCATTTTTTTATTAACCATAATTAAGAACCATATAAAAAGGGGAATTGGGGTAATTATAAGGGTTTTGGTGAAGTCTGAAACCTAGAGTGAAAGGGGAGCACGAGTTTGGGGTGCCAAGGGGAGTCAGAGAGAACCAAGAAATATGAGTTTTGAATAGCAGAGGGGAGTTATTGGTGGTAGTAAAAAGCTAAGGTTAAAATACCCAATTGAGCAAGGAATTTCAGGTTAGGGGAGTTCTTTTGCGTGATTATATTTAATGGTGAATTATTTCGCGCATTCTGAATTGAGTAGGTAGTAATGTGGTATGACTATGAATTTCCATGTTCTGTATGGTATGATTCAGAGGGGGGATTGTTTTGATTGCTGTTGAGTAACCTTTTATGCATTTGTATGAATATGATTGGGGTTTTTTTTGGTACTATATGATTTCTTATGTTTCAATCTCGAATTCTGGAAGCCAAATTGGGTTAAATCATGTTTATAAGACTTGAGCCAGGCTCGCCTAGGCGAAAGTTGCAGGGTTTAGACCTTGATTCTGCTCGAGCCACTCGCTCAGGCGGAGGCCCAGGTTTTTGGGCGCCATGTTGACTCGCTCAGGCGAGTGTATCTCGCCTAAGCAAAAAATCGAGATTTGTGAGACTTGTTTTGGTGCATCTCGCCCAAGCGAGATGTTCTCGCCTAAGAGAGAACTCGAGTTTGGTTTTGTGTATTACTTAACTCGCCGCCTAGGCGAGGGTGTTGAAGTTAGGCGAATGGAGGGCTCGCCCAAGCGAGACAGGCTCGCCTAAGCGAGACTTCGCATATGAGCCACTGTAGCACGCTCGCTCAGGCAAGAAAGCTTAGCCAAAGCAAGACAGGCCTGGTCGCTTAAGCTAAGGCTTCTAGCCCAAGCGAGTTTAGTGCACTTTGTGTGTATTATTTGTACGCTTGATGCGAACGTGGATCAAGAGATGTTGTGCCATGAACGGGTAGGTTCATGGATTGTGGATGACATGTGATGGTATGAGCGGGGAGGTTCATACCCAATTACTCTCCTATGGGGATACGAGCGAGGTAGGTTTGTATGTTTCGTGCTCACAATTGAGAGATGCTACGTGCGGGGAGGCATGTAGCTAGTGGATCACATGTGTTGGATTACGGGCGGGCAGGTCCGTAGAGTAGGACTACGAGCGGGCAAGTTCGTAGAGGCAGGACCATGAACGGGCAGGTTCGTGTGAACATCATGAATCTTGAGTCCATGGCTAACTTTATTGATTATACAGGAGGTTTAAAAACCGTGGGGTTATTAAGAATGTGACCAGGTTGTAAGTATAAGAATATCATTGAGTGTATTTGCAATATTGAATTGATATGTTTCTTATAATCTGTTGAGCTCACCCTTTCTGTTTGTGTTTTGCAATGATCGTGTGACTCGTTACACGGGAGCAGATGATAATACAGGTGATGCTGAGGGTGCTCAGACTGCGGAGTGAGGGCTAGCTGGGATAGAGCTAGGGATTTTTAGTATTGCTTTTATGGTTTTATTGGAACTTGTAATAACTTTTGATTTAATTTCCTTTGAGTATTGTTGCATTGAATATTAACTTTTGTTTTTCCCGCATTTGGGATAAATAATGTCGCGATGTTTAAACTTCTTTTATATCGTTATATATTAATTAAGTAATATTCTTTAAGGATGTTACAATGGTCAATCCCAGAGAGGTTCGTTCGGCAGGAAAATTTGTAGTCAAGTTAGATGAAAGATGGTGCGATTGTGGAAAGTTTCAAAAACTACATCTACCATGTTCACATGTTATTGCTGCTTGCAAGCATGCACATCACGACTTCAACATGTACATAAGTCCACATTACAGGCTGGATGTCATCGTCAAAGTATATGACAGTTTATTTGGCGAGTTAAGACATTAAGAATATTGGCCACCATACCAAGGGCCACAGGTTTGGCCTCATCCTGCCACAAAAAGGACCGAGAGGGGTCGTCATAAATCAAGTAGAATTAGGACCGAGATGGACATTAGGGAAGGAAGACAATCGAGGAAGTGTTCCTATTGTAGAACTGAAGGACACACAAGAAATCATTGTCCTAATAACCCTGCACTTTCATGATCTGCATCAAACCACTTAGTTTATGTTGTACTTTGAATTGTCTTCAATAAATATAAACTTCATTCAATTCAATGACACATCTTTTCTTATTATCTTTTATTCTTACTTATTTTACATAAACCAAAAACATATAAAAAATTAATTTCATATACAATAATGAAATAGTTTTAAATTATTTTAATTATTTCCTTCATTTCTAAATTAATTTGGACAAATTTACAATGTTTAAAATATAAAATTTTTAACAATTATCCAAAATTAAAAGAAGCCTATAATTCTAATTTTTGTTAACACAAATTACAAAAAAAAATTCATACTTCACAAAATATGAAACAAAATTTAAAATTAAATTGAATTTTATATTTTGAAATTACACATAAAAACCACTTACTACACAATACAAATTCATTTTTTTTTAATTTACAAATTCATAAACACAAAAAATTATTCTTTATTTTACTATTTTTTCAAATAACACCTCAAATAACTAATAACACATTACTAATTCTATTTTTTAATTTTTTTTACTCTTATCTATTTAAAAAAAAATTAATTATATCAATTTTAAAATCAACAAATTCAAAAACAAATAAAATTATTTTTTATTTCTAATAATTAATAACACATTAATAATTCTATTATTTAAAATAATTTTTTTAATTATTTCTATTGATAACAAAAATAAAAATCAATTATACTTATTTAAAAAAAAACTATCTTTCCATTATTTAAAAAAAATCAGTACAAAATTCGGGTCCCTGGGATCGAATTCAAACTGGTATAACAAAAAAAAAATACAAAATTGAGCACAGAATTCGGTTGTCCGGAATAATTCTGAACATAAAATAAAAGTGTGCTAACCATGTAAATATTGTGCACAATATACTATCTGGGTTATATTTTGGAAAAAGTGTGCTAGATGGGAAAAAAAATCATCCATAAGACCTCTTTCTTTAATAAACACAGATTGAACACATCACATTCATCACAAAAAGGACTACTCAAAATATGGATCATTATGCTACTCTAAATATGGCTAAAACTACAATGGTTGCTCATAAAATTGTGAAGGTTGCTATTGATGCTTAAAAGACTATGGCATCTGCTCATAATGTGGCTCATAGTAAGGTAGTGACTGTTTACAATGACTCAAAATGTATTTCATTTTTGTATCTTTGTATTGTTCAATATGTTAAAATGAATAATAACTTGCATATATATAAACATCATACTGAAGAGTTATTTTATAAATATGCTAATTGATTAGTTATTAAAGTCAGGTCTATATTCACAAATAAAAACCATTAGTCTTTAAAAACGGAATAAAACTAGCTATTATGAGAAAATCTTAATAAAAACCATAAACTAAAAAGCGACAATGCATGTATTTTTTTTATGTGAGAAAATTTAAAAAATAAAAAATAAAAGTAAAAACAAAAAGAACAAAATTAAAAATAGAAACAGAAATAGAATTTTTTTTAAAAAAATACCAGAACTGTAAAATTTAAGAAAACAAGAACAAAAAGATTAAAATAAAAAAAAACAATACAGAAATATTAAAAAAAATTAAAACAAAATAATTCAAGAGTTAACGAAATCCAATTCATGAATCCACAATTCAATAAACGAACAAAAGAAAAAATGAATTAAGAACAAGAAGAATTAAAAAAGAAGGAAAGAACACGAAAACATTACACAACAATAGGCGTCATTGACGAAGGCGACAATTTGATTTAGGGTGAAAAAATATTAAATTTCTCTAAATTTTGTAATATGAGTACAACATCCATGTTTATTAAAATTTAATTGTTTCTTAATTTAATTGAAAAGAATATCAAAGAAGAGAAACCAAAATTAGAGAAGTAAAAAACAAACTAAAATAATGAAGATCAATGAAAACTCAATTTGTGTCGTTTGATGTTGTTTTTGTAAATTATTCTCAAAGTCTTAGTTCTCCGTTAAATAATAACAAAAACACATTACATAAATAATAGAAAAATATGAAAAGACAGAAATAGATAAAAAAGGAGAAAAACTAAAATCCTAAAATTATGCAATTGATTTGTGTCTATGTTTTGAGTAAAATTAGGTATTAAATAGGCTCTGAATCTAAACTCTAGTTTTCTAAGTTCTGAAGAAATTATGGGTCTAATATGAGTTTTAGTCAAGTTTAGAAGCTAAATTACAAAAATCAAATCCGTAGGTTCTCTTTAAAATTTTTCAGCAATTCTCTTCAACTTCTAAAAATCAAAGAAAATAGAAGAAGAGTTTAAATCCATCAATTCATATGTCCATTTTAAAGCTTTGAAAGTGTAGAATCCTATGTAACTTGAACCAAGAAAAAATAATGTCTATAAAAGACATTATGACTGAAAAAGTGAGAAAAGGTCAAATGGCCTTAAAAATATAAAATTAAAGCATTTATTACAAATGTACCCAATTCATTACTACCGAAAGAAAATGAATTAAAAAAATGAAAATAAAGCAAATGGAAAGTACATTCACTCTGTAATAAATATATAAATCTTTGTACAAAATATACTATAAAGTAGTATTTGGAATGTAACCAATGATGACTAAAAACCTAAATATTATTATTTGAATAATTACCCACTTTAGTATGAAAAACTCGAGTATTGTTTGGTACACTATCATTCCTTATTAATACAAAGTAGAGGATGGTAAAATGGGCTGGGCTGTCATCTCGTGTTAAAAGGGATGGGTTGGGTTAAAAATTTCAACCTGTCAACCTGTTATATCCTGTACCGTCCAGCTCGTCCCAATCTATTGACCCATTTTTAAAAAAATAAAATAAAAATAATTAAAAAGATTACTTTTTGATATTATATTTTTTAAATGTGTAAATATATAATAATAGTTTAATTTAAATCATTAACACCTAAAAATCAAGTCTCAATTATTAGTTATAATTGAGTAATTTAATATGTAAATATAATAATTATTTTAATTTATCTAATTAAAAATATTAACTATTCAATTAAAAGTTGAAAACATATTTTATTTGATTAAATATGCTTTTAATATTAATTTATATCTATATATATACAAATTTTAAAAATAAAAAACTTAAAAAATTTGAAAATAAATTAAAAAAATATTAAAAAAAAAGAAAAAACAAAATTGACAGGTCAGCCTAACCCGTCCCTATTAGCCCGTCCGATATGGGGGTGGGTTATGATTATTTGTCCGTTTCTGTTTGACGGGTCAGACTGGTTCGATCTGTTTTTAACAGGCCAAAACGGGCTGGGCTGGCCCATTTTACCACCCGTAATACAAAATATTTTTTAGACCTCACACACTCATGGCTAACGCATTAAGTATTATTTGGACTATAGTCACTCTTGGTTAATACTAGTAGTCACTCATGACTTAGATACTAAGTATTTTTTGGAACATAACCACTCTTGACTAAAAAAACAAGGTTTGTAAAATAATGTAATCATAAATATCACAAGATCACAATGGTTTTCTTACTAGAGAGTGCAACGTATACAAATATATATGAACTCTTTTCTAGTTTTATATATTATGGACTCTTTGTTCGAATCAATTTCAACAAGTGTACTAATCTAGATTAGATTCAATAGAATAACGTTTGCAATTGTTTTAATAAGTATTAAAACATAACTTAATTGAGTTTTAAAAGATGCAATAGTAAAATCGTGTTGAGGTTGGATTTCATTTCACATTCCTTTATTGCACTACTATTAATCTTTATTTATTAATCATGCAAATCATTCAATGTAATGAAAGTTCTCTAAGGTAATTCTAGATCCATTCCTGCAATCTAGAACTTGAGGACTTCAAACTCGGTGTGATTTCTAAACCTTTGATTAAATGAATCATTGCCTTAAATGCAAGACTCTGTATCCAGGAAGAGCTTTAGATCTATTCCTAGTATCTTAAAGCGGGAGGAGATCTGATTGAATCACAATTTAAGATTAGTTTTTTAACTCATTCTAAACTAGTGAGCTAATGATCAAATCATCAAGAAATAAAGCATAAATCAAATCACAAACATCTGAATGAAAACATAAATGAATATCAAAGATGTAGCATTTTAGAGAGTTATGCTCAATTGCATCCAACCTCAACATAGGAGGGTTCAACTCCTCACAATGATGGAAAGCATTACAATATTTTGGATTAGCTAACCTCCCTTATGGCTCTAAGAAAATATTCCAATTTAGTATAGAGAGTGCCTAAAGAAGCTACTGAAATTGACATCCAAAACAAGGGGTGATGCTATATTTTTGTAGACTTCTGGGTTAGTGCTTAACTTCATCTCTTTGGTGCTCAACAATAAGGGTTTCCTCCCAAGGTGAGTTTTCGTTTTGGCTCAGCCCTTTGTTTCGGTGGTCAACACTTGAAGGTTACCTCTCTTGGAGGGTTTCTCTAATTGCTTAGCTCCAAAATCATATGCTTCAAGTTTTCTCATGCCGAGTATGGCTCAACACCAAAACTTTGCTACTCAACTGAGAGGCCAAAACTTGAATTCTCTCTTTTCTACCTTGAGTTCACAATGTCAACTCCTATGGCTCAGTTGCACCATCATTTTCTTCCAGAACTAACTAAAATTCATCAAAATTAGATTAGTTTGACCAATATCTAATTCTCCATACCTTATTTTGTAATACAAAGCTAAAGAGAGTTGATTTAATAGAAAATATGAACAAATCATGCATTATAAGTGTCAAAATCATGTGAAAATACAAGTAACCCAAACATTTATCATATATGAACACATTGATGCTCTCTATGAAAGCTTTTGAGGTCATACAAGAATTTTGATAGCATTTTGACACTTGATCACTTTTTCGTCCTCAAAGGACATTTTTATACATAGCTTGGAAAAAAGAGCCATTGCAAATCCTTTTCTGATGTTGAGAGTTCTTGAACTTAGATAACTTCATCTTCTTTCGTTTATGGATGTAAAGGTGCATCAATGAACCTTATGCAACATTAAATGGCAAGTGATCTTGATATGTTGATTGATATTTGAACAAAATGTTAGAAAATGATTAAACAAATAATACTACTAATAATTAAAATATGAAATAATATAATAATAATAATTATTAGAGAAATAATAACACTAAGACATACATACATACATACATACATACATAATACATACATATATATATATATATATATATATATATATATAAGAATATTAACCAAACACAATAATTCTCATAACAATAATAGATAAAAAATAAACGAGGAAATAGGTAGAAATATACTGGGTTAAGGCACGCATAATGTTATCCTTATAGAGAAAACGTCCCCACTACAATCCCCCACATAATTTTAAAATAAATATTATCTTTTAAAACAAAATATTGTATTTCAGTATAAGGAACCTTTCGGTTTGAGCCTTACACCTAGTGCTTATAAACTTCCACCTGAGAAAATGCAGAGACTTAATTGTCTTAAGGTACATCTCTTGTAACTAGGTTTTAGTAAATAAGACATACAATATTGGTATTCATTATAAGTTCAATCAGTGGTTGCACATTACAGCCTTGTGCATGTATCTTGTTTCATGAGTGTCACTAAGAGACTTTGCCCATGTCTCACAATGTTAGCCCCACCATCATACTCACTAGGTAAACCCTCAAAGGATGGTTTATGACTCACACCTCTACAAAAAATTGTCATTTGATTTATTAAGAGGTATTTTATAAAATAAGCATAATAATGCATATACCTCAACCTTATTATTGCAACAATTTATAGTACATCTCGCCATAGGAATTAGACATAAAATTTAATCAAATTAGTTGGTGTACTTTAGTCGACAACAACTTCGTTGTTAACCATTGAACTCCATTCCATACGATCACCATTCATGTGGAGTTGAGTGTTCGTTGTTGCAACTAATTTATGGGCTTTAATCTCATTCTCCTCGACAACTCAAATTCTCGTTGATGTATCAACCCTTTGATAATCAAATCTGTAATATTTTTTTCTGACATGACAAAGCCAAGAAAGATAATACCATGAGTAATTAAGTTTCTAATACATTTTTCTCTCATTCTCATATGTCGATTTTTCATTGACATTTTTAGTAGAAACTTTAAATATAACAATTTGATTGTCAGAATGAATTGAAAATGGGAATAATTTATGCTTGCATAGTAGATCATGACAAAAGAACAACTTTTTAGCATATTTCCTTGATAGTGCACCTCCATCCAAGTTAAGACATAATCATAACCAGTAGTTGAATTTGTATCACCAGACTCAATATCCAATTTACATTAATATATCCTTCAATAATCTTAATAAATTGGACATATTGAATGCCATAACGAAGAATCACAAGTAATATCATCACTAGATGGAAAAATAGTAATAGAGATATATTTTCACTTACTTCAGAACATCTAACCAAGATTTTCTTTTTATAAGAGGTATGTTAACCATTGCAAGACACCCCCACACTTTGAAATATTTTAAATGTGGTTCCTTTTTTTTTAACTCATAAGAATTTTATCACATCCTTTTGTAAGGATATGATAAACAAGATATAAAGTTTCACCCTATATAATTTTAGGCAAGTTAGAACTTGTAGAATAACTTTTACAATATAATTTTTTTAATGAATAATACCATGAGTTTCATACAAAACACTCATTTATATAAAGACATGTATCATCACTTTTTCAAACACATATATTCATCACTTCCCCTTTTAATTAATTTTTTACCTCAAAATTTTATAATTTGAATGGTCTCTGACCAAACTTCTCAACAATTATAATAATAGTATGTCATATATCACAACTTGTGTTTGTAATGATCATAGAAAAAAATACTAAATATTTTGTTATAGATAAAAGTACTCAACTCAAACAAACCATCACATATATATCATTTACCAACCAAAACATATGTCTAGAAATAATAATTCTATTGTACTAAAAAACCAGTTCATAACCTTGTTGAGCAGCAAGGAAGTTTCTAAATTCAGAAACATGAAAAACTAATTTTAAAAAAAATTCTAAAAGACAAGTTTAATTTTACTTGACCATACCCTTAATTTCTAATATGAAGATAAGATTTTTTTAGCATACATGATCATAAGCATGATGTCAATTAAAATAATTCATTTTAATTTCATGTTATAAACAAAATTTTTAAGTTCATAAATATGATAAAAAAATTTTATTATCAGTCATTGTTTCTTCATATAACTATCAAGATAAACCTTTTTTCCATGCAAATGCATAGTTTCATAACTCAATAATAGTTTTAGTATGACAAATTATTTTATAATTATTTTCATACAAAACACTTAAAATATATTCATGATTTAGAATATCTTTATCAGTTGTAAGAGTAGAATATATTAAAGCATAAATTAATATAATAGAAAAAAACATTATCTTTAGAAATCACACAAAAATAAATCAGTGTTAGAATTTCATTTATTGTTACCAATAAAAATATAAACAATAACACATAAATTTTTAGGCTTAGTTGAGATTGATTTAATTATAACTTTAACAAACACATTAGTTCATAAAAAAATGTTTTCAATATTTAGTCTTCTGCTCCATATTGTCTTTAATGTTAGAAATGAATAAGGCATTTTCACTCTAAGAATGTTAGAAAATGATTAAATAAATAATACTACTAATAATAAAATTATGAAATAATATAATAATAATCATTAGAGCAATAATAACACTAAGACATATATATAAATAAAAGAATATTAACCAAACACAACAATTCCTATAACAATAATAGATAAAAAATAAACAAGGAAAGAAGTAGAAATATCCTGAATTGAGACACACATAACATTATCCTTAGAGAGAAAATGCCCCGACTGCATAGGGAAATACACAATGTTATGCACTCCTCTCCCTAGATACAACAACCTATCAGATCGATCTAGTGCAGCGAAGGATCTCTGAACCTTGTGAAAACTACTGTTTTAAGAGATAGTATAGAGAAGAAAAGAAGAACACTTTTGAGAGACTCTAGTGTTTTTGTGCATTTTTTCCCATGCAAAAAAAGGAGAGACACAAGAGTCCGTTGCCATCAATCTGATTTAAATAAGAATAATTTCTAATGAATGAAAAAAAATTGTTTATACATAAATAGTATTTAACTATAGGATTAAAACATTGGAAACAATACTATTTAATTTTATTATTTTAAAATTATTCTAACATTTCTAACACAAAACAACTTTATCTCATATTCCAAGTGATTTTAGTGTAGACTTTTACTTTGCAAATTGGTCGAGCATTCAACAGATGAATGCATTCCCCACAACATGATAATGCGTTTCAAGAATATTTTTGTTAGGTACAGTGTAAACTTAAAGTCTTCATGCACTTATTGTTTATTGTATATTTCACTTATCAATCGAAGAATTGCAATATGTTGTATCATTTATTAGATGAAGCACTATGTTTTACATGATATGTTCTTTTTCATAGTTCCTTGTCTTTCAAATAAAATATCTTCATGCTTTGTACTATGTTATGACAAACACTTAACAAAAAGCTAAGGGTTGTTGAATTTTGCTTTAACAATACACTTCTTCCATCATGTCTTTTTATTGTTCATTTTCAGTTATTGTATATTATTGTTCACTTCATTTTGACCTGTTCTAGTCACGACCTTCAACTTGATCGTGACAACAATAAATATTATCTTAAAAATGAAGAATAAGCGTACATTTGACTAACGTATGGCTTAAAAATTATATTATTTTTTTTAGCATTTATTTAGTGGGTGTAATTCTCAACTGACACAAACTATTACTAGCTTCCGATGAGTCAACACTTACATTATTTAGGATTAACTAGAGTTGTCAATTTGACATTCTCTATAAGATTTGACTCTAGTCCACGTGGATTGAGGCCAAAAAATTCATAAAACCAAAAAATCTCTTATTGGAAAAGTTCATAGGGTCAAAATGTCCACTAGGATTAGCCCGGAGGTTTTTTTCTTTAACCATGAAAAATATTTTTTATCCATGAAAAATAATTCAACAAAATCTATCATTGATTATGAAAAATTAAACTATATAAAAAATTATGACACTAAGAAACATTACCTTCCATTAATTCCATCAATTGATAACATAAAATATTATATCAACAAAAAGTTTTATTTTGATTTATCAATATGAAATCTAATAAAGCAACTTGCATGTTACAATATGAAAATAGGAAATTTAGATAACATAAGAGATGTTTGTGTTATTTATTGATTAGTATGAAAGTACCATATCTAAATTATTTTCATTAAGAAATTAAGATATATGATAATGAAGTATCTGACATGGGTTGAAAGGGTCGTTAGGATCATAGTTAGAGGTGTATAAGCCATCATCGTAATTAGACCACATACCATGAATTCCAAAATATGCATTTGTGGGGGGTACTAGCGACTCTTTGTGTCACAATATGAGATTACGGCTATTGAAAAAGCAAAACTTTAAACAAAGCCTCAACGCTTGATCTTCCAATGAAATTGTTCATTACCTATTGAACAATGATAAAACTTCATTACCTCAACAATTAGTTAATCAATTTTTTCTTTTCGTAAATAGTTGATCATACACATAAAAAGCTATACGTCATATAGACAAGAAGTTAAAGTTAAAATTGAATAATTAAATACATTAATAATAAACATACTTTAAAAGAAAATGTCTCATTAACAACTAATTTTTATGATCAAAAGTTATTAGACTATCACTATAAGAAAAATATTTTATAGTGGCATATATTTGCTGGCCTTTTAAAAAAATCGACGTTATGTTTTTAAAAAATTAAATTTATAATGTATTTAGAGTCCTTTTACAACTAACAGGAAGTTTTGGGTATTTTTTTCTCTTTCCCCTTACATCTTCGTTCCCACTATAGAAGAAAAACTCATTTTTCCCTCTTCCCCTTAGATAAACATTTTTGCTGCAAAGGAGCTCATTCATTGTATTGTCCTTCGATTTCTTTCTCTACTGCTCATCAATGGAAGTCATATTCCCTACTACCAATTGAAGTCATTTTTTCAGAGCCATCTTCTTCTCCTTTAAGTAAGTATGCTTCATTTGTCTTTCTTCTCCATGTAAATTATTTTGAGTTTCATAAATCCTAATCCCATCTTCAATTTCTTGAATCCTAGCTTGATTTCTACCTTTAAAATATACAAGAGCTCATTCTTTCATCTCAATGGAAGCCAAATGTTTTGCTCCTGGTTGAATCCATATTCTCTTGTCTCTAGAGCCATTTTCTTCTCCTTTTTTGTACGTATTTTTACTCTGTTTTTTTACTCTGTGTAGATTATTTTGAGTTCCAGGTTATAAATCTTAATCTTATCTTCAATTTGATGAACCCTAACTTGACAATAATATATATAAAAGATTAACATAAAGTTTATCATCAACAATAATATATTAAAAAAAATTATTTTAGTCAGAGTGCTCCTCTATGTTCTTTCAATGACTTAAAATATTCAATAATTGAATCAGAACTGAAGCTAGTTGCAATATCACTTTTCATGAAAATCAACTCAATTACCTGTAACAATGAAAACATCTGAGTTAGGTCGTCCGCTTGGTTTTTTACTAAAAAGATAGCACAATAATTAATACGCAACATCTTTTAATGGCGAATACTCTAACCATGAAGGAAATAAGCTAAACCATGTATATTGAAATCTTCGATCATCTTTACCAGACTACGAATAATTTTCTAGATGCATTTGATATGGACCCCATTTTAGATAAGCCCTTTGTACCTCATCAATTTGATTTGGTGGTTATTGCCAAATTTGAATACGTTTCTCCGGATCACGTTCTAAAGCATTTTCAAATTCATTATATGTAATTTATGAACCTTATAAAGGTGTTTTTCATTTTCTTCAATTTTTGGATTCTCATGAAGTTTCACAATTTTATATGACGTAGATGCATTTTTTTCATCTTCATCACAAGCCTTTCTCTTGAAAAACTAATCAATTCTTTTACTCTTTACCATAATTTTTCTAATTAAATTTGTCACCTCTCACCTATTTACAAAAAGATAAAATTATGAATACCCCAAATTAAATCTTAAAAACAAGACTCAATATTTGAAGAAAACTAATAATTTCTAAATGATTAGCTTACTTTACCTTAAAGTAGATTCCTAATATTGCTCTTCCCTTACACAACTTCAAAGTCTAAAATAACTCTATCTACATAAAGAAGAGTTTAATAAACAACTAGAGCATGATTTTATTATCTCTAACAAATAGAGATATGCCTAGAGCGTAGAAAAGCTACATACAAGAGGAAAACATATTGCATCGAAAAAAAAGGGTAAAAAATGAACTTACTCAAAAGAATAAATTGTTTGGTCCAAAGTGTTCCTCAACTCTTCAATTTTGTCGTAGTGCAATTTGATTTTGAAAATAATAAGGAGTTGATGGTGAGAATTGAGATTGAAATAATAGGATAGAAAGAGATGGAGGCACGGAAGAGAGAGAAACCAAATAAAGAAGCATAAGAAATTATAATAAAGAGAGAAAACATGATTTTTAAATTTTAAAAAAGCTTTTTCAAACTAAATTAATATAAATAAAGTAATAATATATAAATATATATTTTTTAAATATATAAAAAATTAAATAAAAAGAAATCGTTGGGGGGAGCGATGGCTCCCCTGTCTCACTTATGTTCCGCCACTGATTGCAATGGACTTGTTACGTCTTCTCTAGATGACAATTTAAGGAAATGTCATTCCTTTATAACAGAGGCAGGAATGGTCTCTCTAATCATGAGTACCAAATCTTTCGGAAGGGAAGTTTGGAAATAAATAACAAAATTCTAAAAATGAATTATAAGATATCCATCTATAGAAGATATTAATCAAATGGAAATCAAGATTCCATATGATACTTATTGCGATGTTTCCTTGGTAAAATAATACTACATAATTTAGAGCTTGCATTTTAAATTCTAATTTTGTATATGAAATTAAAATCTTTTTAATCTTATATCTCTTCCTTTATAATTACTTAATGGTTACACATGTTTATATTTAGAGATGGATAAATCTTGGATCAAGTTGCCACACAATACACCAGAGTATTTGGTGGGACTAAATAGCTTTTTAGATTTTGCATTTCAACATGGAGCTAGTGTGAGTACGATCATATGTCCATGTAGTAAATGCGGTTTCAGAAAGTGGAGAACTCGACAAGAAGTGTATGGCCATTAGGTTTGTAAAGCCTTTTCTCAAGGTTACACATTTTGGTGTCGTCACGACAATGTCATGGGAGCCTATATTAGTGAATGGAGATGACATTACAAATATAGAAAATGAAGATCCAATGCAAATAATGATAAATGATGCATTTGGATTATTTGGCACGTGTACCAATGAAGAGTCATTTACATCATCATTTGAACATAGAGATGAGGTTGAAGGAGATGTATTGGAATCACGACCAACCACTCTATGATGGATGCAAAAAGTATTCAAAATTGTCTTTCTTGGGAAAATTATATCACATTAAAGTTTTGTGTCAAATTAGCAACAAAGCAATGGACATGATACTTAAGTTGTTGCATGATTCTTTTAAACATGCAAACATCCCTTCATCTAATTATGATGCAAAGAAACTCCTCAACAAGTTTGGCCTTCATTATACTAAAATTCATGTTTGTCCTAATGATTGTATGTTATATTGGGGAGAAAATGAAGATAAAGAGGAATGCAAAACATGTAAGAGTTCAAGATGGAAGAAAAAGGGTCATGAAACTACTAGTGAACACAATTTGATAAATAAGAAGCAACATAAAAAAATGCTAGTAAAAGTTTTACGGTACTTTCCGTTGATCCCATGGTTGAAAAGGATGTTTATGTCTTCAAAGACATCTAAGAGTATGGTTTGGCACGCTGAGAATAATACACAATGATGATTTGATGAGGCACCCCAAAGATTCACAAGCTTGGAAGACTTTTGATCTAAAATATCTTGATATTGCTTCAGATCCTCGATTGGATTTCAAATAGTTTAGTTTATTCAAATATACTTCTCTGTAATAAATATTGACTTCCTTCATAGTATAAAAATAACAAATATATAAATTATAAAATTCTTGTAACCTTGACAATTATTGTTTTTACCTTTTATTTTTTAAAGCATGTTGCATATTTAAGAAATCAAATTCCTTTGAATATTGATCGTTCATTTTAATCATTGATTGATCATATTTATTTATATATATATATATATATATATATATATATATATAATAATAATAATAATAATAATAATAACATTAGTCCTATTACTTAAAAAAATTTCATATCATTTTACTAAATTAAAACTAAAAATTATTTACATCCTAGATTTACAAGATTATCCATTATTAAATTTTTTTAATTCTTAGATTTCCTAACAATTAAAATCGCCACCAAATTTTTTTAAATTCCTAGTCTTAGTGGCGGTTGTAAACGCCACTAATTTTTTTTTTTAATTCCTATACTTACTAGCAATTACAATTGTCACTAAAATATTTTAAATACCTAGACTTAGTGGCGGTTACAACTGCCATGAAATTTTTTAAATTTCTAGATTTACTAGCAGTTACAACCGTCACGAAAATATTTAAATTCTTAGTTTTATTGGCGGTTTAAAGTGCCGCTAAGTATTTAAAAAATATATTTAGAGGCAGTTAAAACCGACGTTAAAAATTTTAGTGGCGGTTATTCTGACAGTTACAATTAAATCGACGTTATCACGACTTTGTGACACTAAATTCGGTGGCAATTAATTAACTAACGGTAGAGAAAATAGTAGCGGTTATAAACATTAAACTGGCACAAAAATTCAAAATTGTAGTAGTGTATAATGACCAATTTTGATACCAATTTACAAAATAAAAAAATATTGGTTACTAAAATAGTCACTATTATGAATAAAAAATTATAATTGGTTGTTAAATTGGTCAATAATTAATTAGAGAATAATTTAAAAACTAATTCTTTTGGTAGTTAATGTTTAGTAACCAATTTTTTTTTTTAGCTAAAACCTTGGTGCTAAATTTTAGAAACTAATTTAGAAATCGATTATATTTTTTTATTTATAATAGTGATTATTTCGGTAACTAATAATTTTTTATTTTTTAAATTGATATTTAAATTAATATAAGACTAACAATTTTTTTCATTAAAATTAATTGTTAAATAAAATATTTTTTGTAGTAATATATCTAATCTAATTACTAACAATTTTCCGAGCCGTCTTATACGACTCATTCTAAAAGTTAAAATTGAATCTGATGAATTCTAAAAGTATAATTAAATTAAAATAATTAATCCAAGTGACTGATAAATCATGTAAATTAAACAAGTGATAATTAACAAATCATATTCGTACTCAATTTTTGTATTTGAATGCTATCAAAGCATATTCCTTTTAGCTCAGAAAAAATAATTCAATTAAAAATTGTTGTAATTAATTACATGTACTTTCTTATATAGGTTCACTAAATATTTATTTTGAGGAAAGCCATACCAGTAGCCAGAAATGTCAAGATATGATGTCTCTTGTATAACCAACCAAACAGGTTGTAGAGGGAATGAAGCACTGGCAGACTTTGATCGCACCATCCAGGGTCTCAGAGATACTGTTTGAACCATCACCGTTATGGATTTTGTGTATATTTGAAGGACTTGAAATCCAAGAGCCTTATGTGGGCATGGAATTTGATTCTGAAGTAGCTGCTAGAAAATTTTATGTTAGTTTTTGGGGTATGGTCTGTGAATTGTGCATGTAACACCTGTGCTAACTACTGATAACATTAATTGCGTAATAGTCATTTCAATATATTTTGTTTACATCTGTCATAATCTGAAACATCGGTGTTCACTAGTTTGTAAGGCTGTTTTTTTGGATTTTTGCATAAATGGAATCACAACAAGTGTTTTTCAGAATTGCTAAATTCTATAAATGAGACTAAAGGAGTACTTTTCCTGGTGCCTTTTATTTGTAACTTCCACTGATTTTTGGGGAATATTTATGAAATTTTGTTAATAGTCAGATTTAGGGAATATCATGTATGAAGAAGACTGGCAGAATAGCACTGATAATGAGAGTAAAGCAGGTGCTAGATAGAGAGGGTACTCTTATCAATAGAGGTAAAAGGGAGACTGTCAAAAACTATAGGCGAAACCAGAAAGGATACAGAGGGTACTGATTTGTCTACAAACATGATTTGCTGGAGCATTATGCATTATTTGATGTGATAATCATATGGCTGAGCCCACCTAAGGGAAAAAAAAGGCTTATTGGTTGTAATCAGTTGTAATCAAATATAGACAATTGAGTCATGATTGTATCCTTTCTTCCAAAATCTAATATAGTTTATGCATTGGAAAAGGAGTTTATGTTTCCATAACAATTGTTGTCTGATACCAAGATTGGGGCATGTCTTAATGACGCATAATTACTCTCACACTTGGTATATGACTGATTTCAGAGATAAGATCAAACTATGTTCGAAGCAAGTACTGTGATTAGAATTAGGTGTCAATATAAAGGGTAGTTGAGATTTCACGAATAAGGAAATGCAGAGTTGGTGTGCTTATGTTATATAAAGGCATGTCAATAAGAAAATATGCTACTAGTTTACAGGACTCTTCCACCTTCAAGCCAATTTCTTTAATCAATTCTGTTGTAAATTTCTTTCTTTCAATCTTTCTTTAATCAACTCTGTTGTTAATTGACTCTTATGTTTCTAGAAAAGTGACTTAAGTGAATGAAAGCTTAGTAACTCTCCAGCTTTGGTGAGTTTTAACAAGATGTGTGTGCTAAGTTTATGTGCATTAACTATTTTACCCTTGGTTAGAGGTTTATAAATACAAAAAATCTAAAAATCTTTACTTTTTATAATTTTTCTTTTATTTTAAGATTTATGTATTATTAAAAATTACGAAACAAACAAACAGGCAATACCAGAGTTTTGAGAACCCTAGGGTAGTAGGGGTTTTGAGAACCCCAGACAATGGTGGGGATTTTGAGAATTTCAAACAGTAGTGGGGTTTTGAGAACTCCAGGTAATAGCAGGTGTTTTGAAAACTCCAGACAAGTTATGGTTTACTAGAGGTTGCTAAAAATCTCTAATAATTTGTTAGTCATGCTGGTTCCTTTAGAAAAATTATACCGGATAAATCCATTACTGGGAATTAAAATTTCTAGAAATCGCAAATATAACCTCGTTAAAATCAATTATTTTGGTATATTATACTCATGGTTTTCATTGTCTTGATCATCTTAAAATTGCAAACAATTATCAAAATATGATGTAAAATTTTTTCATCATGTTATACATTTTTATAAAATTTAATTTATAACTAAATACAAGGAATATTAATGCAAACCAACCAAATTCAGCTCATTACCTATGTTTTTTCTACTAGGAGAAATAATTTTTATCAGAAAAAATTAATAAATATACTAACAGAGCACTTTGAGTTCTCTAACCTAATAAGGACAATTGTATTTTAGAAAATATAGGTTGCTTGAATATTTACTTGTTGGGATTCGAATATTTTTATTGGGTATATACTATTAAGTCCTATCAATTAAATGTTGATGATAGCATTGTTGCAAGTAGAAAACTATGTTATGTGTCTCAGAATAGCTACAACAGCAAGACGTATAAATAGTGAGATTTAATCTCAAGCTAGGGCAATGAACGTTTTAATCTGCATGGTCTATGCAAAATAGTCAGATTTTATAAGATTTATAAATGGATATGAACAGTGAAGGTTCATTCCCTCTTCAACCAATGAATAAAAAAGTGAAGGTTCGAAGTAGTATTATATAATATTTGAGACCCTGGATGGTGGCGATCAAAGTCTGCATATTGCTTCGTTCCCTCCTGCTGGTTGTTATATAGAGATAGGACTTCGTTTGAAGTAGAAGAAAACAGACATTGTCGCACCAATGAGTCTAATAATAAGTTGCAACACCTTAATATCTCCGTTTGATTACAAGCTAGCACGACCTAGCTCGACACTGCTTCTAGTTAATCAAATCTTTATAAACGTTATATTTTTCGTTAACTGTTAAAGGTGGGACTTGAAAAAGGAAAGAACTGTTAGTCAACTTGCGTGTACAGAACATTCCCAAGTCTCGCAATATGCTTGTGCATTAATTATAATTGCAACTTTTACATTCATCTTCCCTTACATTATTTCATGCATTCATTTGAAGAATGTTTCTGCTAGTGCATGAGAGTCAATGCATGAATGAAAACTAGATGTAAAAGACCACGTGTACCATATTCTCTAATAATTATTTACTTAACGTTTATTTTAGTGTTATGAAATTTAACATTTGTTTGTTTAAATTTTGGGATATGGCAATTGCATATGTTATGCGACCAACTTTCAGTATAAATATGTCAAAGTAGTTTACCATCCAATGGAGTTAATCCATATACACAAATGACCACAATTAAATTTCAATTTCCACATTTTATTTAAAGGAATGTATTTCTTGTTAAGATGTTACGATATATGTAAATGAGATTTAATTTTTAATTTTGTCCTCCAATTTTATTTTAATTTTCAAAAAGACTTTTAAATTTAATTTTTTCAATTTAATTCTTTAATCTTTTTAAAACATCAAAATTAGGCTTTTAATTTTGTTAAAGACATCCAATTTGATACTTTTGGCTATTCACTGTCTTTTAATTTTCAACCAACCATTTCCTATATCTCTTCTCCACTCATCAGGATCTTAGGTTTATTCTTTTTAGACCATCATTTATAGTCAAACAGGAAACCAGTGAGTAACCAAATTAGGAATTCATCATGATTATGTGGTCAATATTTGTAATGAACGTACTACCCTTCAAACAAATAATGCATTAGTGAAACTTGTAATCAACATTAATTAAACATGTTTATACAAAACAAAAAATCGATTATGGTCCATATTTTATTTTTCATGTCTTGATTTTGTTTTTCTACAGAGAAATTGAATGAAAGAAGTTTTTAAGTTCAAACTTGAATTAGAGATTTTAAATCAAAATAATAAATCAATGATCTTTAGTCTTTCTTGGGTTCTATCATTACTATTTCCTTATACTTTTTATTGATTTTATTTATACTTTTTATATAAATATGTAAGTATTAGTATTAAGTTTCTTCTCAAATGAATCTAAACTTATTAATAAAATTATCAATAATTAATATTATTACATAAAACTTAGGACATGAAACTTAGTCTCGGTGCTGCATAGGGTTGAGAATGTTAACTCATTGACCACCTTTGACCTAAGTCCATGCTTTTGCTGAAGTTCATGCTAGAGTACAAATTAGAAGAATATTATTCGGTGTTTTTGCTTTGAATTGGATTATGAAACCAATTCGGTGAAGAATTTATCTTATATTTTTCTCAAACAAGTTATTTGTTTTCACTATGTCAATTTTTGTTTATATTTTACATCTTAATTCCAAGTCTTATTTTCCCTTTAAACCAAAAAATGTTTTATTATTCTCATTGTTTTATCAATAAACAATCCATTAATTTAAACGTCCTTGCGGATGATGATATTTGGACTTGTACACCGTTACTTGTGCGATTTGGTAAACTTACTAAACATGTAACACTTAGTTTGACTATAATATATTATGTTGTTAAAATGTGTTTTGGTTAAATTTTTTTAGACCTTAAATTTGGATGTAAAAATAGAATTCGTCTTTATCCCAAACTTTGATATGTTTTGATCTTCAAACTTTAAATTTGAATGGATATAATCTTTTTAACCCAACAATATTAACTTTTTTTACGTGTTAAACGATGTTCTTACTAACATTTGAGCTAAAATGTATGAAATGGTGTAGAAAGTTCAAACATAAACTGAAATAGTAGTTTAACACATCAACAAAGTTTCACGTAGTTAAGTTAGAAGGGCTATATCTATTTATTTTTTAAGTTTGATCAGACTCTATTAAAGTTTGAGACAATGCAAGAAAACTATCAATTAGTGACTATTTTACGAAAAAAAATATGTCTAGAGACCAATTTAAAAATCAATTTTCAATTAGAGGCTAATTTAGAAACAAATTCGTTTAGTAGTCAAAACTTAGGTAGCTAATGTTAGTGACTAATTTAGAAACTAATTCATAATATAAACTATTTTAGTTATCAATTTAAGAATCTATGATAACTTTTTGAAACAATTTTAGTTACCGATAATTTTTAGTTTATAAATTAGTATCTAAATTGATTACTATAATGACAAATTAATTATAGGTTAAATCATTCCAAAGGTCCCCAGTTTTATAGCGAAATCTCAAATAGGTTCCCCCATTTTTATTTGACTCAATTAAGTCCCAATTTTGGAAAATTTGTTGTAATCAGGTCCTTTCTGTTAGTAGTACAGTAACGGTGTTAACTATGTGTCACGTGTCAGCACGTGATTTTTTTTTAATTTTTTAATTTTTTTAAAATTTAAAAAAAAAAATAAAAAATTGTCATGTGGCAGAGATAGTGTGATGTGGTAGTGATAGTGCCACGTGTTACTATTGAATCTGAAAAGTCTCAATGTAGTCCATGTATTTGTTATTTTGTCTCAGTTTGGTCCCAATTTTTTTAAAAACTGAATCAATTTCATCCTTATATCAAATTTAATTTTTATATAAATTTTACAAAGGTATTTTATTATAATTGATATTTTTAACAAAATTAAGTTTATTTAAATGTATATTCTGCATTGAACTTTATTTAAATATTGTTTCAAATATTTATATATCAATAATTTATAGACAAATGTTAGAATTGGTTTAAAAATAACAAATTTATAAATTGAATTGTAAAATTTTAAATAAATATATTAATTTTAAATTGTTATAAAATTGGTTTAAAATTTTATATTTGAATTTGTAAAGTTTTATATTGGAATATTAAAGTTAAATGTGTGTATGTATGTGAAGTTATCCTCTTGGAACATGAAAAAATCAGTAACCCACCCAGCCTCTTTTGATTAGTAGTTAATGCTACCATTTAACTCATCTATCATGTTTTTCCAATCACAAAGTTGCACCTGTTTCTGTTAAAGCAACTTAGAACAAAATAGTCTTTCCTCCTAATATGTCGCCTTTGGTTTCTGACATGTTGCAAGGGTAGTAAAGTTAGCTAGCTCATAGCAGCTCCAACTTCACTCCCAAAATGAATCCCACGTGCAAGGCTTTTGTAGCATTTTTTGTATTTCTTCATCAAAGCACAACAACCTCTTTTATGGTAGGGACAACTCTAGAACTTCAGCGCATCACATTATCTACACCAGAATCAAAGAAACCAAATTTCAATTATAAAAGTAGGGTTTAACTACAAAATACAACTAGACTAGTCAATTAGGTAAGTGCAAATTAGAACTAGAGTTTGGATGCAGTCCTTTACCATTTGTCACCTCTTTTAAGTTCAAGGGTAGTGTAGGTGGATGTCCCCTAGCTTCTCCCATAATTGTCATAACATTTGGTTCTGAATTGCAAAAAGTCAATCTTTGTCAACTATCTGGTCAACTCTGATTGAAAAAGTCAACAATGCATAATTTGTGAAGTCTTTAGCTGATTTGCATGCATTGGTTTCTTTCAATCACTATTTTAATGATGATTTTGCATCTTTTGGCTGCATTAGAATCATAAAACTTAAGTTAAGGTTAGTCATGCTAACAAATCTACCTAAAGAAACATGACTAAGCAATCCATTAGGCTATATTTCACTTAAGCGACCTAAAATAGCAGATCTTGGTAGAATCTTCTCTATTGCATTCATGGAAATTTTGGTCTACAATGAACCAACATAGGGCTCACCTAATTTTAGTTTTAATTCATGCTCAAATTTCTCTTTCAATTCATATAGACTACTTACCATTGTCCCTACCTTATAAACCTTAATCTATCTAGACTACTTCCTTAAAGATTTACAACGACAAAAAAAACTGGAATTAAAGCTAACTATACAAAAGTACGTAGCATGCAAAATATCAAGTATCCAATACTAGAAATGCTCCTTAAACCGAGGCATATAAGGCGAGTTAAAAACTATAATTTGCATTAGTATAACTAGCTTGACAACCTAAAATTGAACCTTACAACCTAATTTCACTATCTAAAGTTAAGACACCAATCTAGAACTACTCTACAAATCTAGAAATCTTTATGTGCATAAAATATATGTAAGAAAGTGTAAACAAATTGTGCAATTAAGTTTTAGGTGCCAAAATAAAGTAATGAATCAACTCAAGTTTTTAAATCTACATAAAACTTAAAATTTGACTAACTAAGACATAAACTTGAAGCTAAACTCATCCAAAATAGGCTAAAACTTAAAAGTTGAATTAAGCTAGAATTTGGAAATGCTAAGGAACTATTTAGAGACTTTATAAGTTGTATATAAAGGATAAAAACAAAACTCAAAGTTAGGAAAAATAATAGAAATTAAATATGTCCATAACAACTAATTAGAGGAGAGTAATAGGCTAACCTTAAACAAGCAACCTTAATCTATGTATAATACTTGCTACAAGTTTAAAAGTGTAAAAAAAAGCCTATAATTAATACTAACAGCTGAAAAGTATGTAGCATGCAAAATATCAAGTATCCAAACCTAAAAATGCTCCCTAAAGTAAGTTAAAACTAAAAATTTGCATTAAATCTAAGAATACAATTTTGAAGTAACTAGTTAGACAAGTTTTAACATACACTAACAATGTGAAGTGGATTTTCTGAGTTTTCTAAGTTTCCGAGTTTTTTGAGTTGTAAGATACGAAATAGAAATTGCTAATCATAGTTTGACTTAGGTTCTTCCAATTAGGACACTGATGAGTTTGGTCACTCTTCGGATATCTTACACAATAAGTGAGATATATCCCCTTAATATCATGCTTTTAGGAGTATCTCTCTCTTCTACATTGCCTTCCATGTTGGACTTAAGCAATCATAGATTTATTACTTAATTCTCATGTTCTTTAACTATCACAAATGTAACATTGTCCTTCTTTGCCTTGTCACAAAACATGGGCAAAGTTCCCAGCCCCCACTGCTACATATACTAATTTTAATAACATTTAAAAAATGTTACTAAAGCCTAAAAAAATGTTGCCATTTGCAAAGGCAACATTTATACACATGTTGTGTATAGTGCATGTTACCAAAAGGTTTTAGCAACATTTTTATGTATTTTTAGTATCATTTATAAAAATGTTACTAAGTAGCATCTTTACTAACACTAGAAAAATGTTACCAATTTAATTTTTTTGTAACACTTAACAAATGTTACCTATACATTTTCTAACATTTAAAAAAAAATAAGCTATATATTTCCTAACATTTAAATAATGTTACCAATTATCTTGTTTTGTAACAATTAAATAATGTTAGGAATTGCCTTTTCGTAACATTTTAAAATTGTTACTCATTTATCCATTTAGAAATAAGAAATACAAAATACCACCATAACTAAAAATGGAAACATCTAATATACATCCAAACCTTCATTATGCACTGCACAATTCTTGTAAATATGGAGGTAGGGAGAACATCTTTTGTTAACTTTAATTTAAATACAAATATTCACTTTTTTAAAAATCTTAGTGAGTAGTTTAGAAGGACCAATCATTTTTCACTAAGAATGTCACAGGTGGAATGGAAAAGCTTCTCAACTTTATGTAGTACAATTATGACAAATAAAACCTAGATGCGGGGAGGGAATTGACAATTGCAGCAGTCAAAGTGGCAGACGTGTAAACACAAATAATAGGAAATGGTGTAGTGTAGGTCGGGGGAATCTTGGGAAAGTGAAGAAAGGTGTCTTTGGGTCATAAAACTCAATTTGCATTCTTTAGAGTAAAAAGCTTTTGACAATTTTGTATCTATTCACCCTTTAAATTCACCTAGAATTAATTATTACGGTCATGGAACTTTAAATTTGACTCTATTTTCTTGGTTTTAGCTTGCAAAAACAAAGAAATGATGAAACATATTTTATGGTGCTAGTGTACTATAATTGCACTAAAAGAACCCACATGGGCATAATCTTGTTAGTGAAACCCACATAGGCACCATTGCCAAAGAACAATTGAGATACTTCCCTAATATGTTTAGATGGACTTTTTAAGTTTCATCCTTTATAAGGTTTAAATATGATATATAGAATAAAATGGGACCTGTACTTCCCATCCACCAAAGAGGGGACTAGTTACTGCCATTCCTTTTGTGAATCTAGTGCCTTAAAAGGTTCCATATTGTGGTTTCTTTTGATACCAATGGTCACAAAGAAAACAAGACTAAAGATCTCTACCAAAATGATTGGCAATCAAAAGACATAAAAAAGAAGTGCAAGTAACAAAAGACCAATACTTGGCTGAGAGTAACTCACCAATGAAGAAAGTTACAACATGTGATTCTTTGCGTTGGCTTGGTCTAAGGTATTTCATGGCCTATCTTCGGTTTTCCTCAACAAAATTTTTTATGAATAGTTCCTCAACTTTGTCTGCTAACTTCATCTACTAACTTCACCACCTGTCATTTGCCAAGAGTAATAAGCAAACAAAGAAAAGCCAATTCAAAGGGTTTTTCGAAATTGGTACACCTAGCAATGGGGCACTACACCATTTCCCCCCTTTAGTAACGTTTTCTTAGTTACACTTTCTTAAAATGTTACAATATATGACTTTCTCTTTACTATTGTAACATTCTTTTTATAAATGTTACTATAAGCATATATTGTCACTTTTTTTTAGAAAAATGTTATAGAAGTAAAAATTAAGTTAACATTTTTTTCCTTCTTCAGGGACTCGTTTTCCTTGGTTTTTCCTCTTCCCTCTCGTCTCTTTTACAACATTTTCCCTTTTTTTCTCCTTGCCGAAAAACATCAAACTCTAAATTCTAAAATTGGGAAAAGGTTTATTCTTCCAAATGTAGTTAAATGGTGAAATACTCGCAGAGATTCAGATCGATTTGGTGTTGTTCTTCCACAACTACGTTATCGACGCTACAACCAACAATTCTTCCCTCGACCAACTCTTTCCAATCATTGACAACATATTCAATTTCTCCTCTTCAATTTATTTATTTTGGATTTTGATTTCTCTTCATTATGTTGTGTTTTTGTGTTTACAGGTGTTGAAGATTAAGCACGATGACCAAGCTATGCTTTTTGTTGAACTGGCTCTTCCAATACAAGCTTCTTTTCCAACTTCTTATTGAGGCTCTTGTTAGCATCGTTGCTAGGAAGCATATGCACGATCACTACTTGTTGCTTGGTTGGTGCCTTCTCATTCAGAATATGGTTGAATTTGAAAATTTTGCTCATCAATCCATTTTGGTGGTGAGTTTCTAATTTCCACTCTCACTATTTCAACTTATGTTTTGACGAACAACAAGTTTTGAAATAGGGAAGCTTTTTACTTTCAATTCATTTGGTGTAATCAATTAACTTGTGTTTGTTAGGTATACGAGAGATGTATGGGGATTTGTTGAAGGTGTTCTACTTGTTTTCCGGATTTGGCCAACATTGTTAATAAAATAAGGTAGTGTTGTTTTTCATGCACCTCTTTCTTGTTAGAAAGTGTAATGTAAGAAGACGTTCATGATGTTTAGTGGTAGATTTTAACTCAAGTATTTGTTCTTTGTATAAACTTGTGAGTCTAAAGATCTGTTACTAACTATAAAGTCAAAATATGCAAAAAAAATGCATTTCAGGTTTGGAATACAAAACCCTGTGATAAGGGTATGTTAGCTAGATGTGTGTTTGTTTGGACATTCTGCTGTGGTAGTGCCTACTTTGATTCTGAACAAGTGGTGGATATAGCAAGCCTAAAAAATCTTGATTCTTCCTTGCATGTGATGCAAAATCAGAACCAGATTCTTGCACTTGTTCAACATTATGGTCCCACTATATACTTTCATCCTAATGGCATGTACATGCCATTATCAGTGCAATGGTTTTTCAAGAATGATGCAAATTTGTATATTGCAGGTAGTAGTAAGGGTAAAGCTATAGAGTATACTTTTGGATGTTATGTGTAATTATGTGTGTCTAAAACTCTGTTCATTGGAAACAGAGGAGGGCTCTGTTAGGAGCAGACCACAACAAGAAGAACTATAGGACACAACAAGCACAAATGAATTGGAGAAAATTGAAGCTCCATTTTCAGATTCCCCTGGTGTAGAAGAACTTGCCAAGTCTTTGCAAATGAAAAGAGAAGATGGTAAATTCAGTACACTTTTTGGCCATGTGATCAACTTCGAAGGGAATAATCTGAGGATAAATATTGCCTTGACCACACCATCCAGAAGGTGGAAACATCCACCTGAGCAAAACTAATTTGCACCATGGTGAAAAGATGATCAAAGGAGGTTTCATTGAGCTCTACAAATGCCTAGGATATCTAAAAGTTTACAAGTGAAAAGAAAAAAAAAAACTTGTTTTTCAAGCATGTTTGTTTAATAAACTTAATAGAAGTATAACATTTAATATGAAAAATATAATGTTTTGTCCAATTTTCAGGAACTTGAACATGTATGCATTTATAAAGATTCTGAAGAAGTTTGATAAGGTAAAGTGAATTAGAGGCTTCAAAGTTGATGCTACAAATGGGGTTTCAACTATGTTGTACTAAATAAACAATACAAAACATTTCTCTGTGGTTTTTCAGGTCACAGAAAAACAAATTCTTCCTATTTATCTCAAAGTGGTTGAGAGTTCCTATTTCAATAGCTTAGATAAGGTAAATCTTAGGCATACATACACTAAAACTGCTTCCTAGTAAAATATTTGAGTTCCATCAAATAGACTGATAAAAATATGTGTGATACCATATCAAATCATGTCAAGATTTTGGCCACAAGTTATGCTTGCACATGAATGGTCACCAACAATCTCAAATGGCCAATAATCCTTTGTTTGCTTATTACTCTTAGGAAATGACAGGTGGTGAAGTTAGTAGATGAAGTTAGAAGACGAAGTTGAGGAACTGTTCATAAAAAATTTTGCTGAGACCAAGCCAACGCAAAGAATCACATGTTGTAACTTTCTTCATTGGTGAGTTGCTCTCAGCCAAATATTGGTCTTTTTTTACTTGCACTTCTTTTTTGTGTCTTTTGATTGCTAATCATTTTGGTAGAGATCTTTAGTCTTGTTTTCTGTGACCATTGGTATCAAAAGAAACCACAATATGGAACCTTTTAAGGCACTAGGTTCACAAAAGGAATGGCACTAACTAGCCCCCTCTTTGGTGGATGGGAAGTACAGGTCCCATTTTATTCTATATATCATATTTAAACCTTATAAAGGATGAAACTTAAAAAGTCTATCTAAACATATTAGGGAAGTATCTCAATTGTTCTTTGGCAATGGTGCCTATGTGGGTTTCACTAACAAGATTATTCCCATGTGGGTTCCTTTAGTGCAATTAGAGTACACTAGCACCATAAAATATGTTTCATCATTTCTTTGTTTTTCCAAGCTAAAACCAAGAAAATAGAGTCAAATTTAAAGTTCCATGACCGTAATAATTAATTCTAGGTGAATTTAAGGGGTGAATAGATACAAAATTGTGAAAAGCTTTTTACTCTAAAGAATGCAAATTGAGTTTTATGACCCAAAGACACCTTTCTTCACTTTCCCAAGATTCCTCCCACCCACACTACACCATTTCCTATTATTTGTGTTTACACGTCTGCCACTTTGACTGCTGCAATTGCCAATTCCCTCCCCACATCTACGTTTTATATGTCATAATTGTACTATATAAAGTTGAGAAGCTTTTCCATTCCACCCGTGACATTCTTAGTGAAAAGTGATTGGTCCTTCTAAACTACTCACTCAGATTTTTACAAAAGTGAATATTTGTATTTACAAAAGATGTTCTCCCTACCTCCAAATTTACAAGAACTGTGCATAATGAAGGTTGGAATGTATATTAGATGTTTCCATTTTGTATTTCTTATTTCTAAATAAATAAATTAGTAACAATTTTAAAATATTATGAAAAGGCAATTCCTAACATTTTTTAATTGTTACAAAACAAGATAATTGGTAACATTATTTAAATGTTAAGACATATATAGCTAATATTTTTTTTAAATGTTAGAAAATGTATAGGTAACATTTGTTAAGTGTTACAAAAAATTTAAATTGGCAACATTTTTCTAGTGTTAGTATAGATGCTACTTAGTAACATTTTTATAAATGATACTAAAAATACATAAAAATATTGCTAAAACCTTTTGGTAACATGCACTATACAAAACATGTGTATAAATGTTGCCTTTGCAAATGGCAAATTTTTTTTATGCTTTAGTAACATTTTTTAAATGTTATTAAAATTAGTATATGTAGTAGTGGTATGACCATTGTTATAGTAGTAGGAGAGAGTTGAAGGAAACTTTTGTGATAGGAGTTGAACAGTTTATCCTGATGGCTGTTCAATATAAATATTATGCTCTTGAGGAAGGGATTAGATGTCCATGCATCAAGTCCGAATGTACTCATATTTTGAAAGACGATGAGGTTAAAGTTCATCTATACAAAAATGGTTAGACATTTCACAATGAAGAAGTGTCCTTTGATTATTTGGTTGAACATGAAAGACGTCTTCCTACTTCAAGCACGGTTGTACATGCAAGAGATGTGAATAATGTTCTTGGCCAACCTGCTTCATTTGAACAAGTAGATGATAGTCGTTTAGAGTCTCCAAGTGATTTCATTCAGAGGTTTTACAATTTATTGTTCGAGGCAAAATAGCATGTATTTGAAGGGGTAAAAGATTCCAAATTGTCATCACACATTAGACTTTTGGCCTTCAAATCCAATTGGAACGTTCCCAACTAAGCATTGGACCAGATGGTAAAACTAATTTTAGATCTAACACTACTAAATAATTCTTTGCCCAACAATTATTGTGAAGCAAAAAGATTAGTTTCAAAGTTGGGATTGGAGTCTAAGAAGATTGTTTGTTGTATGATTGATTGTATGTTTTTTTATGACAATGATAATCGAAAAAATAATGCATCCTTGCTCCAATGAAAATTTTTTGGGCAACCACGATACCATACAATCCATCCAGGACAGAGGCAAAGAAAACCAATTCCATTAAAGTCCTTTACTTGCCTATAATTCCAAGACTAGAAAGAATGTTTGCTTCAATGCAAACAACACAACATATGACATGGCATGATGAGAACAAAACACAAGGCATGCTACGTCATCCATTTGATGGGGAAGCCTGAAAGCACTTTGATCGAAAACATCCATCTTTCGCCAGTGATTCCCGTAACGTTCGACTTGGTCTATGTACAAATGGATTTAATTCGTACATTCATACATCGTCATCCCCCTATTCTTGTTGGCCTGTGATTGTTACTCTATATAATCTTCCACCTGAGATTTGTATGACTAAGCCTTATATGTTTTTAACATGTCTTATATAAGGTCCATCTAATCTAAAGGCATATATAGATGTTTATGTAGAGCCTTTGATTGATGATTTGAATAAGTTGTGAAGTGGTATTTGGACGTATGATGTTTCAAGGAGGCAAAATTTTCTAATGAGGGTAGCTTCGATGTGGACTATTAATGACTTTCCTGCATATGGGATGTTATCCGGTTGGAGCACACACGGTAGATTAGCTTGTTCGTATTGTATGGAGCACACTAAGTCATTCACATTAACTTATGGTCAAAAAAGTTATTGGTTTGATTGTCATCGTCGATTCTTGCCCATATAGCATCTGTTTAGGAGAAACAATAAGGCATTTTACAAAGAGGATGTTGAAAAGGATGGGCCACCTCCGAGGTTAACCCTATCACAAGTATGACAAAGAGTCAAAATTTTTCCAAAAGTGACTGAAAATGGTATGACAAGGATGGATGGGTATGGAGAGTGACATAATTGGACTAAAAGAAACATCTTTTGGAATCTTCCATACTGGAAAGATAACTTGCTAAGACATAATCTTGATGTGATGCATATAGAAAAAAAATTGAAAACATCTTCAATACGATGAAGAATGTTAGTGGCAAGAAAAAAGATAATGACAAGGCAAGAAGAGATATAACTTTGTATTGTCGGCGAAGAGACTTGGAGTTGAAGTCAAAAGCTAATGGGAAGTTGCTAAAGCCAAAAGCAAATTACACCTTAACAAAAGATGAAAATAAAATATTTTGTCATTGGATCAAAGAGCTTAGAATGCCAAATGGTTATTTTTCTAACTTGGCAAGATGTGCAGATACTGAAAAAGGTAGTATTCACGGTATGAAAAGTCATGATTGTCATGTATTCATGGAGACATTACTTCCTATTGCGTTTAGCTCATTACCAATACATATGTTAAATCCTTTATTAGAAATTAGTCACTTCTTCAAAGACCTTTGCTCAACGATATTAAAGGAGTATTCAATAAGAAGATTGGAGGAAAATATTCCATTTATTCTTTGCAAATTGGAAAGGATTCTTAGATTCAATGGAGCATCTCCCTATTCATCTTTCATATGAAGCATGGCTTGGCGGACCAGTGCAATATAGGTGTATGTATCCATTTGAAAGGTGATATGATTACTATATTTTTTATATCTTGCTTTTGTCCTTCCCTAATGTATTCCTTTTCTTCATATAGATTTATAGGGGAATCAAAACGTTCTGTAAAAAACAAAGCCAAAATAGAAGGATCAATTTATGCAGCTTACTTGCATTATGAAACCACATACTTTTGTTCTCATTATTTCAAAAACTTCATGTTGCTACCGAGCAATCATAGCAATGAAATACAATGGCAAAGTGAAACATCTGAATCAACATTATCAGTTGTTTCAACAAGTTGGTCGTCACGTTGGCAAACAGTTCACTTATTGGTTAACTGATGCTAAATTCAACTCTGTTCATGTGCATGTGTTGATTCAACTATGTTCATGGCAAATAGTTCACTCTGATCAATAGGGATGGCAACGGGGCGGGGACAGGTTTCACTATCCCATACTCATCCCCATAAAAAAAATTCATCCCCATCCCTATACCCAAACCAAATAGGTATCGAACTTTTGTCTCATCCCCATTCCCACCGGGTAACGGGTATAATCCCGTACCCATACACGTACCTGTTTTACCACTTCAATATTAATTTTAATTAATTTTATAAAATAATAAAAATTACGGTAAATGAAACAAAATATTATCAAATATTCAATATTAGGACGATGGTTGTTTCTTCGATATCAAATACTTTTAAATAAATTATAATTGTTTACATTTTAAATTAGAATACCAAATAAAATTTCATGAGAACCAAAATATTTATTAAATTTGTAGACATTAATGAAACCTAATTGATAAAATTTAAAAATATTTTTAAAAAAATATAAAAGAAAAACAAATATTCAAATTAAAATATATTTTAAATGTTTGTTTACTTCAATTTTTTAAATTCTAATGAATATCTTTTTTATACATTAATAAAAGTTATAATACATCACTTGATCGAAATGACGCAAAGAACAAATAATAAACATAATAATAAAAGTTTGACTTAGATCTTGTATCTTTTGAACTCCAATATATGTTGAATGGTGATAAAAAATATTCACGGAAATTACATTAAATTTTTATATGGTAGTAAATAAAAGTTATTTATACAATTATAGTGAAAAGATTACAATATGATTGATAATGAGTTAGAAAATAAAAAATAATTAGATAAAATATATTGAAATAGTATTCTACATGATGAAAATAAACAACAAATAAAAGTATTAAAAAAATTAAAAAATGTGTGTCTTAGAAACAATTTGAGAGACTATTGAAAAAAAATCTCATAAAGGAAAACAAATGTATAATTAAGAGTATGATAAGATGAAAAATACCTTAGAGATCTAAGAAAACTTTTCAAATATCAAAATATATACTTAATGGTTGAGAAATAATAAAAATTATTTTAGCGAAACAAAGAGTTTTCAAATGAAACAAAAATTATTAATAATAAGTAAAGATATATATTTTTTATATTACCTATTAAATGAAAGGTTTATGCTATTAAACACTTAAATTGAGAGTATTAAATATTTTGATGAAAGAAAAATAAACAAATAAATAAAAATATTAAAAAATAATAGAAATATTCAAATGTGAAACATACATTTTTTTAACATAATTACATAAAGGTTATGATATATATTAAATAATAGAAATATTCAAAGATGAAAAATATATTAGAGATGCGAATGAGTTTCATGACAAACCAAATAATGAGAAGAAATAAAAAATATAAAGTATATATATATATATATATATATATATATATATATAGGGTTACTTAATCAATTGTGAATATTTTAATAATTTAAACGGGACGAAGATATGGCGGGGATGAGTATTATGGTGGGGATATGTACATCCCCATACCCATCCACATACCCAATTGAAAAAGTCGGGGATTCTCCATACCCAGTCAATGCGGGGATTCTTGTCAAAACGGGGACGGGTTCGGACAATACCCACGGGGGCGGGTTTATTTGTCATCTCTACTTGAGTATGTTCTAATCTCATTTGTACAACCTAACCAATATTGTAATGATTCTAAGCAACATGTATCCTTTTAACAGTTCATTCCTTTATTATAAAACTTGATGTAACTCTCCATTACCACATATTTGTAGGTTTATAATGAGCCATTAAGTCTTAGAAATCAAGAGCTAAGGGATTTGGCAAATTGGCCCATGAGTTGCGTCAAAGAATGACACACATACTTTGTCAATGGGTACAAGTTCCTCACCAAAGCGCGGTCGTACGGAAATAAGACAATTATTTATGGTGTGTACGTCAAAGGCCTTACTGAGGGTGGTTATGATGATTTTTATGGGATAATTCTTAAAATATTTGAGTTAGAGTACAACACTTGTACTTCTCCAAAGAGAATAATGATTTTTTATTGTGAATGGTTTGATCCTTCTAGAAGAGGTACAAGAGTGGATCCTAGGTATAATATTGTTGAACTTCAAATGAGTTTAAGATACCAACTATTTGATCCATTTATTCTTCCAAAAATTGTTAGACAAGTTTAGTATGTGCCATATCCAACATTTTGCATCGACAAACGTGGGTGGTGTGTTGCAATACAAACCAAACCTAGGTGTCACATTGATTCAAATGAGGTCGAAGAGGATATTGCCTACCAAGTTGATTAAATGTCACATGCCAATGAAATAATTAAAGTAGAAGGTGTATCTGGGTTGCATGACTTTGATGGTGATGCTGAAGAATTGGAAGGACCTAGACAAGAAGAAGAAGAAGAAGAAGAAGACAATGATGATGATGATGAAAATTATGATGAGGAGGATGATGATTAAAGCGTTTTGGAGCCATTTGCATTGAAAATTAGATTGCTATTATGACTTAGTTATGAATGATCAACTATTAATACACTAATTGAATGGTCTTGAAAAATTATTAGATGTGTACTATATCTTTATGATGCTTTTCATTTTTTTTGCAAATTTTATATTATAAGTTTATTGATACATGTATAAGAGTTCCACTTATTTATCATATTGTCATAGTTTTAATTTCACTTAGTTTACAATGACATCTGGAGGTCAATCTAATCTTGATAAGGGGAAGGAGAAAGCTAAACGTAGAGAAAAGACGGTGCCAAAAAAGGGACGATACGTTTTAAGGATTCCTGCCACTATAACATCCACATCCATTCTAGCCCCTACGACTGACCCACAAAGTGCACCCATACAATCCCCCTCCCCAGCTCTTGTACCCATGCCATCACATTCCCCATCCACACCTTTTGTGATACCCACATCACCCCCTATTGTGGTACCCACACCACCCCCTCTTGTGGTACCCACACCACCACCTGCTATGGTACCTACACCACCACCTACTGTGGTACCCACCACACTACCCCTCTTTCATCTACAACAACCTTCTCCCTTTATTGTTTGGTGATTTACAGAATATTGCTATAACTTCCCTATCATCAGTCCCTTCTCCTAACATTGTTGGAACCTCAGATACTACTGATGTAGTTGCTAATATTGACCCTCCTCTTCATGAGCGACTAGTGATTGAACTGTTTAATTGAGGTAATACTTATCAAGTTAAAAATCAATTTGTATTACACGTCCTATTTTTTACCTTGGGTTCTTATGAATGACTTTTCTTTAGTGAATATGCGGGTTTCTTCCTTCTAGATGCTTCCCAAGCCAACACATGGTCTATTAAGCAACAATTTATGACAACTTAGCCGTCATGGGAAGCAATACCTCCAGAAGACAAAGATCATTTCTAGCAACATTTTAAGGTAACACATCATCAAACTTATTCTCTTTTCCTTACTCTGTATGTTAATATTGAAATGCAATTTCACTATTATTGATGTTTTCCACTTTATTCATTATCATAGAGGAAGGTTCAGTGGAAACTTGAGCATGAAGCAGAAATTCATAAAATTTTTCACAGTAAAGCATCTTATAGACTATTAGAGATGTTTAGAGAGGCTAGGAATGCAGGACAACACCCTTATTGGCTTGGGAATGATGTGTGGAATAATTTTCTGGCACATTAGAATTTTCTTGCATATCGCAATAAGTGTGTTACAACCCAAAGGAATCGAAGTTCCAAAAAGGATGAGAGCCTACACACAAGTGGTTCCATTACCACTCATTAGCATGCCATTCAAATGGTAAAAAAAAACTCCATTTTTAAGTAATTCAGATTGTATAATCATTTTTAAAATTTTTGTATATGTATATAAAAACTCCTTCTTTTGTTACAAGGAAAGGAGCTGGGACGAGATGCTCATATTGATGAGATATTTCAACAAACTCATCTACGCAAAGGAACTGACCAGTTTGTTGATGAAAGATCTCAGAGGACACATGTAAGCAAACACTTTAATTTTATTATAAAAAAACTTTAATTTGTATCATATTTAACTAATTTTTCATTATTTTATTTAATAGGAATAATTTGAAAATAGACTTTCATAGGTCAGATCAAATTAAGGCTCATGTGTTGGTTGATCACAAGAGAATACCATTGATGATCTTATTGCAAATGATATGATAAGGACAAAGTTTTGGGTTGAGGTTGTCGTTGAAAAGAATAAAGGAAGAATATATGGAACAAGACAACTTGCAGGTGCAAGCAGTAGCCTAAAGCCCCAATCCTCTGCATCCACTTCCAGTGTTGAAGAAGTTAGCTACATCAAACAACGACTACAAGAAATTGGTCAAAAGCTAAAAGTAATTGATCAACGATTGCAAGAAAATGATCAGGTTTATGCTGAATTGAAAGGTCAATTCACTCGTTACACTACAAGAAAATGTTTTATTAGTAACCAATTTTAGTGACTAAAAGTTGTTAGTCACTATGGTGACCAATTTAGATACCAATTTACAAAATTAAAATTTATTGGTTACTAAAATAGTCACTAATATAAATAAAAAATTATAATTGGTCACTAAATTTGTCACTAATTAATTAAAGAGCAATTTAGTAACTAAGTTATTTTGGTAGCCAAAACTTAGGTAGCTAATTTTTAGTGACCAGTTTTCTTTGGTAGCCAAAACTATGGTAGCTAATTTTAAAAACCAATTTAGTGATCAATTATAATTTTTTATTCATAATAGTAAATATTTTAGTAATCAATAATTTTTTTACTTTGTAAACTTGTATCTAAATTAGTAATTATAGTAACTAACAATTTTTTGTCACTAAAATTGGTTACTAATGAAGCATTTTCTTGTAGTGTTACAACATATACTCCTGACATTGCTCCCTCTTGCCCTACAAGTCCTTTGACAGGTTGTATTCAACCTAACACAATCTCAACCACAGCCTGCACTTGCCTAGCCTACACAAGTCCAACCAAGTCTAGTGCATCCCAGCCAAGTGCAGCCCAGCCAAGTGCAACCCAACCCAATTCTAGACCCTGAAGACCCTGCTATTTCTAATGACTATATAGATTATTAGGGTTTCTAACTTATGACATTTATGTTTAGAATTAATGCACCTTGGATATTGTCACTAATTAGTAGTAGTTTTATGTTTGATTGTGTACACTGAATTTGGAAGTTTATTGTTGGATATTTGGTATGAATTTCTGTAATTGGAAGGTATCTATATGTTGGAATGTTTATGGAGGTTTGATTGTGTGTGGTAAATGAGAAAATAAAACTGATTTTGCAGTCACAATTGACTTTATCGAAGGATTTATGGATGGATATATCCGTCGGTAATGATGTAGTACAATTACCAACAAATAAATTGGTCGGTAAACTAACATGTTCATGCACCCTTTACCAAAGGAATTGTCGATGGACAGTCTTTCGATAATTATCGACAAATGTCAACTGTCGGTAATTACCGACAAAAATGTCTGTTAGTAATTATCAACAGACAGAATATCCATTAATAAATATTACATACTAACGTCTTACCGATGAATTTTTTACCGTTAAAATTTTATCGATAAAATAAAATTTTTATTAGATATTGTCCATTACAGACGAAATTTGACCGTCGATAATCAATATTCTTTTAGTGTTGGTATTACAATCTTATTAGAAATTTTAAATGCTGGATAGTCGCGGAGGATTCTCTGATATGTTATAATGATTGTACAAAATATTCTTCGCTTTATATTTTGTTACAAATCTTATTATATATTTCAAATAGAGTGTTTTTTTTGGAGGATATGAATCAAATATTTGAATAGGATCTCAGCGTATCCATGCTAGATTGCACATCCTTATTTTATACCAATATATTTCTTTACTAATTAACTTATCCTAAAAGATTAATTTCACGTGCTCAAATATTTCCTCGCTTTATTAAGAAACATACAAAATGTTCAATTATTACACTATTATTATAATCACGGAGATGTCTCCATTAACCCAAAAAT
>Ga0214542_1000709_pt1 | contig 62994 bp, 46 predicted proteins | sample CNSS1metaG_FD_160096 | JGI IMG/M metagenome (GOLD analysis project Ga0214542, IMG submission 160096) | Root nodule microbial communities from cowpea collected in UCLA plant growth center, Los Angeles, California, USA - CNSS1 | ecosystem: Host-associated > Plants > Roots > Nodule | place: USA...
CATACACAATGTATTCTTTAAATTTTAGCACATTAAAAATTACATAATACTTGTCTTTTCCAGTTATACAAGAATTTGAAATGTTAATGCAAGAGTCCATAAAAGAAGTAATTAATATACACAAGTGTAAGTTTTTTTTTTTTAATTTTATGCGGGCTTGCGGGTCGGCCCGCGCAGGCCGCGGGCCTATGCGGGCCGAGCCCGCGCGGGCCTGCGGGCTCACTATCCTGGCCCGCCCCGCGTTTTTTCTGCGGGCCAGGCCCTAATTGCCATTCCTAAAATAAGTGGATACATGTTAAGAAAACACATTGTCATGTTATTATGCAACCATGTGTCATACTATAGAGTGTTTGAAAATTTATATTTTTGGTTAGTTTTTTGAATTTCTTTTTGATGTTTAAAAATTTTGCACTTTGTGATGGTTTCAATTGTAATGTACTAGTATTACCTATGCAAAGCATGGATTTTAAAAATTAATGTATATATGTTAAATTAATTTTCAATTTTGGTAATTCAAGATGACTTTTAGTTTTTTATTCATACATATTTTAAAATTATTTTTCAATGAGGTTGAGAAAAAAAGAACATGAGTTGGTGTTATGATAGTGTTGATATGGTTATGTAGCTTCTACACATAACACATCTACAAAGTTTTTTGGAATGATGGAAAAGTTGGGTGTGTGAGAAGAGTGACGAAGTCCAAAGATATTTATTGCAAGATATAAAGTTGTGCCTAAGACATTTGCAAAATTGTTAAGAAGATAAAAGCATATACCTATTATGGTTGGCAAAGGTTGTAAAATGTGTGTTGGAGGATACAACATTCATTTAATGTTTGTGTCAAAATCAATGCACGAGAAGATGTACACTCATTTAATGCAAAGTATATTTATTGATAAAAGTACACAATTAAGTTCTCTATTATATGTTTATTGGCAAATTCACAAAGTTTAATCTTCTTAATGTTATGTTCACTTGGACATATTTATTGACATATTTACTGTTCATAGAGAAGGAAAATCAGTAGACTAATTTGAAGGTGATGTAATTGTTCACTTCAGCAGATTTGAGGAGAAGGGAAAGGAAGAAAGAGGGGGGAGGGGGGGGATTCCTTTATTTTCCAATCCTCTCTCCTAGGGGTGAGCATAAAATTCTAAATTGATCGTACCCGACCAAACCGGAAAAAAAATGGTAGCAGTCGGTTTAGTATGAATTCAGGTATAAATGGGTAATTTGAAGCGGGTAAAACGAGTATAAGTCATGCCTGAAATTGTCGTAACCACCGCCTCCTCTGCGCTCTACCATTGTTGATTGAGAGAAAAAGAGTTTGGTAGAAAAAAGACAAGGCTTGTGTATGATTATAGGGTTTACTTGTGCTTCTGATGCTTGTTTCTCCTTTCAAAATAATGTCTTTCTTGTATGTTTTATCTATGCTTTATGCAGAATTTTGATATTCATCAAAAGTTCTCACCTTTATGGTGTGTTTGGATGAGGCAATTCAAGAGGGTGATTCATTTATTTGGAGAATTTGAAATTCTTTGTAATGAAATGCTTTGTTTGGATAGAGAAATTAAAAAGCATTTAAAATGCATGCATTTTTTTGAAGTTTTTCAATTAGCTAAATTAGAAGAAATTCAAATACCCTAAAAAAGGTGAAATTTGAAATTCTTCTCACACAACCTCACACTGTAGACTAAATTCCAAACGGACCCGGCAAACCCGACAAACATGACAGGCTAGGCTGGCCATACGATCCAAACGAATCAGACCGACCTGACGACACAAATGGTCGAGCAAGCCCAACAACCCAGACAGGTCAGGCGGGTCTGATGATCTAGACAGATCGGGTGACTTAATGACCACACGGGTCGAGCGGGCTTGACAACTCAAACAGGTCGGTCAAGCACGACAACCCACACCGTCCGGGCGGGCCCAACGACCTAGACAGACCAAGCTGGCCTGACAACATAAACGGGTCGACGGGCCCGATGACCCGAATTTTATCTCACAAGAAATTCAATTGTTTTTTCCAAACAAGAAATTGAAATGTAAGGTATTTTAATTTCTTTATCCAAACAAGTTATTTAGAAAATGAAGGGAATTTAATTGCAAGCAATTCAAATACAAAGCATTTCAATTTCTGAGCATTGTTGAAATGCTCCATCCAAACACAAGGTTAGGGTTGAGAATCAAGTTTTGGGTGAAATGGCTGATAAGGACCATGGGATGTGGATTCAATATTAAAGACAACATTTCAAGTGTTGTGGATTCTCATCTTCCTATTTTTTTCTTGTTCTTTTCTCAGTTTCAAGTTTGTTGGTTTTCTTGAAGTTTGTTGGTTTTCTGGAAATTACAGATGTTGTTCTTCTATCTTTGGAAATTTGTTTTTGTTGATTTTAAATTCAGTCATCACTCTTCTATCCATTGATTTAGTATAAGTAAACTTGACCAACCTGTCCGAAAATCTCTGAATTCGTAATTAACCGTATTTGCGCAATCCGATAAAATAAACGGTTGGAATGGATTGTTAAAAGTTAACTATGGATAATACTGGATTGAGCAGGTTAGACCCAAACTCAATCCAAATCGCCCGATGCTCAGCCCTACTATCTTGTATGCCATGATTTGAGGGCATATCAAGTAGATTACATTTATGTCATTAGTTTATTTTTCAGTTTAACTATAATAATAATGTAAAAATATGGCTTTTGAAATTATGTTTACAAAAATAATTTATACCAAAAATTTCAAAATTGATTTAAAGAAAAAGTTTAAAAAATTATTATTAATTTTAAATTTTTTATTAAAATTTTTTATAAACATTTTTTATTAAAATATATTATTTTAATTTATTCATTTTAATATTTTTTCTAAAATGAATCTAACTTATCTAATTATAATTTTAAATTACTTTTAAAATAAAGGGCAATTTGGTAATCTTGTTTTTCTTTTCATTAAACTTAATTTTTAATCTATCATATCTATCAAATCACTCACAAATTTTACTTCTAAACCCACTAACTTTCACCTCTAAATCCCTTAAAGTGAACAACACAAATTTTATCCTCTAATCCATTCAAATCGATCATCTCCCTCTCTCTCAAATCAATCTTCACAAGTGAACACACCCTAAATATTTTTGATATATATATATATATATATATATATATATAGATATATATATATATATATATATATATATATATATATATATATATATATATATATATATATATATATATATATATCGTATTTATTTTGTTATCTATTCATTATTATTTCTTTTTTATCCTTATTATTTGTTTTGAGGTAATTGTTGCTTATATTATTCACTATTTATTCCTTTATATGTAATCTTCATGTCTAATAATGCTAAAATTAAAACTCAAAACAATATTGTTTTATAACAATAAACATAAAATATTATAAACACAAAAAGTCTTTTAAATAACAAATATTACTGGGAAAGTCAATGACAATGTTGTGATTGTATATATATTACTATAAAATAAAATATCTATAAATGTCAATTGTTACATCCACAAAGTAAAAGTACATAAACAAACAATATTTATTTGTATGTTTGATGTGTCAAGTTGGCGTATTAACTGAAATGAATTTTTTCAAGAATAATTTTTGTAATATTCTCTTTCATGTCTCTAACATTATATTAATAACATGGATTTTTTCTTGAAAAAAAAAGTGACAGAATGAAGAAATAGTTTAATGATGGAAAAGAATTACAAAAATGAAGGTAAATTTAGCCATCACAAAAAAGAAATTGTTGCTTTATGTGTTTAAAAAGATTGTAATTGAATGCTACATATACAATTCTTTGAACTAAACACGTTGAAGAAATATTTTTTTGAATTTGTTATAAAATATAATATACTATGCATTTACAAAATGTATTGAGCATTTAAGTATAATTTATAATTAACCTTTCCCTTTCTCAAAACTGTATAGTTAGGGATGGCAAAAATACCCGTACCCGCGAATATCCGCGACGGATAGTTAATACCCGCGGGTAGCGGGTATTTTAATACCCGCTTATAAACGGGTCGGGTATGGGTATCATACTATCCGTACCCGCGAGTACCCGTTACCCGCAAAAAAATGAAAATGAAAATTTAATTTATATTTTATTAAGTTAAATTTAATTAAAATTAAAATTGGCAGTATATTTTATTATGTCAAATTTAATTATAATTAAAATTTAATTTAATTTATATTTTATTTTTATAATTCTATATTAAAAAATTTATAAAATATAAATTTTTTAAATATTTACGGGTATCGGGTATCCACGGGTACCCGCGGGTTTTAAAAATATCCGCGAATATTTTTTAAACGGATATCCGGCAGATAAATGGACGGGTAACGGGCAAATTTTTTGTGGCGGGTCGGGTTGCGGGTAGTAGACACTATCCGTGCCCGACCTGACCCGTTGTCATCCCTATGTACAATTAACATTTTCATTATAGAATAACTTAGAACGAAAACAAATAAGTTAATACAACCATAATAATACAAAATAACTTAATTCACGAATTACCTCCATATCAATAACTTGCTAATGAAAAACATTTGATTCTATATTTGAATTCAATTACTTACATAATTAGTTATATGAATTGTCATTTCCGGAATTTCATTACTTTGATATTATGGTTTAGTATTTTCTTGTCAATTATCAGACATTTCTATATTTCGTGGTAATTATATAATTATTTTCGTCTACTGCCAATTTTGCTTGACATTCTTGGACAATTTATTAACAACCAAATTATCTATGAAGAATAACATTTTTAGTTTATCTTTGTAAAGATGCTTTGCAAAATATTAAGGTAAATCCTTCTAAGAAATAAGATTGTGTACGAGTGAGTAAAAACTTCACAAAGACATTTTTGTTTTATTTAATAAAATAAATTAAAGAAAAACATGCATGTCAAATTAATTAATACATTAACAATGTAATGGAGTGAATTTCTAATATATAAGTACGTTCGGGAGAAGTTAATAAAATATAGGATTACATATCATTAATATTAATAAAATAATAAATATAATAAAAAAAATCAATTTAAAATAAATCCAAAAGTAAAATTTATAAATAAATAGTAATAATAAACGATAATAATTTATTAAAATATAATTATTAATTTAAATAATAATATTAAACAAATTTAATATTATTAACGTGATAATAATAACAATAATAATTGATTAAAATATATAATGATCGACTAAATAATAGTAAGAATAATTAAAGGAAAAATTTGAATAAAATATAATTAATGATTAAATAAATAATGTTACAACGACAACATTAATATTAATGATTAAAAAATTAATTAAAGAAATAAAGTAAAATATAATACAATAGTAGGTTATATTATAATTATAATAATACTTATGGTTGTCATCGTAAAAGAACGAAGGGCCCCCTCGCATGTGTTTGGGGAGAAATTAGGAAGAAAAATTACAAACAATATTTTAAATTCATTTTCTTTGAATCTCTTATAATCAGACGCAAAAAGATTCATTTATATCGGACTCTTTGACACAAATTTTACGTCTAACAATAAAGAATATCAAATGTAAAAAAAAAATACTTATTTTAAAATATGTCACCGTGTCTTTTTTACTATAGTCAAAGATATTCCAAGATATTTCCACAATATTTAATATTCTCATATCAACTATAACTATGTCAAATCTTGGTAGTTTAAATATTTCATAATATTCCTTAATACTACATATTTGCATAATAATCTATATAAATAGATATGTTGGCACAATATTATTATGATTATTAAGTAATTAAAGAAAGACGTTATTTTACTTATTTGATATCACATTGCCATATTTATCACATGCACATTTGGATTCAAAAATCCTAAAAATATTACTATACTCTTCAGAAAAAATGCACACTCTCATATATTTATTTTCTTTTACAAAATATCATAATTATTCTAGTGACTAGTACGTCGAAGAGCCTTTTACACGTGAATCTTTCCTTGTTTCTCGGTGCTCAAAGCATGAAGGTATATAGAAGTCATTAAAATCTAACCACATGTCCAAAGAACTTGCCTCGAGTCCTCGGTAATAACGGTTAAGTTTATTCTATGACTTGAAGAAAGGTACGTTGCTTTACATTTTAAGTAGTTATAATTAAATTCATTTCTTTATAATCCGCCAACCTCAAGCTGAATTGTGTGCAAGTTTTGGGAAAATTTTTATAACCCGACAACTTCAACTGGATGTATGCAAGCTTGGGGTAAAGAGAATAATAAGACAAAAATTAAAATATCAACCAACAATACAAGGAATCTTAGAGACACGCAATAGTTTTTCTCCTCATAAAAGTTAAAATAGAAAATCATGATTTCAAATTATTATTATTATTTTTTTGGTTTTTATGGATTTGAAATTTGGTTTTATACAATTTTTTTAAATAGTGTTGAAAGTCTCACATCGACTAGAGATAAGATAATTTCATAGTATATAAGTGAGGTGTAAACTTTATCTTATAAGTTAGTTTTGTGGGATTGAATTAAGCTTAAAACTCACTTCTAACATACTATTAGAATCATTTTGTGAGACTGAGTTAGGCTTAGTAGTGAGTGTATCCTTTATTTATCTACATATTTATTAATTATTTTTTTACTAAAATAAAAATATAAAAAAATAATATTATTTAGATTTTAATATAAAAGAAATACATATATATAATAAAGAAACTATAATTACATAATTTTTAATTAAAATATAAATTAAATTAGAATTGTTTTAACAGTTTAAAATAAAAGAAGATGAATATATGTAAACACTCATTTTATTCTCATTTTGAGATTTAAAAATCAGGTATTGTTTATATCCCTATTTAGTCCATTCAAATATTTTCTACTAATGTAATTTTTTCTTTTAAGAATAGTGCAGATTATTTTCATTCTTTTATAGTTTTTGAGAAGAAAAAAAATCTTATCTATATGGATTCAATCAAAGTTGTCATTGTAAACCAGCAACTAGTTCAGTGATGAAAAGCCACGTTTTTGGAATTGGTAAAAGTGTATAATCACGTGTATTCCGTTCCAACTTGCCATTCTCATTAGCATTCATTAAGAAAACGACAACAAAAGAAAAACCCACTAAAAGAAACTGCTGGGAAAACCCCCATTCAAGTGTTGAAGTCAAAAATCAACTCATTAATTCATTAATTACATATTTCTTTCACTCAACTTTATATTTAATACTACTACTTTATTTTAATGTTTATCTTTTATTTTTTTAATCATATATTATTGTTACAAAATATCCATACACCGTAACAGTCTGGATTATCAGATCCGTCCGGATCATTGGATCCGTCAAAACCGTCGGGTTCGTCCGGATAGTCAGTCTCGTTCGAATCGTCATACCAGTCTGAATCATCGGGTCCATCTAGGTAGTCGAATGCGTCCTGGTCATCAGACATGTCAGGATCGTTGGGTCCATTCGGGGCATCGGACTCATTTGAATTGTCAGACTCGTTCAAGTCATTAAACCTGTTTGGATTGTCGGTCCCATCCGGATCATTGGACCCGTTTACAAAACTCACATCAATTACCAGAGAAAAAAAATCAATTAAAAACTAACTTCTTGTTATTCATTAACCATATACCATATAAAGGTCTTTTCCTTCACATGCCACTCTATTTAATGATCTCTTTCTGTCTGTGTTATTGTTACGACAAGTTATATCTATTTACTATTAATTAGTTTTTGGTAGATAACGCGTCTCACTACTTCAAGGAAAAGTTTCTATTTCTAATATCTTTTTCAAACACAGTTCTCAAATCTAGGGTTCCCTTTAAAATATTAAACTACTCAAAGTCGCATCCAGACAAAAAACACGTAGTTTTCTGACTGTAATTAACAAGTAGCAATTAATAATGTATTAATTACATGTTAACCAAGACATTGAGTAAATGTGTATATAATAACACAAATGTGATATTCATTTGCTACATTGTGCCTTGGACGTTGACACACACATCACAACAACATTTCTCTTTGTCTTTGCCATTTCTTAAAGCAATGGGTTCCAGAAATCTATTTGGTGTCAATTATCTGTTGCTTAAGCCAGAAGAAGCAACTGTGTTTGATCTTGGGACCCTCTTGTTCTCTTCCAAGTTGAGCAATAGAAGATTCATAGAGTGCCCAGAAGGGGTTGAAGCAGAATATTTTCGACAAAGATGGCTCATCTTCACATCTGTTGTGGCACAGATTCTCCTTCTTGCCTCAAGAAACTCCTTGAAAAGGTTCGGGGACATGTTGGAGTTTTGGATCAATCTTTTATCATGGAATGGAGGTTTCAAAGGACTCTTCTTCAACATTCTAAGAGGTAATTCATAATCCATACAGCAGCATAATTTATTTTCTCTTCACTAATTTTTATTTGGGTAGTAAGCTTTTCAATCTAAAACTTCAGAATATATATGTAGGAGATTTTACAGGTCGTTGAGCGTTGGGGTTATATTTCATATATTTCATATCGTATGAGTTATATTGAGAGACTGTGATTCTGTATATATAACATTAGTTTTATACATATAAAATATTTGATATCAGTTTTAACTCAAAATCTTAATACAATGGGATTATTTTCAACAATTTTCCTTTAAGAGTGAGTTTTTTTTTTCATATGGTATATTTCTTCTTAGGTGTATGATGATCCTTTTTTGTGTTATAATTATGTGGTCAGTCACTCCGAACCATCAACTCTGATACCACTGTTGAGATTTTATATATATATATATATATATATATATATATATATATATATATATATTCATATGACATTGGTCTTACACATATAAGGTATTTGACATCACTTTTAACTCAAAAACCTTAAGACAATGGGGTTATGTGTTTTTCATGTTATATAGTGTTTAACTTTGTCTATTATATCTAATGTGAAACTTTGACTTACATTTGAACTATTCCAAACATCAAGTTAGTTCCCTTAAAATTGTCAAAATTTTCTCATTTTTATTTTTTTATATTCCAAACCATTTATTATAAGTTGAGAATTCAAGTGAATTTAAATCTTTTATTAAATAAAGTGATAAAGTTGAGTATCGTATAAAAAATTTTATAAATTTATTATTTTAAGATTTAAGGTTAGAAGTTGTGCTATTTTCTTATGTAGTCGCACTCATATTCGTGTAATATTTTCCTAAACGACTTTTCTCTAAAAAAAAAAAGCCATGAGCGATACCAAAGGTTCTTCTTGACCGAATACCAATAGGATTGTTCCCCTGTGATAAATATGATTGGGAGAAGAGCAATATGGTTAAATTATTTTGTAAGAATCGTAAGGTGTGTTTCATAAATTATTTATTTGGCTTATATATTATGAGTTGGAAACATGGTATGAACATATATTATTGAAGTTATTTTTAAATTGATATATGATAGTTTGCACGTGAGGATTATAAATTAAAAATTTGTGAAGCAGGAAAGGTGAAAATACCAGAAAAATCATCAGCATCATATTTATCTGTGGTGGGTTGCATTGACACACGAGTTGACTTAGACAAAAACATTAAACAAAATGATGCCAAATACGAAGGATCCCTCTCAATGATGGCTTCAAAGTTGTCCTACGAAAATGAAAATGTTGTTTGTAACGCAGTGCAAAATCATTGGAATGTAAGTTCTTTATTCTTTCCAAATTAATTAATTTTTTTACTAACTTCACCAAGGCTTAATATTTTTTTTTTAAAAAAATACTTTTTGATTAACTTCTACTAGTGTTTCCCATCTTGAGAACTTAAATCTAAGGTTAAATGTTAATTATTTACTGACAAAAATATTTCAACTAGGTTTTAGTGTTGGTGATTTTGATGTAGGGTTTACCCTTTTTTTTTCTTCTGTTTTAATATAATTGCAGATGGAGTTTTTGGGGTTACACAGCTTCTGGAACGGTACGTATAAAGAAGAATCCTCTTTATTTTTTCTGTAAAGTTTGCTTAGAAGATACGAAAATTTGCAGATAGATAAAACATTTTTTCAATATTGTTACTAGAAATATAGATATGTTTGCTAAGCTGGTTTCTTCATCAGAAAATTAAACTAGCAATATCAAAGTGGTTGGCATCAATTATATATGAAGAACATAAACATTTAATTCATAAAATATTGGCATGATTCCTATATTATATATCATATTATACTAAGGTTACAATAATGGCGTAATTAGTTGAGTTACCCATAAATTATTGTAGTTTAGTTCATAATTGTTTAAATTCATTCATTTAGTTACAAAAACATGAATATAGTTCACAAATTATTCGGGTTTATGTAATTTATACATGCATGACTAAATATTTACGAATTATATATGATCATTGTTGTGTATTTTTTTTCACCCTTTAATTTTAACATGAAAGTGTACATTTTATATATAGTACAATAATACTTTAATCCACTTTTTTTGACTTATTTTTAACCCATTACTTCGGTCACCATTAGATCATTACATCACATCACTAAAAATATCTTTTTTTTTATATATATATATATATATATATATATATATATAAAAGTTACGGAATATTTTTTAAAATAAATATAATTCAGAAAATAAACAACCCAAGTACTGAAATATTTTATGAACTCAAGCTCAAACTTTAGTTCAAATTTGACTGGCTCAATTGTACATCAAACTCGAACAACATTTTTCTTCTCCTAAAAGTTAAATTTGACTCCTAACATGGAATTTGAATTTGATGCGTTTAACTTTAAATTTTGAAAGCTTGTTTTTACTCGTTCACAGTTAATCAAACTTGAACCTAATTATTAATATTATTAAGAGAAAAAACAATGGGACAAAGTTTACCAGTCACACTTTGCTTCCCACTTAACCTTTTTTTTTTAGAATCTATTTAGAAGCACATGTACTTTAGAAAAATGAAAAGAAATATTTGAAAGAACCTAAGTTCTATATATTAATTAGAGATATCTTGCCAGAATATAATGTATAAATTCTCAATTGATAGCATTTATTTATTTTTTACTTTGGTTAACCGCTATAGGGCATTGTTTTTTTTACTTAAAAGGGTAAGATTGTTACTGACTTAACTTACATAATCCATGTCCCAGGATAATTAATGAACTCTACAATAATTTTCTCTTAACAATTGTCCAATTAAAAATCAAACTCATTATCACTTTCATTTTTATACTAATCGTTGGGTCGACTACTGAGAATATTCATTAGATTTGGGTTATCCAATGACTCAACCAAACTTAATTCAATCCAATTAAATTGAATTGAGTTTCATTTATGATTTAACCCAATCCAAACTATCTCTCTTGTATGAATTGAATTGATCTAATTCAATCCGATATTTGTTTTAGTGGATTGGATAATAGATTTATCGACATCCTACCCAACCCAATCCTCAAACCCTTACTTTAAGGTCAAAAATTATAAATAATAATTAGTGTACAACTCTTCCTATTTAATAATGTAACAATATAAAAATCATAATTCAGAGTAGGAGTTGATTCTCCTATCTTACAATTAAAAGAATCATTCACCTTGTTAACACCTATCAAACTCAAAACATATATTAGGAAAATCATAAATCTAAAATTAACCAGAAATATTATATATAAATAATATTATGAGTAGAACCTCCTTAGATCCATAAAATTATCATTTCCAAGCCCAACACTTTTGGATATGAAAGGGCGTGTTGGAAAACCTAAGTTAGTCCTATGGACAATAGTGATACCGGTAAGCTCCAATATATAATTGAGGCAATGCTTAAAGGTGAATTAAGCTCAATCAATAAAATATTTTTTTAAAAATTGGAAAATTAAGTTGTTTTCGTCCATTTAGAAAACCAAAAGATATATATTGTAAAATAATTTGCAATTAAGCTTTTATCTATTCCCCTCTATATTGAGACAACAATATCTAGCTCAATTGGAAATGATGGGATGCAGATTACCAAGAGCAGTGGTCGACAAAAGCAATCATATTGCAAGATACGAAGTCGGAACCGAAGTTGATTGTTGTTGCATTCAGGGGTACAGAGCCATTTGATGCAGACCAATGGAGAACAGATGTGGATCTCTCTTGGTACAACTTTGCCAATGTGGGTAGGATACATGTTGGCTTTATGAAAGCATTGGGTCTTCAGAAGAATTTTGGATGGCCCAAAGAGATTGATCAAACCAACCCCTATTCTTACGCCTACTATACAATCAGAGAGAAGCTCAGAACAATGTTGAAGGAAAATACGGATGCAAAATTCATACTTACAGGCCACAGTTTGGGAGGAGCCTTGGCCATTCTCTTTGCTGCTCTTCTCACAATACATGAGGAGACATCGCTGTTGGAGAAATTAGAAGGGGTTTATACATTTGGGCAGCCACGAGTTGGGGACTATGAGTTTGGGGAGTTCATGAAGGACAAGCTCAGAAAGTATAATGTGAGATTCAAGAGGTATGTTTACTGCAATGATGTGGTGCCTAGGGTCCCTTACGATGACAAAAACCTCTTCTATAAACACTTTGCTCCTTGCCTCTACTTCAACAGCTTCTACCGGGGGCAGGTGAAGTCTATGATTGAGTTTCCTTTTGCTCTTACCATACCAAACCTGATATACTCTGACTGTTTTTTGTAATGTATTGCCATGCAGGTTCTAGAGGAGGAGCCAAACAAGAACTATTTTTCTGTGTTCTGGGTCATACCCAAGTTGCTAAACGCAGTCTGGGAGCTTATTAGAGGATTTCTTCCCGCCCTCCTAGTAGGTGAAAGCTATACTCAGAACTGGTTCATGACGATAATGAGGATCTTTGGATGCATGATTCCAGGAATACCCGAACATCTTCCTCCAGATTATGTCAATGTTACCAGGTTGGGAACTTTACCTCAAAACTCGCAAGATTCCAAGACTGACTGAGATCGAAGCTTGTGTAGCCAGCGACTAAATAAACACCCAATATTGGAATGTCATTGAACAATTACTCTGAAGTTGTATTCCACTAATTGTGGTGTAATCATATTAATAATTCAAAATATGCTGGTACATACCACAAAATCAAGCCCATTCTTTTCATTCTCTTATCCAAATACAATAGACTAGCAAAATAGCAAATTCACTCGAGTGTTTGTCTCGGTGAGGCAAAATTAGCACGACTACAACAAGAAACAAACATAATTCTGACAAGGAACGAAGAACGAACTGAACCATCCGCGACTTCGTGAAGGAAAAAAACTAGATTACAGATTTAAGGTTAATTTATCGTTCAACTATCTGCAGATAGATAAGAGATTACATTTGAACAGCAAACTGTCAACAGAAAAAAAAAAATGCAAGAAAATATTATTCTAAAGTTTGGCCTAGGTACATACATAGATTATTTATAATTGAATTCAAATTCCCAAGGGTGAGAGTACAAGGGGATTTTGATTTAATCGGATATCTTTAGAAGGTGCTGCTATTTCATTCATTCCAAAACCGCAACGACATAAAGTGTCAGCATGCTGCTTCTGTTTTATCCACCTTTCACTAGTTAACAGAAGTTACATTTAAATCTTTCTGAACTCTGAATCCTGGTAAGACAAGCAACAACCTTTTATCAAAATACATAGGAATGAATGAACAAGGATATAAACAGAGAAAATTTCCACGGTATGTAGATTAGGGATAATACGCCTGAGCCTATCAAAACTCTAGGGAAGCCGGGACTTAAACACAAAAGAAGATTAGTTCTATACATTCTACCGCTAATTTTCTTACTTTTTATTTAAAACTTTCTTTACAAGATAGTAGAAGGATATCACATTACTCATTAAAGAGGGAAACAAAAGGAACATATCTGTTTTGAAAAGTTTGTTGCTTAATCAAAGACTCAATTGACTTTTAAACTACTACAAGGCTACAGAAAAAATTACCCAGCTTCATTTGAACAGAAAAAGAATGCGGGCGAAGCTTTAAAAGGCATGACATGTGAAACAACCACTCAAAGAACCCATCTGAGTGGCTCTACTAAATAATATAGCCTTGTGAGGAGTTCTAGCAACTTGATGATCCCGGTTGGTGGAAACTGAACTTCTCATTTCTTGAGCTTTTTTCTGAGCTAATCTCAGCTTGTTCATAATCTTATCCATTGATGATGCTCGCTTCTTCTCCAACTTCATCTGAAATAGCAAAAATAATGAGATCATGATCTATTTAATTATGTTCTTTATCTCTAACTCTCCTTACTATTCTTTTATAAATTTTAGTAATAATTTGTTGGGCCACAGATAGAAAAGAATAACAAAAAATGACTTTCTTTAGGACACAACATTCATGAAGAAGTTTTCTTTAATACGTCATGATCCTATCAAACAACCAACATAGATAAAAACTTGTCCACCGTTTTAAGACAAGGGATGTTCCGAGATCACTGATCAGAGCTACTATACTAATGGTAGTAAGTGTAAATCATTAGGGCTGAAATTCGGCTAAGAGAGGATAACCAGTAAGAAAAAAAAAACAATCAAATACCAAAAATTAAAGGAAATTAGGAATTTTATTCCCTTTAAATATATATATATATTTACAATGAAGGAGTCCGTACAACTTGATTATTAAAGCATCAAATTACTTATAGTGACTATTTTAATTTTTAAATAATTGATGAATATTTTTAAGAGGAGTATCCTGTTAAAATTCTGCCAAGAAGAAAAAAAACATGAGAAATTAACCTCTAGTTTCCGTATAGCAGCCTCAGCTTTTGCCTTTTGCAAATTCTCCCATGCATTGATTTTGGCTTCCTCCCTTTTGGCCCTGGACATGTTACAAAATGATGGAATTTCAGATACAATGTAAAGTTCACATAAATATTTCTTATACAGTAAAGACATTTCTCAGGGACAAAGTTGTTATATCAAATACTTCACATATATATTTTCTAGTTTGAATTGGATTACGATGGTCAATCTTTAGAAGGTAATAAAGAGAGGTTGTTAACAAGACAACTCCTGAACACTAATCATTTTAATAAAATAATTTCAATTGCCAATAAGATAGCTAATTTAGCAAATCAATAACCACAAATTCCACAAACTCCAATTGTTGTGATACCATCATGAACTATAATTTATAGGTAACACGTACCATTTGGATGAAAGCATAGGGAAAATCTCACTTCTTACTTAATATCAAATTATTTATATGATCATTAGTTTGAGTTTAAAGTTGTCAAGAATATTTTTTCTTTATTACAAGATAAATTTAATGAAATCGATACCATACTAAGTTATACATACTTTGTCACAGTCTTTGAACCTTCAGTAATGTCCCAAGATGAAGATCGACTGCTCGTTTCTCTAATTTTCCAGCTGCCATCATTTTCTGAGCCTCTGCCAGAGAATAGGGCCCTGTGTTTCTTGGACCACCTTGTCATGGTTACACGTTCATCTACCGGTACATCTCTAACATCCATTTTAGAGAAAGGCAAACTCTTGAACTCTGATAGAGGAAGGGAAGGTGGAGTAGAGGCAGAGAAAGAAGGCCTCAAATTTGGAGACGAGCATGAGCTACCCTCCGGGCTCATCTGGGTTGCCATGTCCCTCCTAGAAATAGCAGGCGATACATTGGTGCCTGCATCTTTGAAACCATCAAACTTCTCCCCTGTAAGTTAAAGGAAACATTAAAAAATGACGCATCATAAGCACAGAAGTACATTTGCGATTACATAAGACCAGCATGTCATCATCAAGCAAAAAACGTCGACTATCGACACGCATCACTAGTGTTATCAACAGAAACAGTGTGTTCCACTCAAACCACAAAACAACAGCAATCTTTACAAAATATCACAGTACGTACGAGGCCTTCACAGAATATAGAGGATTAACTACAAATCAAGAAATTAAAATTGGTTAGGGTCGCCCTTGAAACACATGGATCTAATAGTATTGAATTGAACACACGCAGACCACGATATTTCTCAAGCACAACTCCACCGACAAATTAAGTCAACAAAATCATAATTCACCAAACCCAAAGCCAGAAAAGGTTCAAACATCTCTTGATCACAGTTTCGGCCACAATGCCAAAGTTCTCTGACTCGATGCAACCACAATTATGGCTGCCTCAGCCACAATTGCCAGCATTGTGAAGGATCGTAGAATTTAAAACCTTGTAAAGAATATAGTATGATATAATATGTATAACAACCTTGGGCAGGCAATGATGACTGACTCTGCATCTGAGAGCAACCATGGACACTAACTGAGCGTGCCATGCAAGGATCAGTCCTGGTGGGGACCGCCCCACAACTGCCACCGGAACTGGCCATCAACCCGTCAGCAGCAGCTGAGACACTAACAGCAGCAGAAAATGGGGAAGCCGTCATGAAACTCCCTGAATTCCCACCGTCAAACAAAGGCGCCGCAGGGGAATACAAGGAATAGGAAGCAACTGCAGCAGCGCCAGGGGGGCCAAGTGGCCCACTCTTGGACTTGGGCCTTCTCTGCGGCGCTGGAAGCGAGGCCCTCCCAGTGCTGTCGCCGGAAACGGGACTCAGAATCCACCTTTCAGCGTCATCCCATTTGGACGGCAAAGTCCGCCCGTTGTTGAAAGGCAACAGAGCAGCACCAACCTGCTTGCGGGCAGCACTCGTATGCAAAGGAACTCGCTCCGAACACCAACCCTTTTGCATAGCAGCACTAGCGTGAAGATAATTAGGCGTTCCAGGACTAGGAAAATTGGCAGAGCCAGAGCCAGACCTTCGAGAACAAACAGTGCTTTTCTTCATGGCCCCTAATCCCAAACGAGGCGAAGAAACATTGCCATTGCCAACGGCATTGTTCAGATCTAACGAAGCAGGCCTTCGCCGATCGTGCTTCTTCAATAACGCCTCAGATCTTGATCTCCTATCCTGACACTCTTTAAGTAACACAAAAAGTAAATAAACAAAATAAAAATAACAGAGAATTAAATAAACCAAAATGCTTGAATTGGAAAGTTGAAAATCTCGTAGGTTCCGTACCTTTGAGAGCCAGAGAAAAAGAGTTCCTCGCAGAATCAAATTCCAAGGGCTGATTCCCGTCCTCAGTGTCACCACCGTCACTGTCTTCTTCCTTTTGGACTTCAATACAGAAAGTACATCAACAAAACAACAGAGTCGGTGAGTCCACTTTATTTTTTATTTTTTTCACTATTTTTTTTTTCTCTTTTCATTTTTAAACCAACAAAACGCAAATGCGTGTTAATGTAATAGCAATAATAACGGTAATAACAACACCACCAATAATAACAAATTAATAATAATAGCAAGAATAACAAAAAATAATGCCGTTAGCACCTTTCGCTTTCTCTCCTTTTCCATAGAAACGATTTTGGTGATGTTTTCTGTGTAATGCATCCAAATCTGCATCGCCACGTCGTTGATGCTGTCGGTTATTAGGATCCAGATCCGGATCTGGACCGCTCCAGCTTTCGCTATGAGCAAAATCTCCGTCATGCTCCTGTCCCGCCAAATGCTGCAATGAAACCGCGACAAACTCCATTTCAGATTTCCAAATTTCAATTGACAACTTGACAACTAATATCACAGAGCAAAGCATTGTGTTGCGTTTACCAGAGAGATTTCGGAGACTAAGGAGTCGTGGTCGTGAGCGTCGGAGGCAAAGGAACATCGATCGACACTGGCGGAGGCGGAGGAGAAGAGGCTGAGGTTGGATTCGAGAGTGAAGATGACGGAGTCGGGGCTGGTGTCGCCGCCTCTTCGCGAACCGGCACGCCTCCACGAGCGACGTTCTTGAAACCCTAACTCTCTCATTCTGAATGGTATGGCATTGACATTTGCATTTGGCAGAGAGAAAGAGAGAATAAGAGAAGCACAGTCTCACTCTGACACTCACTCTCACACACACACTCACTCTGCAGTAAATATGGCGGGTATTACTCACTGTTGGGAAGGAAAACGAAGGATTGTTTGGTGTGATTGAGTTTTAAGATGTCACTGTCGTTTGACTCCGAGAAAGGTAGTGACTTAATTATACAACCAATTCTTAAGGACACAGACCCCTGCGTCTTTGTCAAATCATACAAAGGGACACTAATTTTTTTCAAGTGAAAATTTTGTTGCATGTTTTCTAAATCTATTATTAGTGGGGGTTTATCTTTTCATGCTAAATGACTTGACCATGAAATTTGTTTGACTGGTGGAGAAGTTACTATAAAGTCCATTTACCTTTTGCTTCGGAAGTACCTACTTGAGTGTTGTGCGGGGTATTATTAACTTTTCGAATTTCACGGTTACAAGAGCAAGAGTGTGATAATCATGATTAGAGTTAAGTGCGGTTTGTCCTTCTTAAGGCAATTGGAGGTCCTACATGATTGCCACTATTTGAGTTAAAGTGACATTACTTTTTGGGTGATAGCTTTATTGAACAATTTTCAAATTAAAGTTTAGCTAGAGGGGACCAAATTATTATTTAAAATGTTTATTCGGTGCTAGTTATAATTAGCTTTAACAAATTTTTTAACTAAATTACTTTAGTTTAACAAAAACATCTTTCATTTATTTGATTAATTTTCTAGTGTTATTTGTTATTAAGTTAAATTATTATCTTTATCTATACTATTATATAAAAAAAAATCACTCTTTTTATGTTCACTTCTTTTTTTTAAATTTTAATAATAAAAAATTTATTTACTAATTTTATCATTTAATGGATTTTTTTTTCAAATTTAAGTGTTTTTTATTTAATTTTTAAAATTTTTAATTTTTAAAATTAATAAAATAAATATTTATACTAAAAAATTATTTATAAAATAAATAAAAATTATAAAAAATATTTATGTTTTTTTTATAATTATAAATTTATTATCTTTTATTAAGGACAAAAATACGCTGTAGTGCATGTATTTTTAATAACTATTATTAATTATTAATAGTTGTAGATTGGAAGATTGCAATAAGATTTAAATTTTAATAGTCTTTAGAGTTATTTATTGCTAGATTCTGTCATCTAGTTTTTTTTTTTTAATCATGGTCTTCCATACTTTTTATCTTGTTTATTTATAATATGAAACAGGTGGAGGTTATACCCCAAAATTCTAAATAGACAGTTCAATGTACATGAATCACGAATAGATTAATAACCGGCAGAACAGAAGATACTTACTTCATTTAAAATAATTTCAAGACAATTGAGTTTCGTTTATTTTGAAATTCAAATAAAAAATTATTGAATCAAGATTTATACTTTTTATTCAGTCCCTTGTTTCTTTTTTTTTTTTTCATTTCAGTTAACCATAAATTAATTTCACTCAATTTTACGATGATATGACAAGTTTTTAAAAAACTTTTTTTATTAGAGGAATCATGTCTTTAACATGTGAACACAAAATATCTAACCACTGTACCATTTACAGTACTGAAAAAAATTGTCTTAAAAATGCATAATAAATTCACAAAAACTATATAAAGCCACTCAATATTCTAATAAAAGCTACTGAAAAGAGAGATTGAAAATGGCAAAGTGTGATATGAGCAAATAATGATGGAGGGAGTGGGAAAATAGGGTGGGTGGGGAGCATAATCTCATGCTCCCTAAAATGTAAATTTGGCATATTAGTAAGAAAAAGACAAGAAAGGGAAAAAGAAAAATTATTTAGTGTTGAGTTGGTGTCTCCATTGAAAACAACAGTGGAGTAAACAAGTGCCGACCATATCTTTCGGTCCCGACAAAATTTCAACCCTTACAATTAAATTTACTTTCTACTTTTTCTTAAAATAAAATAATTTGCTTCCTAATTTTATGCAGCAGACACAGTTTTGCATGTGATGCAGACATTTTTTTTTTCAAACAAAGCAAAAATTGATATAATTAAGATCTTAAAATTATACATTTATCTTACTAATTACATTTCTTAGTTGTGTGATTACAAATAGATGGTCAATTTTATGAGCAGCTATACACATGAAAGATTGAAGCAGTTGCAAGCAAAAGAGCATTTGATAATATTTGTTATGGGTGAAACTTAAGCATCCATTTGGTGATAATTAGAAACTTCAGTACACATCCAACCTGGCTTAATTAATTATTAGCTGAATAAAGAAATACAGTTCATAGTACGATAAATACAACTAGCAAGACTTGGTAACGTGAATCCGACTTGTGGCTTATATGTCATTCTGATTCCATCTAAAAGGATCAAGGCTAAAACTACTAATGCTATTCTGGCCAATCTTAAAGTGTTGGAAAAATTTAATTTTACACTGTTGCGTAATTAATGTTTTTAAGGTTTAGAGTTAAATATATTAATATAACTTTACATAAAAAAAAAATTGTTATCTATTAAGTTTGTAAACGAGGGGTATTAAATGCTTTTGAAAATGGAGTTTTTCATTAAGGGTTGAGAGGTATTTGTTACCTACCATACGATGGTCATTTATTTTGCCCACTGATCACTAAATGATTGAATCTACCATGCAAAATGAGAAAAGCTATATGCAACTATTTTGACAAAAATGATAACTAATTATGGGTAAAGGTATTGAGATGGGTTAAATTCGTTGAACATAAATAGCAAAGATTCATAAGATGGAATGGAAAATTATCCTCATTTACAATGGAACCCCTGTTCTCTGGATTGATCCTCCTGTCGAACAGTCATGCAGAGAACAGATTTAGAAACGGATTCATTTTGCAAACCTAAAAACTTAAAACAAAAATTTAATATATAAAACAAACCAGATCAATCAAGTTTATACAAATAGTATGTTACTGTTAATCTCAACGTTACATATTAACTTATTGAACTAAAGTGCAGAAATTTAGATTAAGATGTATTTTGAAACAAATAACTAGAGGTGGAATATAAATGACATGAATCTCAAGAATATAATATATACAAAACTATACCCATTAACTCAAGAAATGTAATCATTAATACAAGTATGAAAATATGTTTTCAAAAGCAACATTCCAACCTCCAAAACATGAGACCTAACTACAACTAGTATGAATAAACTTTATCATAAATACCTTTTTAAACAATATAAAATGAAAAGTAAATTCCTGTATATATGCATAAACTGATTTGTGAAAGTGATTTAACTTATTTTTCTTAAATCATAAATCTTAACAAAATTTAATTTTAAATTAACAATTTTATTTTATTTTATTTTTTCTTATAAGAATTTTTACCAAAGGCCGTCCTAATCACTGAAATCACTGAAATGAAATGGATAATGAACATCTCCTAAGAAATCCCTCTTTATAACCTGTGGAAGGAACTATTCTCTTCCCCATCATTACACAATCAACAAACCTTTCCCAAATAACTTTATCTGTATATCTAGTGTTACATAGGTCATATGTACAAGTTCATTTGGGGGAGGGAGTAAATACAGTATGCACAGCTTTTACATTGAAGATTAAGCTAAAAATGCCTCGGAAAAGTATCAATACCAGGAGCACAACTACAAACCACCTCATTGCTTTTTTCCCTTTGTCTATCTTTTCCTCCTCGGAGGGGATGAGTACCCTTAATTTAATATGCAGCAGAAGTTAGTATGTTTAACCTACCACCCTCCAACTGTTGTATCACTGAAATAAGCTGTGATGGCCTTCAATTTGTTATTTAAATAAACTTTCTCCACCTAGAACCACCATAGAGGAAGGGGTTGAGTTTCAAGAGATAGATATTTAAGAAGCCACCAAAGAATACAATGATATAAACCGCCTATTGGTTATATTATGCTTCACACAAGAACAACGAAGATAATGCAGCATTGATAATCAATTATAATGTGTACACCCATATTCTTGTGTATTATGTTACACCACTTAGGCCTGTAAGAAATACAATAACCTAGTCATATAAAACATAGCTTCGTCTCAATAGTTTACCGAACAGATACCAATCAAACTATCAACAATAAAATACTCTCAACCCCGGTAAGACATTGTCTCACTCTGTCCCTCGCTCTTTTTTTCCTTTTTCCTTAAGAGGTAGGGGTTATCTATATATTACACTTCAAACAAAGCACATCAAACAGATAAGACGTTGAAATTACCTCTAGTGACCATGGTGGACTGGATGACAGAGATAACTCTGCCAATTGGTTGAAATTGATATTTCTTGGAAGGAACATGACAATTCTGGAAGCAATCTCCTTTGCAGCACTAAACAGTGTATGACTACGCAGGAGCAGCTTTAAGTTAAAATGAGATTGTAAAAACGTACGTATCTTTGCACCAAGAAAACAGAAATCAAACTGGGAGATAAAATTTAAAAACTACAACAGAAAGGAAGCAAGTACCTACCCATCATGAGGTCTAAGCATTGTCTTCATGTCATAAGTCGTAGCCTTGAGATAATCAGGTCCCCCCCATGGTGGAGATAAGAAAACGGTATCAGCCTGCAAGACAATGTACTGTCAATTTGTCAAAAAAAAAAGTTTTGCTCTAGCTTGCGTTCAATGCTTTTATTATTCATTTTAAGAATCCAAAAAGAAGCATCCTAGCCATTACATATCAACAATGGCCTTGACATCCCCCAAAGCATGTAATATGCAAATTTCAGTACCTTTAACTTTGGTGCCAAGAGGAAGAAATCACCAACTATAAAGTCAATTTGATCAACCACCCCATAAATAGCAGCATTATGCCTAGCATAGTCAATCTTCAACGAATCAATATCGATTCCAATTACATGCCCACAACTGTAATATCAAGTCATTGTCAATTAGAGATCAAAACTTATATTTAAAGATTAGTTTTCTCAGAGTCATAATCATTTCACCAAAATTACAACATTATGACTAAATAGTGGAAGTTTAAACAAAATCATTGTTTCATAGTGGAATAAAACTAACAATCAGGCCAGAATAACTTGATTAGAAAAAAAAATGGTAAGAATCATTATGTCTTTATCCAGTTGTAGTTAACAGTAAAAATGAAATGAATATTAACAGTTTGTTGTTGGTAGTTACTAGACTATATAAATTGGAATACTAAGCACAAAATAAACCAAAGAGAGAAGAATAAGAACATATGTTAATCAGCTAATATATGTTAAGTGAATGCCTTTGGTAACTCAAATAACACCTATAATCATGCAATATATACATTAACAAATTTTGCATGAGGGCAACACAATGTTCTAAGAGTTAAATATGGGATTCACTAGGTGGGCAATCCAACTAGAAATGTATTATTTTGTGTTCGAGATGAAGTGTGATATTGCATCCATAAATTAACCCTTTTGAACATGAAGGCACTAAGAGGTAGCCCCACCAGATACATCACACAAAATCCAAAGTAACTTAGAACAGAAGGAGGCAGGTATGCATAAATGAGATGATAACAACAAACCCAAGGGCATCTTTAATGTTTTTCTTGTTCTAAGTTATATTAATGAAATTCATGTTGCTAAAAGAACAGATTAATCATAATAAATGTTAATTTATTTTCTTTCTTTGGAAAAATACAGAACTTTTTTATGTGTTGTTGAAACAACCACTCCGTACACATTGTTCATCAGAACAGACAAAATTTAAAATTACAATATAATATATCAAGAAGTGAGCAATTACTATTTAGTACTCACTGTCGTGCAAATTGGATAGAGTTCCCACCAACACCAGTGAAGCAGTCAATTATCGTGTCACTAGCACAACGTATTGCTTGATGCTGCGCAATAGCCTCTGGAGTGACAGAAAACCATCCTTCCTCGTCCATCATTAAACCATCATCAAATCTAGAGAACAAAGTATACCTCTGACACCAATATTTGGCAATTGTAGCAGAATATGATTCAGGCATTTCTTGAAAGTGCAGATCTGCAAAAAAAAAAATACAGCTTAACACAGCAGCAAGATCTATCAATTTTTAATAACACGATGCCTTTATTCCGCAAAATCTATACTTAGGCATTAATATGTTCCATAATGACAGGAAATCAGTTTCTATGAATCAAAATCAAACAAGCACCAATCCAGAATTTTTGGCCTTTGACTCAGAACAGCAAAGCTGTCACATACGAATGTATCAAGTGTTAACATAATTTACTCCTAGTAGAAAGTATTGTCATAACATTGGATCCAATTAGCTATGAGATTTAGTAGAATAGCAACCACATTGCAAAGGCCAAATAACGAAGCAGTTACCACGAATGAAGTGTTGGCACAAACCTTCAGCTTCATTACATAATTTCTTCTGCCTTTGTCTTCTTACTTTTTTCCCCCATTTTAATGTGGAAGGGTCACATTTAGATTCCAATCCAGACATATCGATTACTGTGTTTTCCAAGGGTGTATGATTAACCTCTGGTGCTACTTGAATGCCTCTATCATTAGAGCTGCAAAGCACATTGATTGCTAAAAGGATCAGAAAGGCAACTTAAGACAACAACACTCATAAAATTCTTGTGAGATATAAATCAGTCACAAGCCTCCCCTTAGAAGCCTGAGATTGGCATTTTTAATTTTGTCATCCCTAATCATCTAATAAAAAATATATAAGCTATGAGTGGACCTACGCTGCATCATTTAAGCCTGACCGTTTTTACCTAACTTGGACTTCTGGAGAGCTAACCATTGATATTTCCTAACCACTTCTAGTTTTTCTAGAATTGAAAAGCCGTCAACTTTGCAATTACATTATCTTTCTGGGAAAAAAACCATTGGACATATTTAGACGACAGAAAAATATAAGATAAAGGTTTAGCATTTATACAAGGTGCACACAATTACCTAACACTGCAATGTGAAGAGCTTTAAACAGATAATATTTTTCAAAATGATTATATGATAGTTTAGAATTTATTTCATTTGTTTGAATTAGAGCTAGAGCAAACATTACCAAATAATATGATCTGGCATATTTGATACTGAGCAGCATGAAATTCCACAATTGCAACTACATCTCTCAAGACACTCGTCTGAATGATCAAGAGATTGGTTTTCACTATTTGTAGTGATATCAGAGACCAAATTGTCAGCGGCAACTCCAATCTCAACAACGCACTCTTCATGTTGCTTTCCTTCCATGTTCTCTTCAGTCAAGGTTTCCTCAGGTGCTTTAGTGATATTTTCTATTACACACCCCTCTGAAGACTTAAGAGTTTCACTGTCATCTGATTCAGTACACCCACCGATTACCAGATGTTCCATCCCTGGCGGTGTGTCCCACGTAGAAGTGTGTGTGCTGATATTGTAGAAGTACGTTCTCTTATAATAAGTATCCCAGAAGGCCATCCAGTCTCCAAGCACGGCATAATTATTTGAAACATCATTTCTGTCGCATCCAATACCTTCTGAGCTCACAGGAAGCAACTCAGATTCAATAACATGTGGAAGACAAGTGGTATCACTGTGGTCATTGCAAGTAGTCTCACAATCTGTACTTTTTCCAACAGTCGGTGAAACTTTTAAACATTCACTGTCTATCAAACACTCATCATATTCTGCCCCACAATAATTGACACCAGCACCTGTCAAATGGCTTTCAGCAGAATCTGAAAAAGGTGCAGTTTTCAAATCAACATAATCATTACTGATTAAAAAGCCACCATCCTGAGCGTCATTAGCTGCTACCTGATTTATATTATCATCGTTTATCTCCCTGGAAACACCACTAGCCAACCCAGTAGAGCAGGCTGAATTATCTACTTCACAAGAGGCATTTTGCGTCATATCAATATCCATGGCACCCTCACAGTAAGTAGATTCACTTTGGCCCAGCATTGATATACAAGATAAAGGAATACTAGTTTCTTCATGAAATTTTGCAGGAGACACAATCTCCTCCACACTCGTTTCATATAGGGTTTTATCTGCAGGGTTGTGACAAGTATCAGGATGCTTCGAACGTTTACCCTTTTTTTTTCCTTTTAATGATCCTTTTTTCTAGAACAAGATAGACCAAAAATATCATCAATAGCAATCTAGAAAGTAATAATGGAATTATACAGCACAGGACATGAATGGTAGAGAGGAGTACCAGTAGGGATGCTCTCATTCAAAAGAAAATTTGATATAAGAAAACTAAAATCATGTCCTTCATAGAACTTGTTCAGATCACCACTGTATCAACAACAACTATTGTTGAAATTATTACAAAGACAGGTATGAACTATATAGCTTTAAACTTTTCTTCTGTAATTCAATCTAGGCTTCGCTATTTCTTAATCAGAACCAGGGCTGACAATGTCTGAACCAGCCAAATCTCTTTCACTACCATGTTAGTAAGTTAGGTTCACAAGCTAACAACTAAGTAAGCATTTGGTTGTGGCATCACTAAACTCGTATTAAAACTAACTATGTAAGAGAAAAGGTGAAATTTATTTTGCAACAGTTCAAGCCTGCCACTTAGCCTGATTTGTTGAGCCTTGGTTAATTAAGCTCGTTATCAAACTCGAAAACTAGTGAGCTAAGATTTCAGAACGAGTCAAGTTTGATGAAAAGACAAACATACCTACTTTCTAATCCAACACTGAGCCTAAGCTGTAATATTTTTTATTGGGGGAGCCAGAGCTTGTGCACTGGATTTTCACTACTATAAAATGAGAGGTACACTTTAGAAGAAAAAAAAAGTATATACTTATAGTCATTGATTGAAAAGTTAACACAGTAGATTTTTTGTTACAAAAAATTAGGGAAAGAAGACAGGGTGTTAGCCCAAGGCCAAGGAAAGCTTCCAGATACTCACAAAAGTGGTTTTAAGATCAAAAATTTAGTTTGGAAGAGAAAAAACTCAATTTTTTTCATTTACATGAGAAGAGTATGCTAGGGGTAAGAAAAAGCTAATTTTGTCCTGCCTAAGGGGTTTACTTCATCCCTAAATATTAATGTCACTTGCTGCAATGTAAAAGGGAAAGAAAACTATCGTGTAAAAATCAAAAAGCTACAAATTTTCATATGCATAAAAGCTACTTATTTTCAGGGGAAAAAAACTTAAAACAGATTTCAGCCATTATCTCAAATATACTGTTGAATCCAAAACAGCTAAAATCTCGCAAAAAATTAACCCTTCCCAAACACGATATCAGCAGTTGATTGTCCAAACAAAAACTATACCCCGAATATTTTCCTCACTTGAGAGAGAATCCAAAAACAACTAAACCATTCAGCCAAAATAATTAATATGTATGCATACCTCCTTGTTCGACTGGAAGGAAAGCGGAAGCCCCAATTCATTCAGCTGTTTCTTAAGCTCCAAATTCTCGGGTGTAACAAGGCCGGTAGATTCTTCTGCGGAAAACAGAAAAAAAAAATCTCTTTAACAATTAATAAATAAACCCCACCACGCACAAAAAATACCACACCAAGGTTCAGAAGAACTTGCCAGGAACAGAGTCAGAACCGTGATTGTCAGCCAATTTCTAACACGCATCAGAATTCAAAAGAGATAAATGTCTCAGTAAAAAAAAAAAAACAGAAAAAGGAACAGAGAAAGAGAAAAAAAATAGCGTTACCAATTGTTCAATTGAGTAAGAAACCTGAATGTCACGGTCCCTACAAAAACCAGAAAGGGTAATAACGTAAAACCTATTTTTAAGAGTGCAAGAAAAATAAAGAAAGAGAGAGAATAGAAGGGTGGGAGAGTGAGTGAGTGAGTGAGAACTAACCAGAGAAAGACTTGCGTGACCTTGAAGAGAGAACCAAGGGCTTCGATAGCGGGACCTTCGTAACCGGAATCCATGATGATCATGTCTTTGTCCTCAAAGGTACAGAAGAGTCACAGCGGTTACAGTGTCTTCTTCAGTTCCTTCTTCTTTCACAAACTAAGCAACCCCTTTATATACTGCAGAAATTTAAAATAATTTTTTGCCACTTTTTGTCCAAAAGGACCATATAATTTTAATATAATAATCTATAATATATATTATTATCAAATTAATTTTCGTAAATTTTATTTTTTATCTATAACACTATAATATATTATACAAAGAGATTTTCTCTTTTATATTCGTATTTCATAAGGTCAAATTTATCCTTTATAATATAGTTAGTTATTTTTATTTATTTTTTATAAAGTTATTTATTTTTTTTATTAATTAATAATTAATTTATATATTTATTTTATTTTATTTTTAATAAATATAAATTTATTTTATATATTAATTTAATAACATTATACTATTATCACATACTAATATATTATCATTCATATTTAAAAAATATATTCATATAAACGTGATAAATAACGAATTATGTACGTTAGTCATATTTAATTTGTTTTAATTTTTGTGAAATATTTGTTCAATTATGATAATATATTCAATGAAATGTTAATGAAAACTTTCTTTAAACTATAAAAGTATATATTTATATAAGGGTATTTGTGACTGTCTGAAATTAATTTATAGAGTATATTTAAATAAACTAAAAAATCTTGTTCTGTAATATTTAATTTTTGTGAAATATTTGTTCAATTATGATAATATATTCAATGAAATGTTAATGATAACTTTCTTTAAAATATGAAAAATACATATTTATATAATGGTATTCAATGAAATGTTAATTTAATTTATCTGTGATTGACTGAAGTCAATTTATAGAGTATATTCAAATAAAATAAAAATCTTATTATGTTTATAAGGGTATTTAATTTATCCACGTGTAATTAATAATTTGAACAGTGTTTATATGCATGGACAACAATGGAAAATATTTCACTTTATATCACCACTTTTTCCCTGCCTGTTATATTACATCAAATTTTTATTTTATTAAACTCTATGTAATTATACACTTCAGATGATTATGTGTTTATATATTATTCTAAATAATTAAAAAACATGTGAATTGTGATTTTATATAATATGATCAGATATTATTTAATCTTGCGGAATAATTTTTAAATTACAATAATATATTTAATAGTGGTGGCATTCTTTTGTTTTTCGAACGTAACAGTGTTTTCAGAATTTGAATATTCACCGAGTTAGAGGACCGTTGGAGATTCCATAAAAAAGGAAAAAATAAGTTGGTGACGTACAATTTACTCGCACAATTGCATAATTTAGAAATCTAGTATAACATGAAAGAAGTTTCAATTGAGGAATTTTTTTTTTCAATTTTTTATGTCTTTGTTTCAACATAAAAACAACTCGAAACAATCGAAACAATTAAAATATTTTAACTTTTTACTAAAATATACAATTTAAACAAAAGATTAATTTTAAGATTCAAATTATTTGAATTAATTCAAGTAATATAATTTCGGTATAAAATCAAATATTTTCATCATGTTACCTTTACATTTAAATTATTCATTCTAAAGCTGATAAAAAACTTATCTAACTTTTCTTAATTTGTAACGTTTGTTTAGATTTAAAGTCAAGATTCTACTTCTTTTACCAAACTCATTATTTATGTAAACATACTTTTGTGCTATTAAACTGGCATAAATGTATCTTTATCCTAGAATAATCACAAATCTCTATGTCTCTATGTCTTCAGAACCTTCTAAAACCAACTTAATAAAAGAGATAAAGATCAAATTACGCATAATAAATTCTGATCAAACTTACTTTATTTTTCGTTGGAATCCCTAAGGTGGACTTTTGTGAAAGAAGTAAAGCAATAATATCTTGTAGTTTGAGTAAGGCATTTTAAGAGTTCGATTATTGTTTTTAGAAAAATTAAAATGCTTTATAATAAAACACGTTATTTGAGTAAGAAAATTTAAAAGAAATTGGAATTTTGGAATTGTATTATAGTAATTGAATTACTTAAAATTAAAGAATTTAAAATTCCCTTTAAAAAGTAATAATTTTATTTTTTTATATTTTTAAATTCATATTTTGATGATAGTTTGGATTGACCTGAGTTTGGGTCAATTTGGCTTAATCTTATCCAAGTAGACTCAATTTGACCTATGTGATTGATCCAACTTGGTATAATATAACCATGATCCATTGTCTTAACCTATCATGATCTTGCTGGACACAATAATATTTAACCTTGTCTTGGTTGGGTCCAAATCGAGATGCATCCAACCAAATTTTATTTGTCATGACCTAATTCTTTTCGATTAAATATGTTTATATCTTGACTAAACTTGACTTGTACACGATTGAGTTCAACTTCAACCCAAGTCAACTAAGGTTAACATGAACCCATGTTAACTTGCTTTAACATACTCATGTCGACCTAACTCAATTGAGTTTGTACTAGCTCAAATTAATATAGGTTTGAGCTGACTTAACTTAACGTGGAGTGGGACCTACATACACTAACCTATACTCTACTTAACTTGGTCTTGATCGAGTTAGGCCTGACATGGTCTTAATCAAACTATGACCAATTTCAACCTTGTCCAACTTAAATGAATGTGGATCAATCTTAATTCAACCCAACATAGACTCAAGTCAACTTGACTTACTCGAACTTACTCTATTCATTAAGATTCAAGCTAATTTGACTTAACTTAGGCTTAGGCAAACTTGCCTCGACCTAAGGTTTTATGGTCTTAATCAAATTAAACTCATATTAACTAAATTCGACTTGGACTCATATTATTCTTACTTGACTTTGACCTATATTGATTTAGTTAGACCTTCCATGAATTTAGTTTGGTGTTATGTTATATTTCTTGAAAATAATTTTGTTTAACGTAAATTTAGAAAAAAAAAAGTTTACAAAATTAAAATGATATTTTCTTTAAAAAACTTTGACATAAAATAATATTAATTAATATAAACTATAAGATATTTTCAATAATAATATTTTGATATTTAAATAATGTTTTGAATTTGTTAGAAATTAAAATACATTAATTAAATAATTAAATAAATAAGAAAATTAAAATTTACTAAATTTGAATTTCTTTATTAAAAAGTTAATTCGAAAAGAAAATAAGATTGAATAAAATTCGGTTTAAAAATTTTCATTTTTCTTTTAAAAGATGACTTTGAAATTAAATTTTGGATGTTTAAACATTGTTTCTTTATTATACACGGTTAATAACGAGCTATTTTAAATGTTTTCTTCGTGTTTGTTATATTATTGACAATAATATTTTGATAATTAAATTTTAATAATTTTTTTATATTTTGAGATAAAATTTTCTAATAATATTAATATTAAAAAATAAAAAAATTTAAAATAAAAAGTTACTTAAAAAAATAACATGAAAAAAATTATCAAAATTTAATTATCAAACATGTTTTTCTTACATTATTTATTGCAGCCAATTAGTCCACTGTTCCCAATAACTACCGTTTTACTTTTATTTATTGTTAACACTCCTCTTCTCATTTATCTTCTAAATTCCACCTTATTAAATAATAAACCTTAGTAACATTATCTATTAGTGGCTAGCGCTGCGTGCTCATCCTTTGGTATCAGAGCAAGGCCGCGTGCTCGATTCCTGCCGAGGACGGAAATGGGGCAGTGTGTGGTAAGTTCCCTTGATTTCGGTAAGTCCCCTTGATTTTCCGAAGAGCGGGGAAATCAGAGTCGCGGAATCGTGGTGGGACCGAGGAATTAAGTATCAAATCTTTATTTTTTTTTATGATAAATTATTTTAATTACAATTTTTTAGTTTCAATTATATATATATATATATATAATATTCCACAATCATATTTTAAAGTATTTTCAATCAAGTTTAAAATCAAGTAAAAATAATATAAACTAAATATGATGTTATATTAAAAAAAGTACAAATCGTAATTTAGCGTAAAACTTCTAAATCACTCACAATTTCAATTTCCTTAGAGACTCAAACACGCTCTCCACGGTGAAACCATTACCGGTGCATAGAGTAACAATGGAAGACGGCGAAACGACGGAGGAGGTGGTTGTCGTTCCGGTTTCCAATAGCGACGGCGTCGGTGACGAGCAAATGTTTCCGCATTCCCCACGACAATGCGATTCGGAAGAGGAGTCTCCGCACGAATCGTTGCGTAAAACGAAAGCTTCAATAGAAAACGCCGTCGCCGAGATTATCGCTCTGAAGAAACATGCCGAACCCAAACCGCTCCTCACTCTCCGACTCAGAGAGCTGCTCACTCAAACGTTCCTCCATTTCGTCACTCTTCGCCAGGTTCCTCACGCGCTAGGGTTTTATCTTCGCAATGCGACGTCGTAACGGAACTAACTAACGCGCGTTTCACTTTTCAGGCCAATCGCTCCATCTTGTTGGAGGAGGAGCATGCGAGAACGGAAACTGAGCGTGCGAAGGCGCCTCTGGAACTCACCACGCAGCAGCTTCAGAACCTGATGTACGAGAAGAGTCACTACGTGAAGGCAATAAAGGCGTGTAACGATTTCAAGTCCAAGTATCCTGATATTGAGGTGGTGTCGGAGGGAGAGTTTTTTCGTGACGCACCGCAGGACATGAAGGACTCCGTTTTGTGTAGCCACAGTGAACATAATCTCGTGCTGAAGAGACTCAATTTTGAGTTGTTTCAGGTGAGTTGCATTTGCCTATTTTTATTCAATCAGACATGGTTAAGAGTTGTTAAAGCCTTAGGAGTTGGAAATGTTTGAAGTTCTAGTTACTGTTTTGTTGCGTGTTGGATTTTGTGGATGAGTGCTGTCAATGTGGCCACAATTGCGGTATCGCTGTGTTCCTTGATATTGGGGATAAATACGGTGAATGTGACGATAACTACAATCCTGTTACGGTCATGAGCATCGTAAAATTCGTGACAATAATATTGAATCGTGATTGCACATAGTTGTAGTTGTGTTGCGGGCGAAACAATCTTAAAACTTTGACTATAACTTCGAAATTGCAGCTGCGGTTTAAAACCTTGTACGCACTCTAGAAAAATTTAATGTATGCTATGTTGAGCCTACACTTAATATATTGTGCTCTTGGGGTATTCGATTCTTCATATTAGATTTTTAATACGCTAAAGAAACTTTGGGATATTGTAGTTTGGCAAGTTCCAGGATTTACCTATGTCTCAGTATTATTATGGAATCTAATTTTTGTCCAAAAAAGGAACCAAGAGAATGGAAATATTTGATTTTCAGATGTTGGTAAATGTTGAATTGTACTATTGTGGTCATAAATGGTTTTGCTTCCGGCACAAGTTTTGTATTGACAAGCTAAAATGTTCTTTTAAAGAAGGATTGGAGGGTAAATAGATGGGGGCGCCCTGTGTCAACTTGTCTCTGTACTTATATTTGCAATGTTGTATTGTATCAGCGCAAAGAGCTTTGCAAGCTTCATGACAAACTGGAGCAGAAAAAGAAAACTCTTTTGGAGACAATTGCAAACCGAAAGAAGTTCTTGTCTAGCCTCCCTTCACATCTCAAGTCTCTAAAGAAAGCATCCTTGCCAGTGCAAAATCAACTAGGAGTTCAGCATACTAAGAAACTAAAGCGGCATCACTCAGCAGAGTTGCTTCCACCACCTCTTTATGTGATTTACTCACAACTGTTGGCTCAAAAGGAGGCGTTTGGAGAATCTATTGATGTGGAGATTGTAGGAAGTGTCAAAGATGCTCAAAATTTTGCCCACATTCAAGCTCACAAGGACACTGGTAATTTAGAGTTGATGTGTTAATTCTAGCATTTTATCAATTGGAATCTATGTTATCCATTATCCAGTATTATTTGCAGCTTCAGTGTATTTGCTATTGCAGGACTATAAACTTTAATGTTTCAGTATCTCGTAGGTGATTCAACTCCGGTCCCCTGAATATCACTCCTATATATTATCTGAGATTTAGCTGGTGTTTACAGTGGGTTATTAAATAGTTTCAACACTAATCACCGGATAATCAGTAAACGAATAGAAGTTTATTACTAGATTTAAAGTACCATTGTTATTTGTTCTTGATCGGAACCAAATTGTCTCAAGAGCCTTTTGTCCTTTGCCTCCTCCTCCTAAAACTCGCCTTTGAGTCACTCCTGGATTGCGCTCCGGGGGTGGGGTACTTGCAGGCACTCCGACGCTCAAGTCAGTAATGCTTCAATGGAATGTGTATATTAAAACTTAGTTGAATTCGTCCCTTTACCTTTTAATACTAGACCTAATTTTATACTACCTGGTTTCGATCCTGACTTTATTGCTTTCATAGTCGTTGCCCTTCTTTCATAAATGGTAATAAACCCCCTGAATATTCTATCATGAATATCCTATCTTAACTGCTTTGGACTTGAATGTACCGTTACACCGTCATATCTCGCCTGAAATTGCGCTGCCTACTCCCACATTAAGCCATATTCATCTGCCTCTTCATCTGGGCCGGGGTGTAGTCAGCCCACTAGGCCGAGTAGTAGTAGGCCATGCTGGATGAGATATTCCCAACCCTTTTCTGTGCAAACCTCTCACCACACCCTCCACTTGGATTTCCTACGTGCCCCTCTGTACCAGTCCATGCTTCCTCCCCCTACATTGTTGGGCCGAGTATACCACGGTTTCCTTGGGTCGGGTATATCCCTGCCCTGCCTATATACCAGCCCCCTAGGTTTGCACTGCACGAAGTAATAAAAGAGCCTTGATTGTGATCTCCCACTCCCTCGTACTTTGTAGGGCTAGTAAGCCGATGCATAAAAGATTGAATGGGAAAAGAAAAAGGTCTTGTATGCACGGTATTCGAGATCTTTGACATGATGGCAGTACGAAAAGTCGTGCCACCCTTGGATGTGGCGAGATCTAACGATGTTGATGCCTACGCATGAGAGAGTGTAGGACCACTATAAATATGGGTAGGGTCCTATGTTAGGGTACACGTGCTTGCTTGAGAGGAGAACCATCCCCGGCCGAGATATAGTCGTAGGTCGCCACTCCCAAGGTATGTCGTCCTCCTCTGTTTATTCTCCTTCCAGTAGGCATTGCTATTCAGAGGAAGAGTGGAATGTATCCCATTGTACTAGTAGCGCAAACTCTAAGAGGGATAGCAACCACGTTGTTGGTGCTGAGGATTTCTCGGTCCTACGCCACCCGGGTTACGAATGGGTAGATCCTAGGGTGAAACTACCATTGTCTAGGTTCGGAAAGTCCTCAGCCGTAGCTTCCTTGTGCAATAAAGTGGAGATGATAGCTAGCACTGTAGATGAAAACATTGTAAGCATAGAGCGAACCAAGAGTGGAGATAGTGTTTGTCACGACCGAGAGGGTCATTCTCATGACTTCTTCTACATGTACTCGACCTTAGTAACAAACTTGCATGTGTGCCTCCCCTTGGATGACTTCACAATGGGAGTCTTGAGGGTATTGAACATGGCCCCCAACCAACTACATCCCAATAGTTGGGCTTCCCTCCACGCGATCAGACTTATCGAGTGTTCCACTTGAAACCTTCTCCCCAAGTATTCCTACAATATTATTGCACCCGACCGGGAGAGTTGGTTATTGCTAGTGGGCCAAAGCCACCACTGCCTCTTAAAGTCCTATACCTAGTCCTTTAAAAAGTTTAAGACTAGGTTTTATAAGTAGTCATAAGGTTTGTTAAGGCTTAACATTTTTACTTTGACAATGGTGAGCCAAATTTTCCTTTCTACTGGACCCAAATTCTGACCCAATACCGTAACTGGTCGAGAACATGCCTTACCTCGGAGGATCGGTATGTGTTGTCGTACCTGGATCAAATGCCCAAGAAACTTTCCTCCAAGAAAATTATTGGGGATTTTAGGTCCTCCCATCCGCGAGATGATCTGTTTGGTATGTATGCTTGATTGACTGTATGCAACTGATCTACCAATAATCCTAGTTAACATTTGCTTCTTGTTGCAGATATTATGGCTGCTGCTGGTCCGTCCAGAAGAGAAGTTTTCCTCGAGCTGAGAAGAAAAAGACTAGAGGAGGAAAAAAGAAGAACATGTGAAAGCTCCCATCGCTCTGGTACTGAATCTGACGCTCAGAGGGGTGACTTGCTGCCCCCTCCAGCTGAAAAGAAGAAAAGCAAGCACAAGGACTGCCCTTCCAAGCCTAGTACCCCTCAACCTCCTTCACCCAAGAAGACTTGGGGAAGTGTTTCAAATGAAAGCATGCCAGACTCCTTTGTAACCCTGTTTGACTCCCAACTGAAGATTAGCGAAGGCATAGAAGTGTCCCTCTCGGCAGAGGAAGTTGACATTGTCTCGGCCCTGCACGCAAAAACTGTACTGTATGTGCTAAATGAATTTCAGGCTAGGGCCATGGTGATGGGCCGCCACCTGGAAACAGTCTTGAGCAAACTGCCCGATGCAAACAAGTTGGGAGCTGAAATAAAGACCCTACAGAGTGAGTTGGCCGAGGCAAACAGGCAGATGCAGGAAATGTCCCTATAGCTTGAAAATGTGAGGGATGAGAGATCTCAGCTTTTGTCTGAATGCAATGCCCTGAAGGTGCACTGTCGGGACTTAGAGAAGAAGGGTGAAAAGTCACAGGCCACTCTGGAGCTAATAGAGGAAGAACTAGCGGCCTCTAAGAAAGAGTACAAAGAAGCGTTGGGCAGGATTTACCAGCTAAAAGGATATGTGATGTCCCAACATGAAGAGGGTTTCTACAAGGGTCTACGCTAAGCTTCCCATTTCTACAATATAAATGCCGAGGATGAGCGCTTTGACATTGACAAAGACATGCACGATGGCACCTTCATGGCCATTGAGGACATCCCCCTTGCTACCTTTGCTCATAACCTAGATGAGCGAGAGAGACCCGCCACTCCCCCAGACGCCTGATGAAGCCTTGTGTTCCTTCTTTAGGTTATTATTTCTTCTTATTAATGTTGTATGTAACAAACTGTATGGGTTCTGGTCACCCTCTTTCGGTATGTACCGTATGTACTGTATTGATGCACTCTAGTCTTTATGTACGGAATTAGCACTTAGTTTCTTGTTTGTCACGCGTATACTTGTTTACCACTGTCATGCTTGGTCCTTGGTACCTACCTGTCACAACATGAAGGTGTTTACGAGAGTTGGTTGAGATATGGTCGGCCTGGAAATGGCTGTGATGATGTCGACTTATTCATTGGCCTAGTTGTACTCAACCCTGGGTGCCAGTCGAGTCTATAAATGCATTGGAGTATGAGATGTCTTGAATAACAAGTCTCCTTCATTGATTCCTTGACGTTTGTATGGGGGGATCATCTTGAGCGAGAAGCATCCTTTCCCATTGATACAGATGGGGGATCATCTCGTTGGATGAAGTTTCCTTTCCCATTGATACAAATGGGGGATCATCTCGTTGGATGAAGCTTTCTTTCCCATTGACAAAAAGTGCTCGAAAGTATCCGATTGAAATGAGATGATCTATTCACACATGCGTGCTAAAAATGTAATCATAGGATAAAGGAAGGTGAAAAATATTGTATTTATTGGTACGATGCCTCATTAAAATCTTCTTGACCAAAATCCTCCTTAGGAAAAAAAGATTAAGGTAGGAAAGAGTACATTGTTTATCATGTGAACAACCCACACATTAAATAGAAAATTTGTACCGTAAACAATCACCAAACAAATCAACTATATTAGAACTTGAGGTGTGACGCGTTCTAGGTTGCTGGAATAGGAAGTGCTCCAGCCTGTATGCCCCCTCTTTGACACAAAACAGGTCCTCCCATTTGGGCAAAAACTTTCCTTCATGCTTTCGAGCCGCACTCGCCATTCACAACACCAGGTCCCCCTAGTGGAAGGCTCTAGGTTTAACTTTGGAGTTGTATTGTCACTAGTCATGGTCCCTGTGTTCCTAGACTAGGTCCAGACTTGTGAGCATGCTTTCTTCATCAAGGTGAATATCAAACAGACTCTTCCGTAGGGTGGGTTCCTCTATCTCTACGGGGATCATCGCATCAACCCCATATGTCAGGTTGTATGGCATTTCTTGCGTTGTAGACTGTGGGGTGCAATGATAAGCCCACAAGACCTTTATCAACTCATCAACCCATTTGCCCTTGGCATTGCCTAATCTCTTCTTCAATTTCCGTAATATAACTTTATTAGCCGCTTTGGCCTGGCCATTTGTCTGTGGATGTTCCACCGAGCTAGTAATATGGCATATATGGAGTCCCTTGTAGAACTCAGTTAAACTTTTGTCAATGAATTGTCTGCCATTGTCAGTTATTATGGTGTTCGGAACTCCAAACTTGCACACGATATTCTTCCAGACGAACTTTTGTGCCTGTTGAGCTATAATAGTAGCTAGAGGTTCCGCCTCAATCCACCCTGGTGAAGTAATCTATTGCTACCAGCAGGAATTTGACCTGTCCCTTCGCCGGACTAAATGACCCTAAGATGTCCATGCCCCACCTTGCGAATGGCCACGGGGACGTAACGCCATGCAATTCCTCAAGCTTTAAATGTATCATATTGCCATGTTGCTGACACTTTACACACTTCCTGATGTATTTGTCGCAGTCTGCCTTTACAATTGGCCAATAATATCCAGCCTGCAAGACTCGAGTCGCCATGGATCTTGTCCCAGAATGCAGACCACAAATTCCCGAGTGTAACTCTTCAAGAATATACTGGGCTTGTTGGTCCGTGATGCACTTCAGAAGAGGGTTTGAGAACCTTCGCTTATACAATTCCCCGCTAATTAATATGAATTGGGAGGCATTCTTTCGCATGGTTGGGTTGTCACCTCCTGACTCCTCTCCACTCTGGATGAACTAGATAATAGGAGTCATCCATCCCACATCTTTTAACCCTGCCCCCTCTATAGCGTTGCTATCCACCAGGGTTACAGTGGGATGATTGAGCGTGGCATGAATCATTGTGCGATGCTGACCTTTCAACTTTGCGGTTGCCAATTTTGAGAGTAAGTCAGCCCTAAAATTTTGGGACCTGCTTACATGCGTCACACTGGCAGTCCTAAACTTACTCATCATACTCTGCACCACATGATAATAGCGCAGTAGAAGAGGGTCCTTCACCTGGAAAGTGCCTTCTAAGTGCCCCACTACCAACTGAGAATCTGTTTTGCACGTGAGGACCTTGGCCCCCGTGTCTGCAGCAAGGAGTAGGCATGCTATCAACACTTCATATTCTGCTTGATTGTTCGAAGGTTTGAGGCCAAAGCGTAGAGATTGTTCCAGCAACAAATTGTTCGGCCCCTGTAACACAATGTCGGCCCCTCCCCCTTTTCCATTAGAGGAACCATCCACTGAAAGGATCCATGCCCCTTCATTCAGATCGGGAACTCCAACTAACTCGTTAACGAAATCGGCCAGGCACTGTGCCTTGATGGATTCACGTGCCTCACATTGGATGTTGTACTTTGATAACTCTACGGCCCATCCTACCATCCGGCTTGCCAAGTCGGGCCTTCTCAACACTTTTGTAGATTGGGTAATTGGATTTAACGATGGCCTAATACCCTTGAAAGTATGACTGCAATTGTCTTGTTGTTGTTATTAGCCCGAGGGCCACCTTTTCTACCGTCTGGATGAGATGTTCCCAGCCCTTTTTTGCGCCAACCTCTCACCACACCCTCCACTTGGATTTCCTAAGTGCCCCTCCGTATCAGTCCATGCTTCCTCCCCCTGCACTGTTGGGCCGAGTATACCACGGTTTCCTTGGGCCGGGTATATCTCGGCCCTGCCTATACATTATTATCAATGGTTTTCACTCTTGTTACTTTTAATATTTGCCATATTTCTTAATTTGTTTGTTTGTGGTTTTATCTCAGGCATTTCCACTACGGTAGAGAGTCCGAAATTGGAAAATGATGAACCTGATGAAGATGGTCAGAGACGGAGTAAAAGGCCAAGGAGGTTTCAAGGCAAGGAGAGCCTTGACCAACCAGGAATATTTCAAGTTCACCCACTTACAGTCAATCTCCATATTTATGATGACGAAGTCTCTGATTTAGAGTCTGCTAAACTTGTTACTCTAAATTTTGAGTACATGATGCAGTTGAATATTATATGTGTCGGGATCAAAGCATCTAATGTTGGTCCTGAGAATGACATCTTAAGCAATTTGTTTCCTGATGACACAGGTCTCGAGCTTCCTCACCAGGTAAGGGCATCTTGTTTACTTGTTGATGCGTCTTTAATCTGTCTATCTGCAACTTTCGTTTATTCTATCCCCGTTGCATTTATATGCCATTTGTTTTTGTTTGGATTGCGATGCAGTCAGCTAAGCTCTATGTTGGGGATGCTGTAATGTTTAATGGCGATAGAACTTCACGTCCTTACAAATGGGCTCAGCACCTGGCCGGTATTGATTTCTTGCCCGAGGTGGCTCCATTGCTGCTTGCTAGACGTGAAACTCCAGACGGTGGTGAAGGAGCCAAAGGCGAAGATTTCTTACCTAGTCTTTCACATTATCGCCAGCATAACCGATTGCAGACAGTTCTGCAGAAAATTCGCTCAAGGATAAAAGCACGTTTGGTTCTTCAATAACGTGTCATTGTTCTTGTATTTTTACAGTTTTAGAATAGGAAGGATCCTCCTGGGTGTTCATTGAACTGAAAATAATGCAGTCAGCCAGCCGAAAAGCTTGCTTTTGATCTATGCTTTGGGTGTATTATTGTAACTGACATCTTAGTTATTTGGTCTACCTGCTGTAAATACTTGTAACCTATATTTTTTAGGATTTTGTTTTTTTATCCCTTGGTTGAAATTACATTTTGTTTTGGAGGAACCAAGGTATCATGCTTGTAACCGTGGCTTCTGAAGATTATTACTTCATGAAGAAAAAATATGCAAATTTTATTTTTTCATAAGTTAAAATTAAAGATTACTTTTTTTATTAACATTAATGTCAATACCAAATCCAAGAATAAGTGCTCAAGAGATTTATAAGCCACTTTTACATGCACTGTTGTTACTTTGATAGAAAAAGAAATTAACTAATTAAAAATTAAAACTAGTTTTCCTATTCAAAGTATAATCTTTAATATTTATTGTAAAATGATTTGAAAACTTCCTAAATGTTTTTTCATACTATTTTCAAGACATTTGTTAACAATTAAACCCCTACCAGTTACTTGTAATGGAATAAATTGATGATGACGATGCTCTTTTGAATTTATGCATATTCCAGCCAAAGAAAGAAACAATGAGGAAGCAGAGTGGACAACGAAGGTTAATGACCAATTCTCTTGTCATGCAAAGTCAAATCTTCGTAACAAAATGCTGAAGTTTTGGAATCCAGATATTTATATACATTTTGTGGTAAAAGTCTACAATGGTGACTACACTCATACGCAATAATGGTTTCTTTATTAAGCAGATAATATCCAAAAGCATAAGACCTGGACTAACTAACTGCATTATACGCATAGGAATTTTAAAAAGTTATTTTCCACTCATATGGCATTACTTAATATGCTATTCCATATATAGTTTGCAGATAGCTAGCTAAAGCAATAATAGTTAAACTTGTTCCACCAAGTTCGAACAATTCGATGTCTCCATTTCAGTTATTGTTGGTACTAGCAGTACTGCTTCTGTGCGTGTGGTCAGAGGCTGTTGCTAACGCAAATGATGATGAGATAAAAAGGAGCAACATAGACGAGTGCTCCATGTTGAAGTTCAAGATTGTTGTGAACATTGGAGCAGCCATAGAGTTGAATTCTCGAGTGGGAAAGGAACAGAAGATAGCAATGGAAGTTGCAATTGAAGATGTGAATCGACAAAGCTGCTACGAGCTTGCCTTGAACTACAGTTATAACATTCATCGCAACCCATCATCTCCCACTATGTTCGCTGCGGGTAATTTTCAGTTACTTCACATTCTTCTCAACCTCAACCTCAACCTCTGTAACTAAATCATCTACTTCAACCTCAAAACGAATACTCCTACTTAGTTAATTAACGATTATATTCAAAATTAATTTTAATGATATATATGTATAATAGGTTTTTAGTAGATGAGTTTGAATTTCTCTGTTCAACGCCAATGATCTGTAAAAGTAGGATTGAAGTTCAGTGTGTCTTGAAATGTGGGATTGGCCTAAATCAAACGAGTCCACATTTTTTATTGTTTTTTTTATTGTCTTTTACTGAATATTAAAAATATACTCTTAATATTTTAAATATTTTTTTAATATATTTTAAAATGTTAAAATTAGTCTTAGTCAATGTATTATGAAGGTATATTAAAAAAACAGCAAAAAAAAATCAAACAAAAATTTCCAAATTCGAAACAAATACAACCTAAGTTAATGATGCTTAAAATAAAAGTATATAACTTAAATGACAAAAATATATTCATTTCAATTTAGAAAGCAGCTAGAGTTTAAATTTTAGAAAAAAAAGAAACTATTGTGTTTGATTTGACCACATATAATCAGAATCATTATCATAAAAATAATTATCATAATAAGCATGGAATACTTTTAAACCAAACTTTTATATAATATATAACTTTGTCATTTTTATTTTATATAACTCATATTTGAAATATTCTTAAATCAAATAATATAAGTAGAGAGAATTTTTATAATAAAATTAAACCAGTCGTACTTTTGAAAAATCTGAATCATTCATTAACTAAAAGATGGCGGTTCATCTTCTTTTTTCAAGGGTTCTTCTGCTAAAATAGTGAAATTTCCTTTTCAAATGATCGATTTAGTATACCTTACAAAGATTTTATCAGATTGATGTTAATTGAACATATTATTAATAAACAAGGCAGTACTAAAAAAAGCTGTCTCATCTCAAACAGTTCAGTTTTTTTATTTTTTTCAAAAATAAACTTATAAATGATAAGCTATTAGCTCTTAATAATGTCAACGAGTAAGATGAGAGATAACAAACGTAATCTCAAAATTTATTATTGATTTTCATATTTTTTTAATTTCATGATTTTAAAAAGTAACTCATTTTCCTTTAAACTAAAAGTTAATTATCAGACCAACTTGATCAATCACATATAACAAGAGGAATTCATATGTCCCACATACTACTACTACGTACTTCCATGATTTTCCAGAAAAAAAAAATAGAAATTAAGTTGGATAAATATAAATCTCTTTTAAAAGAAATATATAATCCTATTTTCTAACTTTCAGTTTAAGAAATTCCTGGATTTTTTTTTTAATTTTATGATGGATATTCTGAAACATACTTTTTACATTTCTCATATTTTAAAATGAAAAGGGATGATCCAAAAAATGTATAGAAACAAAAATAAATATTCCATTTTTTTCTCAAAGTAACCGGAGAAAGCCTATGAACACTTTGTTCAGGATTCATGTGTTCCATTTTTTTTTTTCATGCAACTACACAGATCTTGCAAACAGCAAACAAGTGCAAGTTGTCGTAGGAACAAAACTCGATGTAGCAACGATGTTCCTCTCCATGGATGAAAACTCAAAGGATGTTCCTATCATATCTCTAACCTCAACAGCTACTCCAGAAATAGCTTCAATCCCATTGCCACACTTCATCCAAATGGGCCATGATGTCACCCTCCACATGCACTGCACCGCATCCATCATACACCAATTCCATTGGCGAAAGGTTACAGCAATTTACGAACACAACAACCTCTTTGCCTCTCATTCAGAGATTCTGACAACACTCTCTTACTCTCTGCGTCAGGTCAATGCTGAAATCGATCACCATGTAGCTTTTCCTTCAATGGCCCTTCTCTCAAACCCAACCGAGATCATAGAACAAGAGCTTACAAGGCTCAAGAGCAAGAGCAACAGGGTGTTCTTGCTTATTCAATCTTCCTTGGAGTTTGCCACTTTGCTTTTTGAGAAAGCAAAGGAAATGGGGATGATGGAAAAAGGGTCAGTGTGGATCATTGCAGATGATGTAGCCAACCACCTTGATTCCCTCGATTCTTCTGTCACTTCCAACATGCAAGGTGTCATGGGGTGCAAAACCAACTTCATGGAAGAGAGTGAAAGGTTCAAACGTTTCAAGTTCATGTTTAGGAGAAAGTTTGCACTGGAATACCCTGAGGAAGAAAGATTGCATCCGAGTGTGTTTTCTCTTAGGGCTTATGATGCTGTTTGGACCATTGCCAAAGCCTTGGAGAGCTCACAAGGAAACTTTTCCTTATCAGAAAGTATTTTGCACAGTGATCACGAGGGTCTTAGTGGGAAGATAAGGTTCAAAGGCAGAATGTTATCGGAACCACCAACGTTTAAGATTGTAAATGTTGTTGGAAAAGGTTACAAAGAGTTAGCATATTGGTCAATGGAGTCTGGTTTGAGTGAGAGCCTTGTTGAGCATAGTGCTGGTTCTGCTAGAATGCTTTTGAGTTCTGTGGATTGGCCTGGTGGGTTGAAAACAGTTCCAAAAGGTTGGGTGTACAATAGCAGTGAAGGGAAGCCTTTGAAAATTGGGGTTCCTGCTGTTGATCCATGTCCTCAGTTTGTGAATGTGAGCCATGATAAGAGACTGAATGAAACTCAATTCAGTGGTTTCTCAATCAATGTGTTTGAATCAGTTGTGCAACGTCTGCCTTATCACCTGCCTTTTGTTTTTGTGCCATTTTATGGCTCTTACGATCAGATAGTTGAACAAGTGAACAATAAGGTAAAATTCATTATCCATGCTGATATCTGTTATTGAGAAGTTTTTTCAGAAAAACTTCTCAATAACTGTGTTGGAACTTGGAACATAATTGATGATAATCTTGGTATGATGTGTGTTAATGTAGTACCTTGATGCTGCTGTGGGGGATATACAAGTGGTGGAACATAGATATGCATTTGCTGAATTCAGTCATCCATATGTTGAATCTGGCATAGCCATGGTGGTGAAAGTAAAGCCAGATAGATCCAAAGAAACTTGGATGTTCATGGACGCTTTCACAAAAGAAATGTGGATGCTAATGGCAGCAATGCATCTGTTCATAGCATTTGTAATCTGGTGCATTGAAGGTGAAAACAATTCGGAGTTGAAGAGTTTAGGGGCCATTCTCTGGTTTTCTGTCACCACGTTATTCTTCATACACAGTAAGTCTCACTAATGACACTCTAAACTCCTTTGTATTTCTCTCACAATTCATCAAACCTTCATTCGTTACCTACATTTCTCATTCATCAAAATCCTTAATGAAGTCCTTTTTGTAGAAAAAGAATTAAATTACGAATGTTTGTGATATGTAGGAGAGCCTGTGAATAGCAGCTTGGCCAGAGTAGTGCTAGCACCTTGGTTATTTGCTATTCTGATAGTGACTCAAAGTTTTACTGCGAGCCTTTCATCCATGATGACAGTGTCCCATCTTGAACCAGCTGTGCCTGATATACAAACACTGCTGAAGACAAATGCAATCATAGGATGCAACAAGAACACTTTCTTGGTCCATTACTTAGTTGATGAACTCAAATTCCAGCCACAGAATATCAGGGTCTTTGACTCCATCCATGATTTCCCAAGAGCCTTTGAGAACAAAGAAATTGTGGCTTCTTTCACCATTGCCCCTCATGCTGATGTCTTCCTAGCCACCTATTGCAAGGGCTACATCAAAGCAGGACCTACCTTGAAGCTTGGTGGATTAGGCTTTGTGAGTTTCTCTTCTCATCATCTCCTTATATACATGCATCATCCTACATCTTAGTTTCAAAATTCGTCACATTTATCGTTAAAAATAATCCAAATGTAAGTCTAAGTACACGTTAAATAGAAATGAAAAATTAGACACCATAAACTCATTGTCACCAGGTTTGGTTTTGAGTTAAAAATGGTGTTAATCTTGACACAGGTTGAAGTCATGTGATTAGTAATTTTTATTAGTGGACAATTCATTACTTTCTTATGTCTTTTCTCTTTCATTGATGAAGGCATTTCCAAAAGGTTCAAGTTTGGCAATTGACATATCTCGAGCAACCTTAAAGGCCATAGAAAGTGGAGAAGTGCAAAAACTAGAAGAGAAAATGTTGTCTACAACTAATTGTGGATCCACAAACAACAACATACAAAACGAACAACTTGGTCCTCAACCTTTCTTTGGCTTGTTTGGCATTTGTGGAACCATTGCTGTCATAGGTTTATTGGCAACCATTGTTCACTTTGTTAAAAGAAAAGCACAAACATTTATGAACTACATATTATTGTCACAGTTACAAAGAGGAGTGCAGATAATCAAACTTTTTGGTCAAAAGCATCCATACAAGTACAGAAGGAGTGCACCTTCCCAAGATGCAAATAGCAGAGACAATGAGCTAGCTACACCAAGCATTAAGTTAACAATTAACTGCCACACCACTCATCAACTATAAATTTGGATTCTCTGTGGAATTTTTTTATAGTGTCTAAACCTTTCAAATATACTGATGGACACTAATTTTGTTTAATATATCGACGTTAGTGTATGTTAGTGTATTTTGAAGGTTTAATAGAAGACATCATAAAAAGTTAAGCGGAGAATATATACTTCATAACTATACTTTAGAAACCTATTTGTTATAAAATGAATAGAAGGAGTAGATTTACATACTTTTAATTTGTAATTCTTTAATTTATGTATTTTGTGGATATATATAACTAATTGTAATACATTAGGTGATTAGTAAGGTGTATTCCAGTCACAAAATTTATTAAAAGTTAAACGACATTAATTATGAAGTTTTGAAGTGATGCATTACTAAAGTGTGGTTGGATCTTGTACAACCATATAATCTCTCTTAGTTAGATGTTTAAATGAATAATCACTATTGCCATCATTAGCATCCATGAAGTTACACCAAAAGCCCAACTTTTAGGAACATATCACCTCAACCCAATTATGTATGATAATGCATATTTGCTTTTATCTTTATTTTTGGATAAATTAATCAGCTGATACATAACATATACATATTTATCATACATAGTAGTTGGAAACTCAATCTTAATGTTTGGAATTTGCATTACACTTAGGAAATATAGTATTTTAAGGGAAAAAATTGAATTAATTCACCAAAACACAGTTTTAACTAAATTATTACAGCTTCCATCAACAAATTCAATCCATCAGTAAACGGGCTAAAATAGAATTGGGTTATGCTTTTCTTATGGTCCATATAACGTTTTTATGACTGAATGGTAAGCATTAGTTTTTGAAGTGAAATGTTGAACATTCTTCCCAAACAAGCTTGAATATTGATGTATGACTAGTAACAATCGAAGAGAGCGATCCTATATCTTTAACGATATATAAAAAGAGATTTTATTTTTTGTGTTCAAGATACTAATTTTATCCTTTAAAATATAATAATTTATTAATTTTTTTAAAATTGACTATTATTTTTACAAGCTTTTTATAAAATTGTTTATCTTTTTTTTTTATTTATCAACGGTTATTTTCTCATCTTTTCTGATATATTTCACTTTACTTTTAATAAATATAATTTTATTTTACATATTAACTTAATAATATTACAATATCATTACCTACTAATATAATATCACACATATTTAAAAAATGCTTACACACATTACATAACACGTTTATTTAGTACAAATTAACATACATCAAAGAAGGTTGAATAATTACTCAATTTTTTTTTTACATTTCCAATTTATTAAATTTATTTATTTATTTCATTTTCTCCTGAACTTTAACTACGGCTTATTATTTTACCATTAAAAAGCTAAAATGAAAAGAAAATAAATTTATTGGTAAAAAATAGTGTGCCAAAATCAGGGAGGGTCCTTGTGAAGATTTGAAGAAAAGAAAAAAAGGGTTTGCGTTGGGTTGGGTTAGGGTCCACTCCAAAGGGTGGTGTACTGAATGCGTGAATTTCACGCAAACTTCCAAGAAGGTGAATCTCTTCTTTACGTTCTTTCTATTCTATTCCATTTCATATGCATATGGATCTCCGCCGACAATAGCGTTCTTCTTTTTTTTTTTTTTTTCCCAAAGTCAAAATCAGATTATATAGTAATCATGGATGCACAATGCTTCCAAAAGATTCCACACTTCATCTCATGTCACCATAACCATACCATTCATTCATTACCATAACTATAAATATCAAAATAATTATTATAAAATATATAGTTATTATTAATTTATAGTTAATATGTTTCCGCAACATTTGTTAACTTAAAATAATAAAAAAATAAGAAAAAGGGAAGAAGACGTGGAGAAGCGACAACTCAGAGTTATAATACAGCTTGCTACAGCTTTGAAGCATTTTGGCAAGTACTAGTTCATTTCATTGCCCACTCACGCCAACAACACCAGCTACAGCACCGGCACTAGCATCCACCATAACCGTTGACGCGTGCGTGCATATTCTTCCTTGCTCCGCACGTCACATCGCTCGAGCACGGCGTCGCAGATCTCGTGATCGCCGATCCGAATGGACGGTTACGACGGAACCGTGAGGCTCGGCGCCATTAACCTCAGGCACGATCGCGCCGATTTGGACTCCGGCCCCGACGTTTCAGTCTCCTCGCCGGTCACTCGGCAGAAAGCCGCCGCCGCCAAGCAGTTCATCGAGAATCATTACAAGAACTATCTCCAAGGATTGCAGGATCGCAAAGACAGGTTCTACTACTATTACTACGCTACCTACGTCACCTAACTCTCTCACCTACCTATTCATTCCTCATTCACTACTATACTATATTTCTTTCTCTATTGCTTCATTTAATAATTCTGAACTGTCAGGATTGATTTATCGTATTTGAATGTCCTTCACCGACAACGTTGTATGAGAGTTTTTCTTTTCTTCGTTCTATTACTCTGTTTTTAGAATAGGGTCTCGTAGCTCGTAGCACAGGAATTGTCATGTTTATACACACACGCACACACGCAGCATTTAATAATTTTAACGTTGAAATGAATTTTCATTGATTTGGTGGAATATTTCTTGTTGAGTTGGAGACTAAGTTTATGTTAATGATGATAGTTTATTGAAGTACTACTATATTATTGTTGAAGCTTAAAAAGTTAAGTTGATGTTGATTATTGTGATATTATTACTATGTATGTCTAATGATTTATCTAGAGTTTGGTATACATGATTACTACTAGTAAAGATAATATGACATGATTTGAATTGATCATGGTTTAAGTGGATACCTAATTGTATACCTTATTAATTTATGTTGCTTTCTGTTTCAGACGCAGGGCGCTGCAGAGGAAAGTGCAAGAATCTCAGATACCGGTTGAGGAGAAGGAGGAAATGATGAGGAACTTGGAGCGCCGAGAAACTGAGTACATGAGGATTCAGAGACGTAAAATTGGAATCGACGACTTCGAACAATTGACGGTGATTGGGAAAGGTGCTTTTGGTGAGGTATGCAAATATAATCTGCATAAACCTTTGGTTCCTTCTGAAGGTGTGGTCATTGATACCTTTGAGAAAATATAGGTGAGGCTATGTCGTGCTAAAAGTACGGGAGAGATTTTTGCCATGAAAAAATTGAAGAAGTCAGAGATGCTTAGTCGCGGACAGGTACCAGTTGCCAGACTTAGTGCATTATACGTCAATGCGTTGATTGATCTTGATAATCGTACAAGTTATTGCATGAAACAAGCAAAATTTACAATCAAGGTTTTGGAAAATGCTCTGTCACTTTGATTTCAACTGTAAGGTCAAGGGGGATCTTTCTGACAGCAACTGTGGCCATATTGTCAATATTTGTTTGCAATTTCTTGCCATGTTAGGGATCGCAACTGCAATTTAGAAAGCCTTGTTCGAAATTCACAATTCTTTGGCGTTTTCCTCCATTTAATTGATTACATCAATTTTTTTCCCAATTAAACTGATTTTAGGTATGATGGTTTGACTCTTGTTATATATTTGGTAAAATTAGAATTTTACACTCAACATTAAGTGAACTAGCTTGCATCATATCATCACTTATTTGTTATTTAGTTACTACAATAGGAATGCTTTTTATTTTATGTAATTTTTGGAATGGTTAACCTGTTTAGTTGGTTGGCAGAATTATTTCAACTTTCTGTCTAGTGAAAAACAAAGTGGTGGTCAGTAGGTATCCACTTTAGGTTTTGTGACCGTCTCATTTTCCTTGGTTGAGAAGGCATTTTACAATGAAAACAACTTGCTTCTTCCGTATACCTTCCTGCTGTTTCCAGCAGCTGATTACAATTGTCATAATAGAGAAAAAATGGAATAAAAACATCCATATTCTTTGAACTTAGGGTTCAATTATGTTACGGATTAAAAGTTCCAATACAAGTAGACAAAAGAATTTTTAGGAGTTATTCTGACTTTTGGCTCAATTTGTGTGCTTCTTTTGATATCATGATATCAATATAATTTAGGTGGAACATGTTCGATCTGAGAGAAACTTGCTGGCAGAGGTTGATAGCAGATGCATAGTAAAACTCCATTATTCATTCCAAGATTCGGATTTCCTTTATCTCATCATGGAATATTTACCTGGTGGCGACATTATGACATTGTTAATGAGAGAAGATATTCTTTCTGAAGACGTTGCTCGCTTCTACATTGCTGAAAGCATTCTTGCTATTAACTCGATACATCAACACAACTATGTACATAGGTATGTGGCTATTATCACACGGTTCAGCTTTTGTTCTATTGGCAGCCGATAGTATCCTCACCTTGTAGCCTATTTATGCACAAGAGGCTGCAAGCAGTGGGGCCAAGAACATTTATATGGTTCAACATGGCTTATTGCTTGGTCTAACAATGATATCTGTTTGGTCTGAAATCATCAAAAAACAGTATTTTTAGTTGCTTGCAACTTACTGAAAGCATGTGATGCAATTTATATTTATCTTTTCATATTGCAAATGACTATATTCAGATGTAGTCCACTTTTATGCTATTGTGAATGATGAATATAAAACTATGGTACAGTGGATTGATTGTCACTAATGTTAAGAAAATCTTCAGGTGATAAAAATATATAATGTTTCTGGAGAAGGATTTCAAATTTTGTGATTAAATAAATTTTCTCTAGAAAGATAAATAAGTATAGTTATACTCAGTCCAAGATATTCTGTTTGTGTAGGGATATTAAACCAGATAACCTGATACTGGACAAAAATGGTCATTTGAAGCTTTCGGACTTTGGCTTATGTAAGCCTCTTGACGATAAGTATTCAACAATTTTATTGGAAAATGAAGATCTTACCAGTCAAGAATCAACCAGTGAAACTGAAGGATATTCTGCCTCTCCTTGGTTGATGCCAAAGGAGCAATTACAGCAGTGGAAACGTAATCGACGTGCATTGGTATGCCGCTACCCCATTTCACGTTCCTTAGTGGGTATTAACTATTTATTGGCATAATAGACAAATAGTAAAAAATGTATGAAGTAATGACTATATGTGTGTTGGATCAGTTTATTTTTTGTCAAATCAGTTTATAATCAAAATATTTCTGGGAGAGATTAATAAAGGCAACAACCAATTAAAAATGCTCTAGATATTTCGTATTTATTATGTCACTAGTTTTTGTGAGGTGTAATATTAAGTGGTAGTTTTGTTTGATATATGAAATCTTTTAATTCTTACGAACTTGTACACCTGTTAGGCGTACTCAACTGTTGGAACTCTTGATTATATGGCACCTGAAGTTTTGCTCAAGAAGGGCTATGGAATAGAATGTGATTGGTGGTCTCTTGGGGCAATTATGTATGAGATGCTTATTGGGTATCCTCCATTTTGTTCTGACGATCCAAGGATGGCTTGCCGTAAGGTATTATGATTGATTGATTCTCTTATTTTCTTCATATCCAATTTTTTTTCATAATGACCCAGCGTTTCTGTATTGTGCCAGATTGTTAACTGGAAAACATGCCTAAAATTCCCAGAAGAACCTAAGATATCAGTAGAAGCAAAGGATTTGATCTATCGGTTGCTATGTGATGTGGACTCAAGACTAGGAACAAGAGGAGTAGAAGAAATAAAGGTGACAACTCTTACTGGTAGCCCGTGTTTTTTGACAATTCCTTCAAATACTGGAATAAACCTTATTTCTAACTTGGTTATGTATTATGGGAATGTTTCAACGTTGTGTCTTGAAAGTACCTGTTACTTTTATGCCCTGATAATCTGCATAAGTCCTCTCTTAACAAATCTGCACTTGATTTTTCAGGCTCATCCATGGTTCAAGGGTGTTCAGTGGGACATGCTTTATGAATTAGAAGCTGCTTATAAACCTACAGTCACTGGGGATTTAGATACTCAAAATTTTGAGAAGTTTCCTGAAGTAAGTATATATTACATAAAAGTTTATGCATTGAGAATGAGTCAAATTTATTCATAAATAATAATTTCTTGTAGGCTCCAAAATTATTTAATTACCAAAGATTTGATGAATGTAAATGAAACATCATTATGCATGTGCAAGATAGTATCTCTTAGAAAGTGGATTTAAGCCTAACTCAACTCCACAAAATGGGTTGTAAAGCAAGTTTTGCACTTATATACTATAATTTGATAATATTTTTAGTTGATATGAGATTTCCAACACAATTTCTCACATTTAGGTCTGAACATCTCAAGCATGGGAAATATTTGTGGGTAGTGATGATAGGTGACATGATAAGTCCAACAAATCTCATTAGGATATGCTATAATACTATCTTAGATAGTTGATTTAGGTTTAATTCTATTCTACAAAATCAGCTTCCAAGATAGGTTTGCACCTATATCTGTAGTGAATGCGAGTATCCAATAGTATCCTTAATGATTTAATTATATGAGCTCTCTCACTTTCTATGTCCATCTTCATCATAAAGAAAAACTATTCTTCTTACTACTGTTTATACGTTCTACACAAGGGTTCTTGCCTGGACAAAGAGGTCTGCTATACCAAATGCCCAACATGAAATTCACATTTTTTTTGGGAGGCTCGGTTTTATGGGGAACAAGCATACGACCCAATTGTCTCTTTGTATATAAAAATAGTTTAATATCAATATAAATTACTGGCTGGGAGTTGTGGAGGGATTCTTTAAACTGGTGTTGTGAGATTGGCATGTTTTCAAAGTAACAAAGTATATGCTGGCTATATAGTATTTAATATTTTATTCAGAATTGTTTCCCCAATCTTTTATTGATTGGGGTTTTCCAAGATTGTTATTTGGCCGCCACACCTTCTCATTTTGTTATCATTTACAACGAGTCAATGATAGAGTAATTTTCAAAATTGAGCCGTGTAGGCTATATATGTCTTCTGTTTTTTATAATTTCTAAAGTCGCATGACTCTAAAACACACCTAAATCAGTGATTTAAATCATTGACAGGTAGATGGACCACCATCCGTAACAGCAACTGTTGGACCTTGGCGGAAGGTAATTTGTTTTCTTAAGCTTGTAATTTATCAAGTTTGTTAGCAAGAGCTTACGTGCTTCGTGGCAAACATAGGTATGTGCATGTGTAGGAAAAATGCAAACATAGCAAAAAACTTCATTTCGTTGCATCATATCTTTAACTATTAACTTTGATTGATTTCTTTTTTTAAGTATGTTTGTCTCCTATTATATTTACTGATATTCATAGGTTAGTACACCGCTTGTTCTGAGTTTGGAGACAAAAATTTGTCTTAATGTTATTTTGGTTAGGAGGAGTGTATACTCTGCTGGTTCAGTAAACTATAAAGTTTTATTCAAACAAAGTAAGGTCTTTGTTGAGTTAATGAAATTTTTTAGTTTATTGTCTTGATTTTTTCTCTTCAAACTCTGCTTCAACGGTTTTTCAGATGTAGCATGGCTGCTGTTGTCTTTTTGTTTGAACAATATCTGTTATCTTCTGAATGTTTCAGCTTCTTTGAGAAATAATTTACTTTTTATTTAAAATTGCAATGCTTATGACATTTTGTTTTGTTTAATGATGCTCTTGCAGATGCTGACATCCAAAGATAACAATTTCATTGGATATACTTTTAAGAAGTCGGACATTCTTACATCTCTTGAAAATTCAGGTATGCAACTTATGGCAATTCATCCTCTTAGTGACTGCCTAGATTTAAATTTCTATGAAGTAAGAAAGCTGGTACAGTTCATGCTGAAATCCCAGGGTGGTACTTGAAAATATTTACTAACAAAACTTAAATGGGGAGGAAGGATCATGCTGGCTGATTTCATCTTTTTTCAGAATTGGCAGTTATTACATTATTTTTATGGCTGATTACATTATTTTATAACAAAACTTAGATGATGATTTAAGAATGATGACATCTAAGAGCATGTTTTGGGAAGATATTTTTTATGTTTTTAGCTGTTCTGGGATTTTTTTGTATGTTTAGGATAATAATTGAGATTTGTAAAATTTTTTTAGGAATCTGATAATTCATAATTTATAATCAGTTTTTAACAATTTTTTCGTCTTTTGAGTTTCATGATCCTTTTTCTTATGATTTGATTTATTTTGTTACAATCAAACTAAATTAATTATGTTACGGCCACTTTTCATCAAGCTTGTCCGAACAAAGAAGAGTATAATCTATTACAATAATAAATTATTTCAATAATTTAATTTTTGTAATTACACGCCCGAAATCTACTTGATACTACGATAAAATCTGAGGAAGTACATTGGTTATGACATTAATTTAGACAAAAAAAATACTTTTTCCTATCTAGATAAACTTCACCATTCAAAGGCATAAGATGAAATGGAATAATGATCCCCCAATTGTAGGCATACCCGAAGAAGATACTCCTAAAAAAACACACCTTGGGATGATCAAGAACATGAAAGATACTTTCTGACTTAAAATCTGCCTTTTCTTACACGCATTCAAACATTAATCCTCCGATTTTACATAATATTTTGCAGATGTAGCTATCAGAGAAAAAGAATCATCAAAAGCCCCTTCGTTGATTACCTTGTTAGGTATGAATAACTATTCTTAATGCACACAATGTATTGCTTACCTTGATAGGTATGAAAAGCTATTCTTAATGCGCATATGCAAGACATGCACGCATTCTTTGGGCTCAGTGGAGAATAAATATTCTTTGACAAATTAAGACTGCAGTATTTGTATAGCTTTGTTTCCTCCGGTCTCACCAATATTGACTTGTAGCAATAATCTGGTATATAATTAAGACTCATCTATCACAACTGATGTACAATGTGACGTGTTTATGCAGGTCGGATTGATTTGCAAGATACTGTCATACCAGAATCTGACCAGAAGCCAGAAGCTTGATTCAAACTAACTTGCTTTACTTTAATTGGAACTTGTATTCTATTCTTTATGCTTGGCGTTTGAAGGTTGTAGATGACTGAATATTAGCAAGCAGGTTCATAATTCAATTACAGGGATCTGATAATGGAGTAAGGTCATCATGGAGTCATGGCGAGGTTAATACCATGAGGCTCAGTTATACAGCATAAACATGATAATTATCTTTGACATGAAGTCAGACCGTTGCTATACAACCTTTTCAGTTTCCTGAAATCCAAGCATTTATGGTGTTGTCAAGTAATGAAAATTTTGTGTCTATTACTTCTTTTCTCTTTTTTATACAAATATTTTGATCAATTTTTTTTTTGCAACCAATATTGTGTTTAGTATATAGATTGTCACACCCTTGACTTTATACATTCTACTGGTACTCATATAGTTATATAGTTTGGAGCAAAGTGCAAAAATCTCCATCTTGACTAACTATTAGTTTTCAGAAAAAGAAAAAGGAAAACCAAATTCTAGGAGTGTCAAAAACCTGTTTGAGCATATGGCTACATCAAACAGCAGCACCGTAAGTGAAGTGATTTCAACACTTCGATTCAAAATTGCTGACCAAAACATTTGATTTCACCCTCACAAATTTTTAAAGTTATATTTCTTTTAACTAAAATTCTAAATTTTAAAGTGCTAAATTAATTTCTTGCCCTAAATATGTCCTTAAATCGTAATATTTGGTTTCTGGATTAAATATAATTGGTAAAACTTACTTCAGTAACTTAAAAGTTAGAAAATTATTTTTTAGAAAGTTGAGGGATTGAATTCATATATTGACTGTTTCAGGTGACTAATATGTTCTTAATAATATTAATCAGTAGCCATGCTCCAATATTATTAATAATATTATTAAGTAGCTATTCTCTAATATAGGGTATATTAGAACTTTGTGAACGTTTTCTTTTTTACTTTGTGAAAGTTTTTATTGTTGACAGAAGTATTTTGGAAAGTTATTCTTATTAAAGTGATTGGAAAGTTAAACCTAAAATATTCTCATATTTTCTTTGTTTTATTAATTTCTTGATATTGTTGATGTTTGAGAGTGCTATTTTTACATTATTTTCATTCCTACAAGCCATGAATAGATACATAAACTTTTTGTACATGAAAACGTTGAAGTTATCATAAAATTAAATTGACTTTTCATTCTCATCAATATTTTTTTATATTATTTTAAATTAAAAGAGATTGTTGTCATTATATCCATTTCCTTGTAAATAATTATAACAAGGAAGTGTTTTAGTTTTTTAGGGTATATACGACAGTGAGATATAATTTTAATTGTTTTATGCAGGTACAGTACAAATATCTTAAAGATAATGTAACAGGATATAAGATATTTTTGTATGTATATACCTTTTAAAAAAAATATTATTAACAAATGGTAGATTTTTTTTTATCAAAATCCGACATTTCTTTTCTTTAGTAAAAGAAGGTATATTGTTCTCGAAAAAGACATTTCTGAAAAAACATAATCATGTATATCTCGAAACAGATCCAACCAAAGGCTTAAACTGAACGGGAAGAGCATCATGGTCCAGGCATAAAATGGATCCCGATGTTGCAGCACGATGCTTCATATCATCATGTGTTCCTTCACCTACGGACCCATTTCATATCTCGTGATCTTTGTTTGATAATTTTGTTCATTTATTCATTCTTGGTTTTCAGCTACCAGTAACGAATGGGATGAGTCCTATGGCTCCGTTGTTTTCTATACGGCCCACAGATATCTCCTCTGTCGTTACTCATTTTTTAATATGATATAATTTTTTTTCCTAATTATTTCTCTCATATATCAATTTTAAATAATTTGACTTAAGATAAAATTATACGTCATCCCATCCCAACCCTACCCCCACTCCAAGAAAAGAGTAGATTTTATTATTTTATTTATAAATTAAAAATGTAAAAATAAAAAATAAAAAAACGAAAAAGTCAAACAAAAGCACATGACTCATGCAAATGATTATCTACAAAACCTTGAATTTCTTAATCCAAAATGAAGAGGAGAAGATAATATCAGATTTCTTATAAATCAAGTTTCCAAAAGTAGAAGCGCAGGAATAAAATATCTAAGATGGTGGAAGGAATAGAATAGGAAGGGGAAGGGGGTGGTAGATTTTTAAGTGCAACAAAATAATAGAACTGTGGTTGATGTGAGTGACACATTCATATTTAAAGAATTAATATGAATTTTGTTTATAAGATAAACAATGTGAGGAAGGAAAATAACAGATATTTTGGATTGAGAGACGAAAATATCTTCCATGCTAATGTAGCCTGACGGTGACGTGGCGATGGACTGGCCCCATGACACGTGTAAAAGCGCAGACAACTGTATTCCCTTTTTGTTCACCATCACCGCCCCTTTCTCTCCTCTTATTCATTCATTCCTTCACCTTCTAATTCCCATTGCAAACGAAAATATCACACACAAATATTCATATAAGATGAAGAACAATTTCAGAGTAACCACAACGCCAGAAGAAGCTCCAACAACTTCATCCACCTTCCTCAACTCCATTAACAACCCGATTCAGGTACCTCAACTTTTATTCTTCCTTTTTTAGTTTCTTAATTTACACGGCTTTGCTTCTTCTTCTTCTTCTTCTTCTTTTCTCCTGAGAAACTCTTGCAATATTCTCTAGGGTTATGGATGGGATGAAGGATGCTATAACTTTTTTTTTTTTTGAAAAAAGAAAATCTGTTCATGCTTTGCTTGTTTGATCTGCAATGAAGAATATTCTGATATATATTCGGTAATAACTTTTTCTTTTTTCTTTTCCTTTTACGAGTAACATTTAAATGGTGGAGATTTCGTAATCGTCTTTATTTAAATCCATTAATGATTTAAAGTCTTTCAGATATTAAATCGGAGACTTTGGAGGTATTGGCTATTGGTAAAAGTATTGTTTTCCCTGAAATTTAAGTGGTTGTGATTAAGTGAAGTTTGGGTTTCAACTTGCATTACGCAACTCTTATTCATAAATAAATATCAATATAAAGTTTGTTGTGTATTTAATGTATGATTAAACAAGAGCTTGGTTTCATTGGTTTCATGTTATGTTTACTTTATGAATTTAATTAATTAATTGGGTATTTTCAAAAGATGAAAACTAAATAGAAAATGAATTGACGAACTTTGATCTTAAGTAACCCTGTCTGAAATCTTGAATAAATAAGTGCGCTTAACATTTTAATATTTGTGAAATTATAAACAACTAACTACATATAATATAATTTTTTTTTCTGAATTAAATTAACAAATATGTTCTAACACAAAGTTTGTATGACTTTACCAAAAATTAAACGATGTAATAAGTTTATTTTTTATGTTTTAACTAGCGAAAGCCTTTTCTTTATTTTATAAATTTAAAAATCTCATTCTCTTCAAAAACAATTAAAACACTAAATGTAGAGAACTTTGTTTTGTTTTCCTTTCCTTTCAACCAAACATTTTTTGTTTGAATTTTTTTTAATTTGCAAATTAGTCTTACACTATGTATTCCATTAACATGATTTTGTGGTTTAATATGTATATGTATCAGGGCATTAGAGAGATAGAACCCACAATGGCTGCAGAATGGACAGATGAGAAACACAGCATGTATATCAAGTCCATAGAAGCATCTTTTGTTAATCAGTTATATGATTCTAAGCAAATGAAAGCTTCCTTTTCCCTCAAAGGAACTTCCGGTGACCCTGCTACCACTTCTGGCCAGGTTTCCTTTTCAATTTCTTCTACACTCACTTGAGATGGATTTGGTTGTTCTCATGAATGTCATCACTATAAATATGTAAATTCAAAGATTTGTCAATCAGTAATTAACATAGACACCATTTCTGAGTTTGTTATGATAAAATCAAACATCCATTAGCTTACCATGTATATCAATTTGGAATTGAAAACTCAGTTTGTAAGACTAAGTTGTTGTTGTTTTTTTTCTTTTGAACTGTAACAGTTCAAGGTGCTTCGTGGTGGGTGTTGGCAAAAAATCAATTTTGAGAGAGTGAATCCGCAAACGAGTAGGAGTAACCAGTGTCATGATTTGGCGGAAAATCCATGGATTCAGCACTATCGATCTTCAAGCAAACAGAGAAGCACAGTTGCTCCATCCCTTCAAGAAAGTGTGAGTACTTCAAGCAAAGTTGTTGATTTAGGGCAAAGGAAAGGAACTCCCTCTGGTTCAGGACATCTTCATTTGTGTGAATCTCGTGTCTGCCATAAGGATATGCTTTCTAGTGACACAGGTGACCCCACAATCTTCTTCTCCTTCCAAAATATCATCCTCAAATTTGGTTTTACTGTCTGAGAAAGCTTAGCGTAACCCACATTGATGTGTTTTTATTTATTTTTTGTTGAGTTCTAATTTTATGGATTCCAAGTGTTATTCCATTTATTGAAGCATTTTAGTTTGTCTATCTGTTCCTTGCAGAGATGTCAGGCCAGAACTTTGTTGATGATGAAGTGAAAGGCAAAAAGCAGAATAAAAAATGCAAAGGGAAACGACAGAGATCTTTAACTGATGCAAAAGACAATGATCAGGTAATATATAATTTTATATTATAACTATTTTTTGCCTGGGATCTCAGAATTTCATGTGCGTGGAGCAGAGTTATGACCATTTCAAATTGCTTTTTCAGATGGTTCCTAACCGAAAATCTTCTTCTGGTGGAGATTTTACCAAGGATTTTGTTTGTGCTTGATTAAAATAGAGTGAAACTCAGTTTTGTTTCTGCAAGATTTAGAGTTGGTCACGTTAGTCTCAACTATGAAAAAAAAAAAACTATTTTAATCCCTAAAATTTAAAAATGTCGATCAATTCTAATTGATGATTAAAATTGATTGACTTCCCTTTTTCAAACATTAACATGTTATCAACACACTTTTTGATAAATACTTTTGATTACACCCTTTTTTGTTATTTAAAATTCATAAAAAAACTGCAAAATTTTGTTGGTCTCTTGTTCAACAGAGTCTTGTTCATAATTTTGTAGTTTTCAAGGAATTTTAACTAACAGTAGACCAGTGTGATAACAAAAAGGTGTTCTTATAATTTTTTTTTCCAATGTGATTTTGGTTTTTTTTTTAGGACTAACGTGACTGGTCTCAAAATTTTCAGGGGGCAAAATAATACTTTAGTCACTTAAAATTCGAGGGGTTATCAGAAATGTGATTTGCTGTAACTTTTATGGATGACATGTTCTTACTTAGCATCGGAGTTACCAGGGAATTATTACTACTATGATCGATTCCTATGAAACAAAAAGATTCTCTGAGGAAATTGCACATGCTATAATATTGTACCCAGAAATTTAATATAAAATTAATACTTGTTTATGAATACCCATGCTTGGGGTTTTGTAGAGTTGTTGGTGTCTGACATAAAAATCTGTGGGGGCATTTGATTTTTGGCTTCTCTTTATGAAGTCTGTACATACATGAAAAAACTTTTGTGAATTTCTGACCCAAACTAATTTCAGTATTTTTCCTTCTTTTTTTATCCATCGACTAAAAACTTGTTATCATTTTTATTTTTATTACTATCTCTAAGTTTAGATACACATCACTAGTAATTTGTTCCGGTAAAAATAATTATAATACAATAATAAAAGGTTAGATTACAATATTTCCTTTTCCAAGAAAAGTTTTACCTTGTTATCATTTTTTAATTGCGAAACATGTCTGATGTTTATGACTATTAATCTACTGAGAAAAATATCATTAACGTATACTAAAAACAACAAAGAACATGTAAGATATTTGAACTGAGAAATGAAGGGCAGAAAAAAAAAATTAAACGTGACAAGGGATTATGGCAAAAATTAATCGATGTACAACATTAAAGAGATAGGGCTAATAAATATCCTATTTATTGATTCGAATTAATAAATTGCACAAAGAAATTCTAGTTTAATTACCTGTCTCAAATTTCAATGAATTTGACGTAAAAATCTAAATTTGCACGTATTTTGTTTATATAAAACACATGAATACATTTACAAAGTTAATTATGCTGTTTATGCATAATTTATTATTGTGAAATGAGTTACAAAATGAATTTTGATCAAGAAAAAAAGGTTAATAATCCTAATTCATTAATACTACTATAATTTATTGTTATACCCTGTCGATCTTTTATCACATCTAAACTATTAATTGATTTTTGTTATCAAGTTCACTAATTTTGAAGTTATCGTATTTCCTGTTTTTTATTATATAAAAATAACTATTTAATTTAAAGAATAAAATAATATTAAATTATAGTTAAAGTAAAAACAAAGATATAAAATCAGATCATATGTGAATCAAATTATCTAAAACCAAGTTCGGTACTATTCTGAAATTCAATTTTCGTCAAAGCAAAGCCTCACTCATCAGTTATTTTTTTTCATTTCCTTCTTTGCAAAATCCTTAATTAGGTTTGCGACAATTTCACCGTCACTACAAGAAATTCGTTAGTATTTACTGATAATTATAATCACACACGGATTATAATCCTTATATTTTTTATGTAATTTGTGACTTACTTACAGATTTACTTATCGATATTTTTCAGTGTGTATCAGTGTATTATTTCAGCGCACATGATTTATAGGCAGTAGTGTCTGTATATAAATTTAACGTGTTTAACCGGGAAAGAATTTTGAAGGATTTTATCCGTATGTAATCGTATTTACGTCAGCAGGTAAATATTTTATTTCTTACCTATTGATATTACCTACTAATCCCCATAAAATTTTAAAAGGCAAAATAATATTAAAACATGTTTTTTTAATTGCATAGAAAAGACTTCTTTAGTAAACTCTCGCAGCCATAAGCATCTTTGCAGTCAATTTTCCCCAACATTTTCGCGTGTCCTAAGTTGAATATCTCGTGCCATGAGTTGAAGATCGCGTAGATCGTGTGGTTTGAGCTGCAAATTTGTGGTGTGGACTAAAGTCGTCAGGCTCAATCATAAATCTTCATCGCTACACACAGAAGTTTGCTTGCACACCCTAACCAGTGTGCTCTGAATCTAAGATTTCTCGTGTGCCCTCAAAATTTTTTCGTTTGCCTCAAATTTCTTGCGTATCTGAAGTCGTCATTGAAGTTGGAACTGAATCGAAGAACATGATCCTAGGTTATCTATCGCGACTGAACCTAGGTGAGAAAGTTGATTTATAATTGTGTTTTAAAGTCTATTTCTTGTGTTAAACATTTATCTTTGATTCGTTTAAGGGAATTGCATGCCTAGCCTCAATTCATGGTTGAAATTGGATTTCAATGGAAGACAAAGCTTAATTCTCATCACAAGTGAAACCTGGTGACGATAGAGATTAGTTATTACGTTTTAAAGTTGATTCCATGTGTTTTTTATTTCTCTCTGCTTCATTTAAGGGACATTATGTTAAGAAGTGAATGTAAAAGGACGAAAGACGTTGTGTTGAGCATTGTATTCTTTACGTAGAAGTATGTTCATCTTAATCTCATGCCCATTAATGCTAAAAGTTTTTTATTAAATTTGTGACGTGTCTTAATTATAAAATATCATATTTCTTAACATATAAATATAAGAAAACAAGATACACATTTCTCAACGTGAAACAAATCAACAAGACGATGAGACAATTTAACAATCACATTATGTAAATAATTTAAAAAATTAAATAGTAAATTTTTTTATTAAAAAATATAAAAAATTCAAAAACTAAAAAAATTAATAAAAACTCAATCTGAAATATTTAAATTTATAAGTAATTAAAACTTATAATAATTAGAAGTTTGGTGATTATCATGAATAACCTAATTTGTACTAAACTCACCCAAAAACATTCCGGTCTTTGGCGCCCCTTTTCAATCCATTCTATTGGTTTCCTTCTTCAAGTTATTCACTCCACTCTCCACCACGAATGGCCCCATCTGCATATGGTAGCTAGGGTTTAGCATTTAGGGGAACTTCCTTCACTTTGCTCTGGGGTGAGGGTTTCCTTCTGCAGA
>Ga0214542_1000710_pt1 | contig 62981 bp, 31 predicted proteins | sample CNSS1metaG_FD_160096 | JGI IMG/M metagenome (GOLD analysis project Ga0214542, IMG submission 160096) | Root nodule microbial communities from cowpea collected in UCLA plant growth center, Los Angeles, California, USA - CNSS1 | ecosystem: Host-associated > Plants > Roots > Nodule | place: USA...
ATATATATATATTTATAGCAAAAAATGAATGTTATAGCATCACTATACAAGTGCCAGTTTCTGTGGACTTTATTTATGGTAGAACATAAAGTGTTGTATGATTCATGTCCTCAAATCTCACTAAGTGGGAAAGTGCTTTTGTTTCTGTCAAGCTTTAATAATGATACTTTGCGTAATCATGTTTCTTATTGTATATGATACTTTTTAGGCACCTAAAACCGGTCGGATGCTAGGTGGAAAATCATCTAAATCTCCTGGTGGGCTTCCTCTGCAATCACCTGTTGCTCAATGGGACAACATCATCAAATTTTTGGATTCACTCATGAGCAGAATGCGTGTAAATCATGTATGATATTTATTAATTTGTTTGTCACTATCTGATCTGCGCTATTTTTTCCAGTCCAGTCTTTGTAAGCATTTGTTTGGTCAATGAGACAAGAGATGTAACGGTTTCCTTATTTGAACCTTGGTTATCAAAACCAAACTGAACCAACTGGGAATTTGCCTACCATCCTGTTCAAAGGAACCACAAAGTTGTTACGTTAAAGAATGGAACAAGAACTGGTAAAACCAGTCTTCATTCGGGCAAACTGGTGGCTCCACCAGTTTAAGTAGTTCTTCAAAATACTGGTTTCATTTTAGAAATGTCTATAACATGTTTTAATATGAAGTCAACCTCAATGAGTGCTATGTTATAATGACTGGTAGTTATATGAATTACTTTCTATTTGTAGATGTTATATTATTGCTAATGGATATTGTTGAACTTAAATATTGTCATATTTAATTTTACTTTGTGTGAGTTTTGAATGTTAGTGTTATAACATATAAGTTTTAGCATTTAAAAGTGTTTTTTAATTTTTAATGTTGTGATTATGTTGTATTTTATTGATCATTTTTTAATATATTATGTTGTAAATTTGAAAAATATTGTTTATTTTACTGGTTCAATCACAGTTAGCTCATTTAACATTGAACTGGTGCTCTTACCCGTCTAATAACCAGTTTGGTTTCCAAAATATTGACAATCTTCAACTTATCTTTTGGGATTGAGTAGTTTATCTGGCTATGCGGTGTTTTTCTAAAGGTCTTTTTAGTTGGGTGTCTCTTGTATTTGAAGAGATTGGTAATGAATGCTTCTTGTTCCTTTTGTTGTTGCTGCCTCATCCTTAGTTCTGGAGATTTTGTTGTTCTCTCTTTGTATATTACTTTTCCATGTTTATAAATGCTTTACTTGTCTAAAATATTTATCTGGAGATTTTGTTGTTCTCTTTTTATATATTACTTTTCCATGTTTATAAATGCTTTACTTGTCTAAAAAATTAATCATGTTTCAGTAAAAATTGCATGAAATGGGGATGTGTAAGTTTTACACACTATGATATCTTAATTGTTTCCTGTTTTTTAGTTATGCCAACTTGAGTTAAAGCTTTGATGTGGCAAACTGAAATATTGTAATTCTTTGAAACCTAAAGAGCTTTTTTTACTCACTTTATATTGAGAACATACTTAATAAAATTCTCATTTCTATTAGAAAATAGATGAGCAGTTATAATTCATGGTTATGCATTTAGCTGTTTGTTTCAATAGGTATCAACCATTCAATGTGATCTATTTGTTTCCCTTAGTCTTTCCTTACCAAAGGCTGTGTGTTCAGGTACCATCCTTTTTCATCCGCAAGCTAGTTACTCAGGTTTTTTCCTTCATCAACATTACACTCTTCAATAGGTAAAACCCCCTATTTACTAGATTAAGTTTTTCTGTTGCCTCAAATCAGTAATTTGCTTTGTTTATTGAATTGCTTTCTGTAGTTCAGTTCTCTAATTTTTAATTGAATTTGCCCATAATATCTTTCAGCCTTCTGTTGCGACGTGAATGTTGTAATTTCTCAAATGGTGAATATGTAAAGTCTGGGCTTGCAGAACTGGAGAAATGGATAGTTAATGCAAAGGAGGAGGTAAAGTGAGCTTGCTATTACTTCATGATTTTATTTCTAAGGTTTAACTAGGTACTTCTGGAATTTAGTATGCAGGAACATCCTGGCACGAACTGAACTATATAAGGCAAGCTGTTGGGTTTCTGGTACAAGCACTACCATAGTTGTACTTTTTTCTCAAATAGCACTGATATGCTATATTTATTTTCATTTGTTTTAATTGTACAGGTAATACATCAGAAGAGAAAAAAATCTTTGGAAGAAATTCGGCAGGATCTTTGTCCGGTATTATAAACATTATATTGTTCTAAATGAACATCTCTTTTATCACACGTTTATACTGAATAGTTTTTCGTCTCGAATGATTTTAAGTTCTGCTGTTTCGTGAATATGCCTGAGAAATTGAGCCTGCAATTAAGAAATTTGTGACCATGACCCGGGGGTTCTTGTGTCTAGTTTTGTTTTTCATTGATTCAATAATTTGACTGAAGTGAAAATTCTTTCGAAGTTAGATGAAGAAATGTCGGTATAAAATAGCTATATGTGAAAGTCAATATTTGCTCCAATATAATTGATACATTTATTTCTTAAATTATTAGTTTCTTTCAAGGAAATATGTCGTGTCTTTTTGGCCAGACGTATATAACAATACCTGGGTAATAGTTGGATTGTCAATGCTGTGTTGGGAGGAAGTTGCCCCTAATTAGGTGTCATTCATTATTCTTCTATTTGTTGTGTCGTGTATATCTGATTATTTTACCTGCATCACTGATGCAATATTCTCTTTTGTACTTTTTTGTTGAAAATAATACTGTTTATAGAAGGGTTAACCTATTTCTAGTTCACTCTAACAGGCATTAACAGTGAGGCAAATTTATCGAATCTGCACTATGTACTGGGACGACAAGTATGCAACCCAGAGTGTGTCCAACGAGGCAAGTTGTGTTTTGAATTGATTAAAGTACTTTTATGTTGTGGTAGTCTCCTTGGAGTTCTGAACTACATATGGTGAACAGGTAGTTAATCAAATGAGGGAAATTGTGAGCATGGACAATCAGAGTTTGACAACTAATTCTTTCTTGTTGGACGATGATATGAGGTACTTTGCTTTCAGCAATATCAGTTCTTTGTAGTTCTTTGTAGGACCTATAATATATTGGAAACAAGGGTAGCTTTGACCCCCTCTCTTAGCCTTCAATTTTTTTGGTGCAGCATTCCTTTTTCTGCTGAAGACATAGATATGGCAATCCCTGCTATAAATACTGATGATATTGATCCCCCAGCATTTTTGTGCGAATATCCCTGTGCCCAGTTTCTTATTTTACATGAGAAATAATTGATCTACACTACAATTGGAAGATCGTTTGAAACTCTGCTTCAATATGTGATCTCTGGAATTAAATGAGTGCACAGCCCAGTGGGAAATGTTTTCCCATTCAAATGGACAGCAACCTTAGTTGTCATCAGATTTATCGGTCTCGTCACTGATGCACTTGGTACTCATGATATTAATTACCATTCAGAGGTGGAAGAATGATTCTCTTGGTTTAATTTGTAATTTCTCTTATGATTACAATTAAACCAGCAAAACTCTAATTATCTAAAGATAGGATAACAGAAAAGTTTTTGACGTGCTGCTTCTATTATTATGTAACTCATCTTATTTGTATTCATCATTTTTGTTGTATTCTATGTAGATATGCAATTGTAATCAGAGCCTTGGCCAAAGAAATTAAATGATGTTTCTTCATTTATGTAAAAATGCTGAACTTCAGCCATCCGTCTCACAGTCTTTCATTCTTTTATTCTGTGAATGCTATCATTTTATTCCTTTTAAACGTTATTATTTTTTCGTAACTTCAGCCTTGAGACTTCGAATGTCATTGTTTCATTTTGGAAGCATCGCACTGGTTTGGCGGCGATTAAAAAGGGACTACTTTTAGTCCTTGGTCGACACCACCACATGCCATGTAACCACAATTGAATAACGACATCACTGATCGATATCTTTCAAAGTCTTAGTCAAGGTCAGAAATATGACTGATAACCCTTTCATCATCATTTCAATAAAGTATGATGCGAGTTTATGAACTTTGTTAATGCCATTATATTGTCTTCAAGGACTGGGATGAACAGCCAATGTTTTTCGTCTTCACTGAATTTAATTATTGTTTTCCTGAAAAGTATAGAATTATTTTACTGATTTCAATTATTTAAATTGCATTTCCATCATCTCAATTTATAATAATCAAAACTCTTATAAAAATTAAAAATACATTAAAATAAGAAGATTCTGAAGTTTTTTTTTTTTCAATTACTACAGAATTATTGAGAATAATTTTTATATTAATAATTTTCTATTTACAGCACTCTATCAATTATTCACAACTTACAATCCTGGAATCAGTATATGTCTTCATTCTATGATTTAAGACTGTATGTACATTGACTACCACAAACATAAAACAAAGCTGTTGAATGAGATTGATTATTTGAAGAACATGTGTACAATTTATTTTCTTGAGAAAATCACACAAATTAAGGAAATGAGAAAGAAGGGTTTGACATAATTCTTAAAGCTAATACATAATACATCATTCGTGGCTGATCTATGTTTCCTAATTCTTATTCATCATCCATTATTTAGTGGAGCAAGGTAGAAGCTCATTAATCTGACATGCTAAATTAAGAGACTTTACAGAGGTAAGTAATTAATCACAGGTAACAATCTAAATACAAAATTTGGAAAGAATAAGATGAAAATCAGTACAAAGATGCAAGCCTTGCAAGAACTCCAGCAGCTAGGGAATTAACGTAGGTGCATGGTTCAGTGTAGGGTGACTCCCAACGTTTGTCCTTGAACTTGTCTTCTCGATCAGCTCCACCCACAATGGCACCAGTGAGTTCATGAGGGTTAGGTGCATCTATCAGAAACCATTTTGTGAAGGTGAGGCCACAAGGCACATTTTCTTCACCCTTTTTCAGTGTTGGCACCGAAGCACCTCTATGGTGAGGTTGCGTTGGTGGGTTCTTTCCAAATCCTACCATGTACGATCTTCCTAGTGGGTTTTTCCCTAGAATGTAATCCATCTGTGCCAAACATTGCAGTCAATCAGTTACCTGATATATATCACTGTTCTTTCTTTTCAAGTGCATTTACGTAGCAGTGTTTAATCAATCTTAAAATGGAGTATTTGTATGTGCACTAACTTGTTTCTTAGCGAAAGATAAGAGATGCGAAGAGTCAAACGATTTTTCACCACAAACAATTTTGCCTTTATATTTCGCAAGCAAGTCACTGTATACAATGAACAAGTAAGCGCTGCTAGTTGCATACTGCGAGTTCGCTCCGTTTCTTAAATGAATATAGCCACCTGCACAACACCATTGTTCATAGATTTGGTTAACTTTTAGCAGCGTAAACACGAGTCTAGATTTTCTGCTAAATTTTTTTATATTATCTTCTGATGAACATTAAAACTACACTCACATGTTTTAAAAATCTTTTTAATATATTTTAAGACTTCAAAATCAATGTTTATTAATGTATTTTAAAAACAGAATAGAAAAACAACACATAAAATCGATCAAGAGTATCCAAATTCGTGCAAAGACATAAAAGAAGATACTAACCAGGAGACATTGTAATCTGGTTGTAGGGACTCTCTGGAAGGACAGAGCACATGAAACTTTCTGCATGGTTTTTGAATTTTTCGAACTTCTTTTCACCCTCGAAATATAACTGACAAACAATAGCATGTGTTAGTTAATTAGGACTAGCATTCATGAAAAAGAAGAAGAATGATGATAGGAAATTAAACCTGGCTAAGAAGGACTTGGGCTCCAGCATATTTAAGGTCCCAACTAAATTCTGCTACACTAGCACTCTTGGAATCTTCTAATATGTACTTCAAATACGTTGACTTCCTCGTAGCCATGTATAGCCATGTTGCTGCCCACATCATTTCGTCCTGCATTCCACACATTCACATACCTTAATTAAAACTTTATCATTTGTGAGTGTGATTACATGTCACAGAAAAAAAAAAAAAAAATAGTGAGAGATAAAGCTTAATTACATTGTAGCCGGAATAAGAGCAGTAGAAGGGACACTCTCCATCGTAGGTTCCTTTATGGGATTTGGCCATATGGAAAAGCTACACCAAATTTGTTTAAGAAAGAAAATTAGTTTATAAGATTTGCATGCACCACATTAAATACTTGAACATTTGAACAGGAACGTACCGTTTTAGCTTTGTTGAGAAGAGTGCGAGCATATTTGCGATTTTTGGGTCTGAAAACGATGGAAGAAGCTGCCATTGCAGCTGCAGTTTCAGCTGCGATTTCACTCCCGGCCGTACCGTCACCGATCTTCTTAACCGTTCTCTTTGTCTTCATATATTCCGGTGGCATCCAACACTTGTGATCCTCTTCCGCGTCCCCTACCTCTACGTATAATCTCTTGCGTCGAGAACTACATTTCAGAAAATAATCAGTGCCCCAACGAATGGCAGCGAGAAGATGATCATGCTCTTTTGCTTCTTTAAATTCTTCCTTGTAAAAAATAGCAGCCCATGCCAGCGTAGTAACGGTGAACGCCATGGGGAGACCATATTTCACGTTGTCCCCGGCATCATAGTATCCCCCGACAAGGTCCACCTGCATTCATATAATCCCAAATTATGCATTTTTTTTTTTTCTGTATATGTTTACATAGAAATTATGTATTGTAGGATTAATTTATTGTAATGTAAGAAAGAAGAGATAGAAAGAGACGTTGACGAGTTTTCCATCGTCGAGTCCTGAGTCTCCTCTCCATGGCACCCTGTTACTCGAGGGAAGTTTCCCTGATCGTTGTGCCTCGAGGAAGATAAGGGATTTGGTGAGAGCCTCCTTGTAATTCAAATCACCATTAACAAGCATCATGTTTCCTTCAAACAAAGTAAGCCATGCTATAATTATGGCCAAATATACTTGTCTGTTACCCATGATGATGCCAATATTTTTAATTTAGAAGAGGGAGTGAGGTGTTTGTAAGAGGTGGAAGAGGAGGATTAGAGAGTTTATATAGAAATGGAAAGAAACTAATTGTTGAAAAGTTGTTTTAATCTGTCTCCAACATCCAACATGAACCGGAAGGTTGTAACAGTTGGTTCCATATGGGTGTTTGTTTTTTTATGTTGTTCCTTGAATAATGGGAGATTGCGAGAGAAAAAGAACCCAGAAAGAAGGTTTTGTAATTTTGCGTAGGGATTTTCCATCCTCCATTTTGAAACCGCTACTATTCTTAGCATGTGGATTGCTAAGTTCTTGCATCACAAACAAAGTGGATAGAAAAACCAAAGATAAAATTGGCTAATGAAGATGCACCGCTTATTCTCCCTCTTCATTTTACCTTTTATCAACCAATAAAACAAAACGAACTTGATTTTTCCTTGTTTCTAAAGCCAACGTTTATTTAAGAAATTTCGATAACCATTGATTTTTTTTGAATATACACAAATGTAGAACCACGAAATTTTTTGTCTTTCATCCATATTACGTGTGAGTTTATTCCTCCGACAAATATACCCATAGGTTGTAGACAATCAAGTATAGATAAAATCAACGAGTCTTCGTGCAAGTGTTCAAAAGATTAAATGGAGTAAGAACAAAAGGGTAGAAAGTAAACGAAAAAACTCAAATTAACTGAACATGACAACACAAATCAGCAAAAAACCCTCATCAACACTTAGCAAGCTTAAATAAAGGATGTGGAATATTTCATTAGTGACTTTCAATCAATGAAAAGATAATCAACTAATTTTGCTTTCCCAAGAGGGATGTGGTGTGTGATCAAGTATTGAGAAAGGCTTTCCCAATCCACCCAGATAAAATCAACAAATGGATTTTATATTGTCGTATACCTGACCTCTAATATACCCAAAATCAGAAGACCTTTTCAATGTAAAATTATACCATATTCCTCTAAAACACACTCTTGCACGGTCATAATAAACCAGCTTCAAACAGATTCCTTCGTCTCAAAGTCTCGTCAACAAGCTTGAAAGTCTTCTTCACAAGCTTCTGATCAAGAGCAGTGGTTCGGTAGATCTTGAACACACGATCTACGTGATCAGGAGCAATGCTCTGGAAATACAATTCCTCAAACTTTTTCTTCACAAACCTGAAAACATAGTTTATCCAAGTAAATCAATGGTTCAAGTTACATGAAAACTTCATCATCTAGCACTTGAATTTGCCTTTATTCCCCGAGGTATAAACAATTTGCTTACTCGTACGCATGTTCGATCTCTTGCTTCCCTGTTGAAACTGGTTGGTATTCTTTGAACCACTCACACACATTGAGCGGAACCTGCACAATGCAAGGTATTAAACTGAAATGATAACACATTCCACCTATGACAAAGTGTACTCGTATGGATGGTTCTTACTCTCAGGATCTTCTTTTCAAATATGTCAAACTTGTTTAAAAATAACATGAAGGATGTTTTCTGTCCACAAAAGATAAGACCGCCATTATTCACTAAGACAGACACAAATGTTAATTTTCATATAATAAAAGAAACTTTCTATGCAAATGTAGTTATTACAATTTAAAAAGAAAAAAGAAAACCTCAAAACATGGTTGCTTCAGAACCCACTCAAAAAGTTCCTTAGTCTCCATCATTCTGTTCTTGTTTTCATCCTCATAAAGTGTTTGATCATACCTGGAAGGTAAATCTAAAAAAGTCAGTACTTTGTTAATCTTCAAACATTTTAAGGAAAAACATGAGATGGAAAGATTAATGTACTGCGGATGTGTGACTTTTTAATTTGGTGTACTAAACAATCCAAACAGATATGCAGACAAGAAATTAAGATAAGTTTTTGAGGTTTATACACTTTTAGTAGTTCAAATAGTCTTTTATAAAATTATTACTACTATTATAAATCATATTACGATATGCAACCAAATGTCAGACCATACTCGCTAATTGCAGCACAGAATATTACAGCTGTAACTCCTTCAAAGAGATGGATCCACTTTCTCCTCTCATTTCTTTGGCCACCAACATCAAAGAGTCTATAGACTTCACCACTTCTCTTATTTTCTCCAACAGGACTGTCAAAATAGCAAAAACATACTAATGAAGTTGGTCCTCTCAGTAAATCATATTCAAGATGTAGATGAGGAAACACCATCTATGTTGTTTCAATTTTTAACACACTATAAGAATCTAAACAAGCAGTTAATGTGAAAAAATACATGATCCCCACAAAAAGGCCATACGAACAATTGAGTTCTACAAATTGCTACGACAAAATTTGTTGTGAAGAAAAGAACAAAACGACAGAGTGGGTAGAGTAGTAGCACTTCTAAGTATCATTTCAGTACAAAAATTATGTCAGTTCAGCATGTTCACCTGAATTGGATCTCGACAACACCAGTTGTACGGACTCTTGCATACAAAACATCCTCCTGTAGTTGTCAAATCGAGTGAGAAATATTAAGAGAACCTTAACTTTACCTTCAAAACTGAGGGCCCAAAATGAAAACACAAGCAAAGACTCAGTGAACTTCTTAACACATCGCTTGTAAAGAGCAACTAGCAACTAATGTTTCGTAATTTATGTTGATGATTGATTAGTAACAAAATTGAAGCGCCGCATATAGTAGTAACCTATGCAGGTAGAAAATAACTTATAACCTCATTATTGAAACAACTAGAAATTTGTAGCTGACTTTTGTATCCTTGCACAGAAAAAAATAATGGTAGGTTTTGATACCTTTGTTGGAACATAATTTGCATCAGACAGCCTCTCCAAATTTTCCATGAAATAATGGGTACAATCTGGAACTTGGAGTTCGTTAGCACGGGCATATGTTTCCTACAGCAAGCATAACATATGGGACATGCATTCTAAGTAACTGACAACAAACAGTAATATGTGTACTGATTAAGGTTAAAGCAAATAAATGGTATCAAAAAGGTGCAATTTTGACACCTGAATTGCAGCATCCTCCCACAGAGTCTCAATTTCCTGCGCAAGATCCTTCGTAAGACGCGGGTAATCTAACCTCCCTCCTATGTCTGAGAGCTTTTCCCCAATGTCCTGCCACAAACATTAAACCCTAATTGAATTAAGAATCATTTGCCACATAGCTTTGTTAGAAAACTGTAAATGTTTGATCATTACACAGTAGTCCTTTACAAAAAAAAAAAAAAACAAAAAACTTACTGAAAAATGTACCAGACCATAAACTACTCAACTATTATTATATTAAGCTCTTGGGTTATATATTTCATTCGAGAATATAATTATTAAGAGACCGTAGTTTTATATGGTTATATAACATTAGTCTTATATATATAAGACATTTGATCTCATTTTTACACAAAAATTTTAAAACAATTGTCTTATGGGTCTTTGATCTTATATAATGTTTAATTTTGTTTATTCTATTCGATGTAAGACTTTTTGACTGGAATATTCCCAACATAATAGACCCTATTTGGAAATAAAAGAGATGGTAATGGTGAACTACCTGGTTTTCATTAGATATTACGTACTTTGAAGAATCAGCATCATTCTGCGCCAACTCTTTCGACCCATCATGCAGTACCTATTTAAACACATCAAGAACAAACTAAGGATTACAGTTTTCTCAGCTATCTCTACCGAACACAACTCAACATTTTTTTTTTCAAACTATCAAACAGAGGACACTTTAACTCTGTATTTTCAAGAGAAAAATAATCAACACACCCTTTCAAGTATTGCGTACTTTTATTGTCTGAAACACATTAGCATGAATGACGGGTATGTAGCTTTTAAGCTCAGCATCGTCAAAGCCAGTTTGGAACAAAAGTTTTATCTGCGTATTAAAAACAAACAAGTGAATATCAATAATCTAACAATCATATACTATCATAAGCAGTTCTCAAGATGCAATTTCTTGCCTGCTTAAAGATTGTAGACTTCCCAGACTCTCCAGCACCTAAACAACAGAGATATTGGCACTTGACACAGGTAAGTGCAGAAACGCAATAACAATAGCAAACAAGCTACTAAGACATTGCAGTAACATGTAATACATCAATGCTAAATTCTTAATATTCCTAGGAAAGCCACCCTAGTAAAACACACCTAATAGTAGAAGTTTCTGAATATGTTTTTCAGCCTTTGTTTCTAACTCGATTCTTCTTTCAATTTCGGCATCCTGCAAATGCATGCCACGTTCATCAAATAAAAGCCTGTTTAACAGTATTATTTGTAGCTTAACAAGTACCAAATTTATCAAGGACAAAAGACCTGAGCATTTTCTTCAGCATCAGCATCACGAAAACGTCGCCTTTTGCTGCAGACTAAGCCCATATTTTCTGTAACCAAGAACATGCACCAATCAAGCTCCGCCAGAAATCAGTATATTTCAATCCCCTCATTTAATGTATGATACATTGTGCAGAATCTAGAGGAGCTTATTTGGACTTATGGAACTACCTTGTTACGAGCTTCCCATAAACACTATTCAACTTATTTTAATAAACTTGCTTTTCATGGTTAAACTTAACAACGTAAATTCTGTTTAACTCATTACACTACGATTCACAATCCACTTTATAAGCAAGTGCTTTCTGAATAATTACTTGATCAAGCTGTTTATCACTCAAACACTATGGACTTGAGTTTAAACAACAAGAAGACTTATGCAGAGCAAACAAACCCAGTGTCTCAGAAAAATCTAAAGTCAGGCACAAGCTACTTCATGCAACTTGCAATAATATATATGCAAATAATAGATTCTTATCCACAGAATAAGACATCTGAATGAATCAAAAAGACTACAGCTGGATAGCAGGAGTAGGTTGAAACAAGCTCTGAACAATTGCTTTAACCAGAAGAGTTTCCGGCCCACACATCAGATCTGAAGTTAATGATTATTCTGAGCAAGTTATTCAACCAAAATGTTGGATTCAACAAACATTAGAATATTCTTCTCCTCGCATATGGGAAACGACCAGCAACTTGGATTTATTTATCAACTTTATTTTTTAAGTGAAAACATTTTTGTTACATATGCCTATAGCAAGAATTTTATCATATGGATAAACTCCATCACCAGATACATAGAGTGAAGTTAAGGGCAGTTGAGATACCCATAACTGTTAAGAAGAATCACAATTTCGGGCGTTGAGCAGAACCAATTAGTAATCAAATTATCAATTCACGTATATGGGCAAGAATGATCCTTTTTCTAATTTCTTTTCTAGGTAATTATTTCTTGGTTTGAATGCCGATACCCTCCGCACGAAGCATGAAAGTTTAACAGTAGAAGTACCATGAAAAAGCAAGAGCAGCATGCAGGGTACAACCACCCCATCATCAAAGTTTTCACCAGAAAGAGAATACAGTCGAAGATGGTACAAAAAAACAACTGTTAAAAAACTATACAGAAAAAGTGGAGAAAAAAAGGAGAATATTTCCGCATCTCGATCTGCATATGCAACATCAACACAGAGATCTCCTGAACCAAAACCCACCCTCCACAAACTATCAACAACAAAGAAGAAGGATCTTGGGAGAGAGAAAGAGAGAGATTGGGAATGCAACAGAAGAAAGAGTTGTTACCCGAAAAGAAGCAAAACTAGAGATGTGGATGTGGAATATGCCCCTTGATTTGGCGAATACGTTAAGTGTGAAGTGCGAAGTGTGAAGCGAAAAAGCAACAAGTTCGGTGTGTGTTCTTCTCTGTGGAGGAAGATATATAGTATAGTATTAAAGTTCTATACAAGTACTGGTATAGTAACACAACAATAACAATTGTTGTTTAGCTCAGCGTAATGACAATAATGACAATAAAGTGTGGATTATAATATGGTGTTAGTAACATAATGGGATTCTGAGAAGTGTGGTTATGTGAATGAATTATATTATATGATGAAATAAAAGTAAAAATGATGAGAATGGTGGTGGAAGAGGGAAAGAAAATAGAGATTAATTAAATAGTTAAAAATGAAAACAAAAGAGCGCCGAAAGCTGTGTGAGGGTTCTTGGTTGTTCCTGCACCCTTTGGTCGGGTCAAAGTTTAGTTTAGAAAAGACAGAAGAAGGCAGCAACAGGCACAGCTATGGCACTTTTTTTATGTCTTCTTGGGAAAATACACACACACTGTCACTGGCCCTCTTTCTCTCTCCGCCTGCCACTCTCAACTCCAACATCTTGACGCAGACCAAGTAGCATCACTCTACATTATTTTCATATTGTATTTCGATCACCAAAAATTTCACCATGGACAGAAAATAAAAAGTTAAACTTTAAAGAACAGCATTCATTGGGTGGCATAATTACTTGATGTGAAAACAGCCCATTTAAAAAAAAAATGATTTTTAGTGGTTAAAATACATTTGAATGTGGAAAGGAACAGGCTTTAGATGATGAGATGGTGTGGTACTTATGCATTAGATTCCAAGTGTGAAAGTGCATAAGGGGTGACAGAGTAGTTTGACTGAAGGAAATGGCAGAATGAGATGATGAAATTTGTTTGGAGGATTTTGATTTGATGGTGTGGTGAGTTGAGAAAGGAAAAGGAGAGAGAGAAGAGAGAATTGTGATTCCATTCCATGTCTGTTGGCGGTCAAAGGAGACAAGAAAGGACACATCTGCATCTGTATCTGTATCTACGTGTGTCTGGTTTAGATGTTCTTCTAAGGTATTGCATTTGTATTGTTGCAGTATATGCTAGTCCTCACTTCACTTCTTACACTTTCAACATTCAAACATGTATTATTTTATAGATAAATATATCATCTTTTTGTTTATTTGTTTTATAGAGATGAAGAACTAAATGGATGAAATGTTTCTTGTAACGCTTGAGAACTAAGTTTTGAAAAATGCAAAAATATTGGGACAATCTGTTTTTTTTTTTTTCACTTTCTTGGCAATTTAGGAGAAAGTATTTTTCTTCCATATAGTGAGACTTGAACACACTTTTCTTTTCTAATTAAAAATAATGTAAAATTTTCTGTATTTTATTATTTTTTAACTTTTCTATATACTGTATATTGTCATTGATTGCACTGCTTGTTTTCATTGACCAGGAAAGAAACTAATTGAGAAGGAGACTAGAGTATAACAGAGTAAATAAATAGTGAAGGAAATGCCAAATTTGGTGTTTTATTTTATTTATAAATATAAATGATAATATGTTAATAAGTGATAATAATATAATGTTATTAAGTTAATATATAAAATAAATTTATATTTATAAAGTGAAATGAATAGAAAAATTAATTATTATTGAATAAAAAAAAAGAAAAATAATTTTATAGAAAATAAATAAAAATAACTATTAACTTTAAAAAGTTTAATAAATAATTATATTATAAAATATATAATAAACATTATGAAATGCGAATACAAAGAGAAAATTCAATTTATATATTATTATAGATATATTTTAAAATATTGATACTTTAATACTGATATTATCCTATTTTATTATTTCAATTGTAAGTGAGAAAAAAAAAACTCTTGATCATAAAATTCCAGGATTGACTCTCAAATGTTAAATAACTAATTCTAATTATGCAAAGTATTTAATTTTTTGTCTTTATTATATTTGATATGTAAAATATATACAAGTTTAAGGGAATAAACCAATGTTGATGTCGAAATTTAATATATTGCTATTTTACGTATATAATTTTATAAATATAGATATTTTGATAATTTTATTATTCAGTAAATTATACTCTATGCATATATTTAATTATTAACGAATTGAAATTGAAACCTATCCTTCTACTAGTATAAATAATAGCATTTTCTCACTGCAACAAATTCAGAATGTAATTATTTATTATAAGTTATCAACTATATTATTTATGCAATAAATTACTACAGTATGGTTCATAATGTTTCTCATTTATCTCTTTACATCACATCAATCATCTTATCTCGTGTCTTATCTTATGTGTCTTTTACCAACATTAATGTTATTTCATATAAACTTTTTCTCCGAATACAACACAAGACGATATTGTAAAAAGTACTTCTTGTCCACACAATAATGTAAGGTATAATTACTTTACCCACTCGTAAAGACAATTAATTTTTAATGGTATAAAATAAAATATGTGTATAATTTACCAGTGTAAAATGTTCAAACTTAATTAATTATCCACATAAGTGCATAAATTAACTATTATAAAAATACAAAAACTTAATTATTCTTTGAATTCCGTTCCTTAAAATTCAGTTGTATTAACACGGAGCTGTGAAATATTTAACTTTCATATCATTTGTTTTGCATTTAACTACATTTTGAAGTAGTACCCTCAAATACCAAGTATTACGTGAAAATTCATTTTAGAATAAGTGTTAAATTAGTTCATAATCAATTAATCGTGTTTTTTAGCAAATAAACACAGTGTTGCTTACATTGTGTGAAACAGAAGTATTTTTTACACGAGTAAGTCCCATATTAAAAATACTTTTAATTTATAAAAAAAAAAATACAAAAGATGAAATACACATGTGTGAACTCATAGCTAATATAAAAGTTACTTTTCTCGATTTCTAAATTTCAAGTAAATGATGCACATCTAATATATAAATTATTTCTACCAAATTTAGAAAAATCAAGTGAAGAATGCACATTTTAAGCTCTAGACAAATCTAAACTTAACACTTTCTGTATATTTAAAAAGGAAATCAACAATGACTAAATTAATTAATTCTAACATTTTAAAAAATTATTCAACTGAATGGGTCAACTTACCTAACCTAAGTTGAAAAATGATTATGTAAAGTTTTCAAAATAAGTTAACTAACTCCACTAAGCTTTGAAACAAAGGCGAACTAAAAAATAAAAAAAGGAGAAAGATCACAACACCCAAAAACCCATGACAGAACAAAAAAGTAATATAAAAAATAACTATCAGTCATACCTAAAAGACCTTCTGGTACAGTTAGAATTTCTTATAGATTAAATTCCTGTAATTTATAATGGTTATATTATATCGTTGCTGGCCAAAAACAAAACTTATAATGCTTATAAATAATGTCTGTTTGATATTATAAACTCATATATAATGAGACCAATTAGTATTCATTATATTCCTTATTTGTTACATTGACTAAATAAAGTTGAGCTCATACTTATATGATTCTTAAAGTTTTCTCTTGCTTAAACCATCACTGCTTACGCTGTTGTCTCAACAATCAAATCAATATTTGAGCAAGTTGAACCTCAAGGGAGAGAACTAACTTATCACTTCACCTAAAATTTAACCACAACTATCTCTTTTCAAAATAAACATTCTCAACTCAAAATAAGCTTCTTTAATTAGTACAATTTATTCAAATTCTCCAACTCTACTTAAACTAAATATTTAACATCATAAATAATTAAACATTTCAAAAATCAATCCACACTAAAATAATTAAAAATATGAACCAAATTCCAAAACAAACATTCTCAATCTAAACTGAAGTTTTACACAAGTTAAATAAAATAATTTGTCTTACCTTTAAATCATGTGTTCTTTATCAACACTACTAAGAACAAAAAAAAAAAGAAAAAGAGTTATGAAAAGTCTTTAACTTGTTCACAGAAGTCCCAACCTGCTATAAAAAAGTCCAGTTTAAGAACCAACCATGTCAATATAGATATAGAGTAGAACACATTAATCTTAGATCCAGCACGCAAAAGACTAACTATACACCTCCTAACAAAAGAATAAAAAATAGAAAGTAGGGATATGATAAAGAAAAACACTTTTAAAAAAAGTTCACCTAAATTTCACTAGATTTTTGGTAATGTAATCTAAATAAAAAGAAAAAAAAAATCTTTATCTTTATTTCTCTCTGTCCCTCATCCTCTCTCTTCTTTCTCAAGTCATTCTCTCTTCTCTTCTACTGTTTTGTCTCTCAACATTCTTTAATTTTACAAGTATATTTTTGACCTGAACCTGTATAACTTACTTTATCCTAAAACATAATTTTTAAATAAGAGAATTTTAGTCGAAGTAATTAAAATTCTTGATTTAATAAAAATTCTTTAAAATCCTCAAATATGTTACACCAGCATACTATTCATTGATTAATACAGATCATGGCTATCAAACCCTACTTTTGTTTTCTTACAAACATTACATTGTTCTCGTATGTTCCACGGAATCTAATAAACTTTCCTACCAAGTTGTCGAAAATTCAAAACAAGACAAAAATAATGTAATTTTTTTATGCAGAACAATATCATTAAATGGACTAACAAAGAATAATCAGACAAAAATATGAACTTCATAGAGCTAAAAATATACTCAAGGAGTCCCCTGTAAAAATTTAATGATGATGCGGTTGAATTCTACAGGCTTTTCAATTTGAGGCACGTGTGCTGCTTCCTTTATCAATTCTAATTTTACATCTTCACCTATCACCCTGCAATACACATCAATTTCTCTTCCATTTCATTTCAACTCATTCCATTAAAACTACATTTCTAAATGGAAAAAAAAAATGGAGTTAGAAATTTAACATACTCTTTAAGTTCATGCGCCAATCGCACCGGAAAAATCCGGTCTTCTTCCCCCCACACTATAAGAACTTCCTGAGAACATGATATCACCAACATCAATCCAGCCACACTAACAACCCAATCAAATACAAATTATTTAAATAAAATTATGAATTCAATCAAAAACCAACATCAACAGTACCTACAGACATAGAATTGTGTTTGGCATAAAGTGAAACGCTAATTCATTTCGTATGTAGAAATTGAAATCGAAAAAGAGCTAAGGAAATGAAAAGTGTGATTGCCTGTTTAAGAGGTGAAACGTTAGAGATTTCTTCCCTGCCGACAGAGATCCCTCTAAGAATCTCCAATTTTCTCTCCTTGTTCTCTCCATACAATTCCTAGAAACAATAAAAGGAAAATGCAGAAACGAAAGGTATAAAAAAAAATGAGAATGAAGAGGGAGAGAGAGATACATGGATGAAGACATTGAGGATAAAATCAGGGACATGTGGAGGCTTGTAGATGGAGAGGGACATCAACTGGCGCATGTGGTGGGGGGAAGAAGGAAACATGAGATCGTCGATGTTGCTCAATTGAGAACTTCGGAGCATTTCTAGGTTGCTACTGGCGGTCATGTTAACGCCGGAGCTGGCAATGACCACTTTCTTGACCCTCCCTTCCCCCAACATCTTGGCCAGATTGTAAGCCACCAAACCTCCATAGCTGGTTCCCACCACGTTCAACGTCTCCACCTCCAACTTATCGAGAAGCGCCCCCACCGACTTCGCCTGAAACAACTCGCTCCTCTCGCTGGAAATGGTGGTGGAGCCTCCGAAGAAAACGAGGTCCGGAACGTAGAGGTTGAAGTGTGGGGCCAGGGATTTGACTTGTCTGCGCCACTGCCACGTGGCCACGGGCCCAAAGCCGTGGATTAGAACCAGAGAGGGCTTCTGGGCCGTTTTGTGTCTTGGGCCCCAGAAGTGCATGGTGGTCTGGTCGTCGAGGACGAGGGCCTGCGACCAGAGGCCCGCCCCGGTGAAGCAGCGTCGGATGTACTTGTTGTACACGCAGGCGAAGTTGAATGAGGAAGGCATGTTGATGAATTTGGTCGGTTCCTCCCTCGTCCGAGATTTCATTGCCATTTATATTAGTTCAAGATTGTGTGCCTGATACATCTTTTTTTTTTTTATTCTCCTTCCTCGTGGCTCCGCTTCATTTTCGGATAACCGTCTTTTCCTCTCCCTTCCTTTCCCGTCAAAATAATCTTCGGAGATCTTTCCCTACCCACTTACTTGTTCCGGATACTTTACCTTGCTCATTCTTCCCTCCACTGTTCTAATTCCGCAACTCAACACTTGAACCAAATCATAATTTTGTAACAATAACATTCAATTCCGACAGCAATTTATTTTTATCATTTTTTAGAAGTTAACTTAGCTTTTTTCCCCTTATATTATTCATTTTATTTTCATTCTTTTATATATATATATATATATATATATATATATATATATATATTAAACCTATAATTTTGTGATTTTATTTTTAAAAAAATCACGTAAAATCATTTAAAATGTGAACCGAAGTGAATGGTTGTATTTGTTGCATGTATTCGTGTAAAAATTTTACGTGCGAAAAGAAAATACAAACTTTCATTTATTTTCTCTGCGAATGGTAATTAATCGCCCTAAATCAAGATAAACGTAGGCATATGTATTATTATTCTTACATGAGAAGTGAGATCAGATGAAAACTAATAGAATGCTCGATAACTTTGCTTCCATAAAAGTATTCTGATTTTTTTTTTCTCTTTTAATTTGATGACTGTCATGTCATTGCCATAATAATACTAATTTTTAATTGAAAAAATTGGTTACCCCCATATTAATATCAACTTCTAATTATTGAAAATAAAATATCAAAATAGAATATGGACATACAGAGAAAACTCGCAAAATATGAATAAGTAAATATATTTTCGCAATTAAAATTTTGAAACGTCTAATAATCACTATTAAAAAAAACTCATTTCTTGTAAATTATATTTTTAAAAAAAATTATAAAAAAATTTATAAATTTGTTATTAAATTATTATAATAAATTGTTATCAATTTTTAAAAAATTATTTTTGTATAAAATATTTCTCACAAAATTTTGTAAAATATATTTACGAATTTTATAATTTTGTATAAAATAGTTATTTACCTGTCAATTGAAATTTACAGGAAAAAAATGACAATTTTTTTTGTTATAATATGAAAAATTATTATAGTAAATGAAATGACAGATAATGTGAGACATCATACTACTAAGTCACATTATGCTAAAAAGTCAATTAATCATCTGTAAAATTTCTAATATATAACTCCTCTCAATAATAGCATGTTTATAGTATGAAATAAATAAAAAAATCATTATCATTATTATTTTAGTTTTCTCGTAAATGACATGTTTTTTTTATTCTATTTCTTATGAATAATATTTTCTTAATTTTAATTTTAGATATCATTATAAAGTTTATAACTGTGATAACATCTAAAAAAGTCAACTTAAAACTAAAAGAAAAAAATTAAGTAAAGGAAAATATTTTTTGACTACTAACTTTTGATAATTTTTTCTTATAAGCTTAAGTGACATCTTTTAAGTAATTTTTTATTTTTTCATTTTTTATATTTTAAAATTATTTAGAATATGACATCTCATGTTATAAGAGAAAATTATTAAAATTTAATAGTCAAAATAACATTGTCCATGAGTAAAACCACACAAGATATATTACTCAAAAGTTATTTCGATCATCGAAGCACGGTCCAAACTTTTTCTCCAAATGCCTAAATCTATGATTCATTAACACGATTGATTGTTTCTCTCCATAATTTAGTAGTGAAGCCACGAGGTGAACAAATAACTGCGTGACACTCCTTGAGAAGTATGAGTTTGTACAAATACTAGATTTTTTTTTTATCTAAAATAAAGATATTAAAATATTAGTAACCAAAAAGTTGTCCTAATGATTTTGAAGGAAATTATTTTAAAAATCAATATATTTCCATGCGTAATAATTTGTGAATAGACATAAAAATTATTGTAACGCTTTTAAAGTATTTTAGTTAATAATAGAAAGTGTTAAAAATAAAACTTAATCCTAGTTTATATATTTTAATTAAATACCATATTATGTCTGAAAAAACATAATGGTATAATTAATTATTAAAATTGAAGTAGACAAAGCATGGATTTAATGTACTTTGCAGTGGTAATGAAAAAATTACTCAAGAATGCGCTTGCAAAAAATTAAGGAGAATTTTGTTGAATTCTCTTGGCTTCTCCATTTGAGGCACATGGGATGCCTCCTTAATCAACTCCAATCGAGCCTTCTTACCGATTATCCTGCAATATGTTAATTAAAATACCACAATTAGCTTCAGAGACAGAATATCTCACCTTTTAACAATCTACTGATTGAAATTGGAACAAGAGAAGAAGAAAAAATTGAAGTAAAAGAAGCAAAAAATTCATACTCTTTCAGTTCGTGCGCCATTTGCACCGGAAATATTTGGTCTTGTTCCCCCCACACAATGAGAACCTCCTGAGTGTAACTAATATAGATCACAATCGAATATAGGTGTGTGAACTCTAAGCATATCAATATACACCATGCTTACTTGTTCAAGAGGTGAAAGTGTTGTAGTATCATCCTTTCCGATCGTTAATCCTTTCAGAAGCTCCTTTTTCTCCTTCCGATTATCGCTGTATAGTTTCTACAAAGCGTCAAAACGTAAATATAAAAAAATTATTTTCATAGGAATTGAACTGAGATGAGATTGGTTGGCGTGGATTGTTAAGTTACAGTGATTGATCGGTGTTGTTGGTTGGAAAGCAGAAGAAAACTGTTTGAGAAGAGAGAGAGAGAGAGAGAGAGAGAGAGAGAGAGAGAGAGAGAGAAAAGTTACATGTAAGAAGTCGTTGAGAAAAAAATGGGGGAGGAATTGCGGAGATTTGTTGATGGAGAGCGACATCAGTTTTCGCAGTTGTTGTGGTGTGGAAGGTAACATGAGGTCTTCTATTTTCTCCAATTCAGCCCTCTGCACCAAAGCCACGTTGTTGCTCCTTTTCATGTTAACACCGGAGCTAGCAATAACCACTTTCTCAACCCTCTCTTCCCCGAACATCTTCGCCAAATTGTAAGCCACCATGCCGCCATAGCTCGTTCCCACCACCTGAAACTTCTCCACCTTCAGTTTATCTAGAAGCTTCCCCACCGACGCTGCCTGAAACGTTTCGCTCCTTTCGCTCGATGTGCTGCTGGACCCTCCGAAGAATATCAGGTCCGGAACGTACACGTTGAAGTGAGGGGCCAAGAATTGGACCTGTTGGCGCCACTGCCATATGGCCGCAGGCCCAAACCCGTGGATCAGAACCACGGCAGGCTTTTGGGCCGTTCGATTGGTGGGGGCCCAGAAGTGAACCGTGGTTTGGTGATCGACGTCCAGCGTGTACGAGGAGAGCCCCGCGGCCGTGAAGCAGCGGCGGAGGTAGAGGCCGTAGGCGGAGACGGGGCTCAGAAATGAGGGAAGCATCTTAAACTGAAAACTGGTACCTGGTGGTTGGCGATTGCAACTAAAAGTTAGTATTTATGGATTGGATTATGTGAGAGAAAGATTGTGCTGTGCTTTATTTTCTTTTCTCTGGTGGGTGTATGAGTATGTATGACTCAGCTTATTATTTATGAGACGGTAAACATATTAGGGTTCAGAGAAAAAAGAAGATGAGAGTTATTATGCTGTTATTTTGGACTGTAGAGAGGAAAATTTTACGAATGGGACGCTTTTCTTCTTGCTCGCATTGACTAAAAGAACATGTCGTTCTCGATGCGTGTTTCTTTATTGTAAACTACTTTCGCGATTATATCATTAACAATAATTATATTTGATATGCATGTACGATCCAAATCTTGAATTAACTATAATGATACGGGGAAAATGGTTTTTGGATCACGGAGACTGATTGCAAGCATGCGTGGAATAAATAAAAGATGAATTTTCAACTGGTTTTTTATTTTGCATGGAATTTGAGGTAAGTGTGATGAAAAGTAAGAAAAGAAAAAAGGTGAATGTTATAAGTAGTAAGTTATTTATTGAAAGATGAATGAATGTGAGAAAAGACCCCATCCAGAAACTCCCTCACCAAACACCCGGATTTATAGCTCATTCAAATTGTGGTGGGCGCGTTTATTATGAGATCAAATTTTAGCAAAAACGTATTTTTTAAAACTGTTCAATTTAGTCCTCCACAAGGTCTTACTCACATTAAATATTTCAAAGGAGTAGTGAGCTGTCACTTAACTTCACAAAAGTAAAACTGAGTGCTAATTAATTCCCATCAACTAAAAATCTGACACCACACACCTTATTATAGGTACCGATTTTTTATATTTTTTATAAATATAAGAATATTTAGAGTGTGAAAAAGGTTATATACTCGATTTGAATAATATAGATGTACATAAATATCCTATTTAACATGCATACATGACTTGACCAATAATTTTTTGGAGTAAAAATAATATACTTAAAATTTATATTTTTAATTATTTTTACTAATACAATAAATTAATATATAATTTAGTATAATTTTAACTAGAAAACAAATCACACATATCTAAAATATTGTTATTTCAAATTTTTGAACTCATCAATAATTAAATCAGAACTAAAATTTTCAGTTATTTTTTTTCAACTTAAATATGAAAATATTTTCATAGAATTAATATGAAATTTCTCACCTTTAATTTATTGAACATTAAGAAAAGACTCGTATAGTTGAATGATATAATCATCAGTATTATTTTTCAGGATATGTAAATAAGTTAAATTTGTCTTATTTTTATTTACACAAATAGCTTCCCCTTTATCACTTTTAAAAATGAATCTATTATTTTATTTTTCATCAATATTTATCACAATGTAATAAAAAATTAGAGTTCTTAAGAAAAGTTTAAAATAAAAAAAATAAGTTAGCACAATTTAATAAAAAATTGAGAGTTCCTAATAAAGAATCTATGATAATCAAGCAACAATTAAAAGTTGGTTATGAAACAACACATAGTACATTAACTATTAAAAAATATGCTAACTATTAAATAAATATTTCATGATCAAGTGAGACTAAGAAATTACCTTTTTTTTTCTTCAATAATGGAAGAGAACAAATGAAACAAACGAAAGAAAAAATAATGATTGTGTGTCCAAATGTTTTTTCTTAAAAAAAAAACATGTGAGAATGAGAGAAAACTCAAAAAGACAATAAAAAAGAAAATAAATATATCTTAATAAATTTTTTTTTTTAATATATTTGATTTTATATTTTATTATTCATTATTATTAAATATTATGCTTTATAAAAAAAACAAAAAAACACCTAATTTAATAACCACCAATTTTGAATATAAATTGCATATAATTAAAAAAATTTGAAAAAAAATTTAAACTTTTTAAGTTACATATAATATAAAAAAATAATAAAAAACGGGAGCCATGACCACCTCCTGCCCTTTAGAAACTCCGTCATTGCATACATGAATTTAAAAGATTTAACAAGAATTATATAAAATATAATTAATTACCATTAATGTTAAATCAGCTGGTGATTCTTTTATGAGATTCTCATTACTTTATTTAATGTTGATGTTTCTTTTCCTTATTAGCCAAGGTCCTTGCTACAACCAAGTTGCTTCTTGCTTCTCCAACATTAAACTTGGCCACATTATTATCTTAGACACTTTGAATCAATTCTAGTACTTATGTTTATCACGGTTCATGTTGGTTATCCCATACAAGTATGTTCAGTGAATTCCTTCACGTAGTCATGAATCCTTGCATCAATTGTTTTCTAAATGTTACTTGCAATTGTTGAGAATATAGACCTACATAAAACTTATCAGACCCAAACAAAACAAGATTTTTTGTGTATATGATTATATGATTTTCATAGAAAGATTTCTTTTTTATATTTTTGTCAATATTTTACAAATACTATTTGTCATTTTGAAGTTTTGAAGAAAGATAAATAAAATAGTAGTAAAACAGAAATAACAAACTTTATTAGGCATCTGCCACCAAAAGACAATAATCTATTGTCTAAGCAACTTGCTATCTACTTTATCCAACCCTTCCCGTCATAATTTTTTGTGTTCTTAGGTTGTCTAATATAGAAATTTCGAGATACTTTAAAGGAATTTTCATATAACTACAATTTAGAATCATAGAGAAATTTTTCATTACTTTCCTCTCTATATTCAATCATTTAAAATAATGATTTTATAAGAAAAGAAAAGGTTATACCCTTTCGTGCTCAAAGAGGAGTGCAAGAGTAATAGAAGGGGAGTGCGAATAGCATGGACCTGTTTAATAAATAGATCAAAGAAGCCCGTATAGTGGCTGGGCCAGAAGAAGAATATAGTTTGCAGGCTATTTTCTCCTGCACCCCACAATTCTAGGAAAAGACATAACACCCACCCTTCACCATTATACACCACTGTTACCGCCACCACACCGATGCCCCCAAGGAAGAAAAAGAGAGAAAGAACGCTGCATAGAAAAAAAAAAAAAAAAAGACCTATTCTTGAAATATTTTTCCCAAACATATTTTATTTGTTCCGGAAAGGTTTTTTCAGAATATATTTCATAAATTGGTATTCCGGATAATTCATTATACGGAATATATTTTACGAAGGTTTCAAAAAATTCTTTTTAAAAATTCCATTCCAGAACACATTTATATGTTTTGAAAATTTTGTTTCAGAAATCATATTTTGAAAATTTAAGGCAACATGAACTTTTATTCTGCAGAAGTTGAGTCTGTGGAATGAGCCAACGTTGGTTTTAACTTTTTAACTTACCTACTACAATCCCTAATACAACTCATTACCCTGATAATGACCTCCATAATGTTCAGTATCTGAAGTTTAACATGTACCGGAACTCTGGTTGCTGACTTGAGTGTTTTCAAAGTTATTGTATCTTTCATACTGAACACAAGTTTACACAATTAAAGTATATATATAACTTTTTCCTCTCTCTTATTTTGGTCATACTTATGGTCTTTAAGCACTTGGAAAGGGCAATTCAATTGTCAAAGAATGATGCAACGATTATCCTAATAACTTGTGTAGAGTTTTGGCATATTTTCCACTGGAGATAGAAGTGGTTAATGGTTAGATTGATTGGTTCACCCTTTCTCTTTGACCTTTGTGAAGGCTACCTATGCTTTTGTTTTTCTTTTGGTCTATTTTTCCCTTTCGAATTTTAAAATATCTCAAACCTTTTGAAGTTTTTCGTCGTTATTTCTGAAACCGAGGCTTAGACCAAGGAGCAGATGTATTTGATGGATTTATTAGGATTCTATGAATACCAAATTCTTAGTATCCTCGGTCAGGAAGCTATCCTTTATGACCACATTAAAAATTGCAAAGGAGAGTCTGATTGTCGGGCTGCCATGTTTGAAGTTGACATCTTAACAACAACAATAGAGAAAAGTGTGACCTACCAGAAACTGGGAAATATATCAATTGAATAAACAAAGAAAACCGTCCAGTGTGCACTAAAAGATTTGATAATATGGAATTGTTGGTTTTGCACCTGGCAGATTATGTCAAATTCTAAGACCTTCACTGGAATGTTCATCAACAGCTATACAAAAATAAGTGTATGACTAAATCGCTATAGAGACAAAATCGAGATTGCATACATGTTTGTAAGGGGTTGGAGAAGTGTTGGGTAACATTAGTCGAGTTTCTTGACATCTAATCAATTGAACATAGGACAACAATTATAATTATGGCATAAAAATATTGTAACACCAAATAAAATATAAGTCATTCATGCATGTAGTATTACTCTGCCAAGTGGGATTATGGCATCCCAATTCAGGAAGAGGTCTAGAAGTCAAGGAATCTTTCTATGTTTTTTTTTTTTTTTTTTAAGGGTAGTTAGGACTTGGGAGAATGTATGTGCAATAAATTTCTCACCCTTCGTATATTTTTTTAGTATCATCAGTTAAGTCATTTTCTATGTTGTCTTTATAATTCCCTAGATTTAAGAGCAGAGGGAGTGGTTTTGTTCAGAGTACTGCACATACATACACTCATACTGGTTTTTCTAAATGAGTTCTAAAAAGATTACATGGAAGTCTATTGTGTTGATCTTAAACTGTTACAAGACTCAAAGTTCCTTACAGGAATCAGAGGAACAGGTTTTGAAACGAGGTTCTTTCCAAAGGTTGTGCCTTTCGGATATAAGCATTCCTAGCTCCCCTCAGGCCATTGAAGATCTTTCCATTTCCCTTGTTGGCCCAAAGCTTTACACATTCACCCTAGAGGAGCTAAGGGAAGCAACACATAGTTTCTCATGGAGTAATCTTCTTGGTGAAGGAGGGTTCGGACCCGTGTACAAAGGTTTTGTTGATGACAAACTCAGACCTGGTTTGAAGGCTCAGTCTGTAGCAGTGAAACAACTCAACTTGGATGGCTTCCAAGGTCATAGGGAGTGGCTGGTTAGTCTGTTTGCATTTTTTTCTTCAACGCATTCTAATATAGTCGTAAATCAATTTAAAAAATACTAGTCCAATGAATAAAATCTGGCTAATGAAACATGGTTGAAGAATATCTGACACTAGCTTGGCACATGTTTTCTTTTATAGGCAGAGATTATATTTCTTGGACAGCTGAGGCATCCACATCTTGTTAAGTTAATTGGCTACTGTTGTGAGGAGGAACACAGGCTTCTTGTGTATGAGTACATGGCTAGAGGCAGCTTGGAGAATCAACTTTTCAGAAGTATGTAATGGTGTTTTTCTCTTTCTTTTCCCCATCAAAGAAGGAGTGAAATCAAGTAGAAAGTCACTGGTTTTTCTCTGTGTGAGTATTCTGATTGATTCAGTGGTATATATAAACTAAGGCTAAGTTTTGTTCTAATTCAAGCAGGATACTCTGCTGCCTTGCCATGGTCAACCAGGATGAAGATTGCATTGGGTGCAGCTAAGGGTCTGGCTTTCCTTCACGAAGCAGATAAACCTGTAATATACAGAGATTTCAAAACTTCAAATATCTTACTTGACTCGGTATGTTCAATATCTTTTCTGAAGGATGAATAGAAATCTTTTAGTCCATCTTCCTGTATGCAACAATAAGTTTTTACAGTATATATGATTATTTGTTTTATGCTAGAATTTAATGTTGATTCGCTCTCTATCTAATCAGAAAAACTTCTAGAACTTTAAAAATATATTATGAAAGTTAACAATTTTCAATTGTATGAAAAATCATAGTTGAAAGACAAATTCTTTATTTTATCTTTACAAATCCAGGATTACACGGCTAAATTATCAGATCTTGGGCTAGCAAAAGATGGTCCTGAAGGGGAAGACACACATGTAACAACAACATGCATAATGGGAACCCGAGGCTATGCTGCCCCTGAGTACATCATGTCAGGTATTATATATAATGATAAGATGTTATTAACTTTTCCTTTTGTGGTAACTTGATTAATTTCTGAGGCTCAAAGATCTTTCAAACTCAGTGATTTTTGTTTTTGTTTCCCAAGAATCGTATGAGTAATTGATTGTCTGACCGCAGGTCATCTTTCAACCAAGAGTGATGTGTATAGCTATGGAGTGGTTTTGTTGGAATTGCTTACAGGAAGAAGGGTAGTGGATAAGTGCCGACCCAATAGAGAACGAAGCCTTGTGGAATGGGCAAGGCCTCTTTTGAGAGACCAAAAAAAGCTGCACCATATCATAGACCCTAGATTAGAAGGGCAGTTTCCTACGAAAGGAGCTTTGAAGGTTGCTGCATTGACCTATAAATGTTTAAGCCACCACCCCTATCCAAGGCCAACTATGAGTGATGTGGTTAAGATACTAGAGTCTCTTCAGGATTTTGACGATGTGATCATAGGACCATTTGTGTATGTAGCAGTGAGTGAAAGTAGCCAATGAGATGCTACTGTCAAAGGGCATGAAGGAGTTCTTGGTCTGTGTTAACACCAGCTCATCAGCAACAGCAACGTAGATAAAATATAGTAGATAGCAAAACAAATGAAGGAATAGTTGATGAAAATCTTGTTTTTGCCATTTTTAGTTAGTAAGGCATGGTCTACAAACAAGCAAAGTGTAGTTAACTATCTAGTAGCGTCTGATTCTGTCAGAATTAGAGAGCTTTAAAGTGACAAGAGTATGGAGTTTGTTTGAGGTGAAATGTGTATAATACATAAGTTATCAGAAATGCTGACTCTGATGCTCAGATTTGAATGGATGCAACAAGTATTTAATGGGGGTGTATGTATTTGTTCAGGCATTACTACTTACTACTGTTTCTGCACAATGTTATGACAGATGATGATGATGATGATGATGAAGAAAAACACAATAATATAGAAAAGTATTGTTTTTAAATTAAAGAAATGCTCAATCCCTGAAACATAAGGAGAAAGATCCCTCTATTAATCACGCAATGAAATGGAGGCAAACATGCGAGCAGATCAAGATTTTGCTACATATAAAAGATGGATAACACATCGACAATTGTTTAGTCGACAACTTCATACATATCTGTCGACGCGTTAAGAATGAAAAACAAATTTTGTTTATATAATCCAATTGTTTTTAAATCTGTCAACTAATTTTATAAAGAGGTTCTTCGTTATAAAGTAGTAGTGTTTTTACGCTGGTATTGGTAGTTCTTGGCCCACCACAAGATATTCAAGCCAAGGTGTTTTAGCCTGTGCTATGGTGTTGATATTTGCATGGGATTTGATCTCTGATTCCCAAAGAAAAAAACAGGCACCTAAAGTTAAGGCTACTGCAATAGCCACATATCCACTTATGCAACGAATCTTCTGCCTATTTTTAAGCTTTTTCCAACAGACAAAAAAGGAACCTGACAAAAACTGTTCGAGATTAAGTAATCCATTTTTTCAGCCTTGTTCATCTAATTCCTTTCCTTCATAGTTTCAACTCTACCAAAAATTATATAACTACAAAAACTCAAGAAATCATTTTTCTCACAACCGATTTGTCTGGGAATAAAAAGCTGCCACAAAATATATTAAACTTTAGAATCAATCCAGGGTTCCCACCTCCCATGATCACAATTACCAATAATTACAATTCATTACACATCCATAATCAATAGGGCTAAATTAAAATAGGGAATAATAAACAACAAGTACGATATTCAGCAGAGAAGATCGAAAGATTTAAAAGTGACTAAATTTAAGCACAGGCGCAAGAAGTGTCAGCAATAATGGAATCTTCACCCTCGTTTCTGAAGAAAAAGTAACCAACAGCGAGACCCACAACAATGGCAACGAAGACCCCTCCGTTGAAGGACATAACCGACAACATCAACAAATACCCGATGGCCGAGCTCAGCCCAAAGAGAAACGCCCCGGCGACCTTCACCCCCAACTTGGCGCCGTTTCCGGTGAGCTTCCGCTGCAACAGAGGGGTCTGGATCTCCGCCGGGAAGGGCTTTCCGGCACCGATGAGCTTGAGGCGAATTCTGCGATTCTCAATGAACTGGTAGAAAGCGGAAACGACCAGACATGCAAGAAGGGTAAGGAGATAATCGGTCCAATCCTGGGTCTTCCAGGAATCGATCAGGAGATTGACCTTCCGGCTCCAGTAAAAGGTCATGTGCATCATCTTCGCCGGCGATTTTTTAATTCAAGGGTTTGCAAGAAGATGAAGTGTTCAACTATTCAAACAACAACAACAAATTTAATAAGGCTTATGCAATGCAGCTACTTGCCTTGGATCCTTGCTTCCTTGTAAAGTTTTTTTTTTTTTTGACAACTCTTCCAATTCCCAAAATGACCTCAATAGCTGTCTTGTTCTCCTTATCCTTTTTATCTGTCTGTCAAATGTTTTTTTGAATCCTAGGCAGTTTTTTTGTTCTCACTTCTTCTTTTTTTGTCTTTTATTTTTTACTTAAAATATTTTTTTAAAAATTTAAATTGAAATAAATGATTGTGTTAATCAGGTTTCTTATACTAACAGTCAAAGGAAAAGGTTAAGTTCTGAATCTCATCATTTTCATTGGACGATATGTCCGAGATGGGTTCCGTGTTCCATGTTCCAAGGTTATTTGTGGAATTTCAAACAAACAAAATTCGTAGTACATAAATAAAATGAAACAACCTTGTACTACACAAAATAACCATCTAATGGAAGTTCAAATCATTGAGATTTAGGAAAAATTATTTAACTCTTGGAGTGCAATAGTAAAATTATTTTTGTACCTTTTATGAGTACTTATAAAAGTACAATAATATCTCATTTTAAATGATAACAAAGAGTATCTTGTTTTAAAAATGTATTATGATAGTTTATTTTTGAAGTGTGATTTATAATATTTTCAGCTAAATTATAGGTTATATTCTTTAAGCAAGTAAAACGCTCAGTATTTTAAAAGATAAATAAATATTCAATTTTTTTATCATTAACAAAATTATATGATCTATAATACAAATAGAATGATCATTTCACTATAATTATTATTTAAATAAATGATTGTGAAAATTATAAATAAATACGTACACATCTATAATAAATCATATAATTGTATTAAAGTCTCAACTAGTTATTATCATTTATATATATATATATATATATATATATATATATATATATATATATATATTTCAATGATATACTCAACTAGTTTTATTTAATTATTTTCTAAAATTAATCTGCCATATTAATTATTCGTTAATACAGTAAGTTAGAGTAAGCAATTCAAATCCATCACATATTTTCCCCTTTCCATTTTATTCATAAACACCTAATATTTAGGTTGTGATTTATTTTGCTTTAATGAGTGAAAGAATTTAATATAAAAATCTTCTTGAGTACATGTAAATCTAGAATTTTTATATTTTTAAAGAAAGTATAGTTTTCTTAAAAAGTACATAATTGTAATTGTTATCGGAGTACATTTTAAATTCAGAATAAATCTCTTTTTTGTTTGTTTACGATCAATGTATCATTAATAGATACATATATACCCAAGAAAGCAGACCATTATTGATGCAGAAAATGGGTAACAAAACTCAAAAAACTTTTAATATGATAGCAATTTTCTATTGTTTTCTTAATGAGCCAAAGACATTATTAATAGTGCATGTTCCCACATCGGCAAACCATTATTGATGCCGCAAAAACTAACAAAGCAAAACAAATGGGTTTGTCAATTCCAAAAACACATTAAAAGATCTCAACTTTTTCGAATTCTACCGTGTGCACAATGCCGAACAGAAGAAGGGGACGAACAGAGTACAGAAAACATTGCAGGGTTCTAACGTTTGATTATTTTTTTCAGCAAGTTCTTGCACTTTCCAACATTTTCCGACCTGTAATACAGGTAGTGGGCCTATGAAGTAAATGTTCTTTCTGAAAACTCATTGACTCACTGTGCATAAGGACCCGTCTTTCATGTCCTAATAAAAAATCTGCATTTCCCTTTCCCATGGATTAGACCATACCAGCAGAGGTGCCCTGAGACCCGACACTCAAGATATTTATCATGCCTTACCAAATCTAGCAATACCAAACACAACTTGTAAAAACATTGATTTGTTCCTGCCACTATGCTGTAACTATTAGAGCACTGAGAATGCGCGGAAATTCTCAAAGGCAAGCAATGACAGTACAGAACAGTGAAAAGAAAGAATGATGGTTAAAATTTAGTATATTCTAAGTCTGACATTTTTTAATGGTGATACTAGAATAGTCCGAAGAAGATGCATAACATAACTGTTTCGAAAGTAAAACGAAAAAGGTAGTAGTTATTGGCATCTGACCTTCAGAACACAGAAAAATCATTATAAAAAGTCGCATAAACATTTAAGAAAAGTAAAAAGGGAAAATATCAGAAATTGTGCAACTTAGTTTAAACATTGAAGAACAGTGTCATACTTGGTCTAAACTGGGTCAACCATAGATAGACAGAAACAAAGAAAGGAAAATTCATGACATTTAGACTGAAGTCAAGGAAGGAGGAAAACTCCTGCCAAATCATCCGTTCAGTTCAAAAATGTCACAAAACAGAAACAGAACATACAGATTATTCAACCTAAGCAACAAGGTGACAGAGAAATACAAAATTAAACATTACTAAATTAACCAAGTAACTAAAATTTTTCCCTGCATGCACCAAGTCAGCAGTTACTACTCACTGGTGATGATCTCCTGTGAGTCTCCCTTAGAGGATCCGGCTGAAAAACATGTGTGGGAACTGGCTTGTGGCGAACAGGTCAAAGCATCCTTCCTCGGAGAATCCAAAGATCGAAAAAGAAGGTGTTTCATTGCATGAATCAGGTCTTGGGTGGGTTTTTTGGGAGGACTAGAAGTGAAAGATCTGAACTTCATGTGGCGCTTCAGTGCTTCATCGGTGTTAACATCATCATCTTTCAACTTCAAACCCTCTTCCTTCACTGCTTCAGCACACAGTCCACAAATCCAACGACCCTGATACCTCTCCCTCACGCGGTCAATGTAATGCGCAGTGCAATCCTCCGTCAGCCCGCAGCAGTAGCACGTCACCGAACACACTTCCGCCTCCATCACCGTCGCAGCAGTCTTCTCTGTCGCCATCATCACCCTGAGCCACATCAATTTGAAAAGAAAAAAACACAACCAGAGTTAGACCACAAAATGTTCAAACTTTGAACTGAAAATTCAGTATTAATGGTAGTAATTTAGGAGGCCGAAAGAATACTAATTAGGGTCTTCAGATTCAAGAGGCAGTGCATTACCCAGTTGTGGACAATGCAAGTAGGTGGGGGGCAGAATTGAAATCACAGATAAACTGAAATGATAGTAGTGGTGTGTGTTTATATATTCCAGTGAGGAATTATCTCTCCTTCTCCCACTGAATTTCGCCACCGAAGAGCGGAACCCGAAATGAAGTATGGTGCATCTCAGAGCCTTAATTGGCTCCACGGCGAATCGAATCTAACGTAAGAAAATGCTCACTTTCTGCTCTTTCATCTAGATCTGTGTATCTGTTTGTAGTGTTGTCTTTGCCTTGGCGCTCAGAACATAGCAGTGCAGAGTGTGGATAGGTAGATTGAATGGTGATAAGTACTACTATCTATCTAAAACGCATCTTTGTTCTTAACTTGTGTGTTTATTTATATTAGTACTAAATTGTTATCGTTTGCAATGTTTAAACCTAAATCTCAAAAGATTAGGTTTCTACCCCCAATCATTGGCAACTTTGTGACAGAGCAAAGTAATTTGTAGATAAAGTTCGGATCTGAACCAGGTAATGTTTTTTTTTTTTCACTGTGGTGGTTGCGCCGGAGAAAAAGAAAAGAACCGGGCACGACGTGGGACTATGGGATTGGGTAATGACGAGGTTTGGCTGTGGGGTATGTGAGACAATAGATGTGGGGTTCTTGGGAGTTGGGAGCCAAGGTGGGAGAGCATATTATTGAAATTGCCAGCTGTCATGACAACTACCTTTCTGACTACATTGAACACGTGAAATCCACAAATAATTCTTCTCACATTTTTAATAAAAATATATTTTATTCTTCTCAAATTTTAATTTTTTTAATTTATTTTTTAATAATAAAAAAGTATAAGATTAAATATGTCTTTTATTATCAATTATTATAAAAATAGTTATGTTTTTTAAACTAAATTATGTTTAATTTTTATATTTTATAAAGTTGTATAAAATATTTATCTAACAAATATATGAAATGTTTTTCGTATAACAAATAGTTATATATTAGATTATAATAAAATTATTGAAGAAATGTTTTACATTATTTTTGTAAGGTATAACAAACAAAAATTTAATAGTTTAATTCAGATATAAAATATAAATAAATGGTTGATAAATTTTAGAATATCAACATAATATATATCACATATCCAATTTCATAGTGTTATCTACCATAAATTATTTAAAAATATATTTTTTATAATAATTTAATAATAAAATATATTTAATTCATATATATATATATAATTTTTTTTAATTATAGTTATTTAAAATTTTTTACTTAAAATAACGTGTATATATATATATATAATATTTTTTTAATTTTTAAAATAAACTTATTTAGATTTAAAATAATTAATAGATTCGTATAAAAGAGAGTATACATGTTTTCACTTCACTGCTGTAGGATGATACCAATTTGTCTATGTTAATAATAAACTGGGTGGAAAGTATCAACATTTCAAGATTACAATAATCAGGAAAAATAATGTCAATTAAAAAATAAACTTATTATTGAAATAATGTGTGTAAATATAAACCTTTAATATATTTTCAAACAATTCTTATTATTTTTTTTAAAATATAAATCTTATTTTAACTTATGGTTACCAAAACTCTTGTTTTAATTATACTTTTATATTAGTATGTTTAAGTAAGTGATTAAAAGAGGGAAAAATTTTAAAAAGTGTATTTTTTAAAACTTTTTAATTGTATTATTATAAATTTATGAAAAAAAAATTATAATCTTCAGTTAGTGTCTTTGAAATTAGCTGACCTTGAAGCAAAATACAAGGGTCTTATTATTCGGCCTCTTTATGGCATTGATTGGTTAAAACAAGAATGTTGAATTAAAAAATATATAGGAATGGTTGTATTTGTTGTTGTATTTTAATGAAAACCTTTTTTTTTATAATTTCTTAATCAAATCCTTGTTGTTCGCATTTATCACGTAGAAACCGATATATGCATGCAGTTCATCATGAATTGAATACTTTTGAAATAGATCGAACCATTCTATAATTTATTACAAAATTATATGATACTTTCAATCAATTAAATTGTGTTGACTATATGTTTAATGTGTAAACCCAGTTGCAATATCTACATTTTCCTTCTTCTTCTTTATTTTTTCATTAACAAAAATGTTTTTACTAAAACTCATTGTTGTGCAATTAAACAAAGTTGTTCCTAATACATTGATAAACAAAATCACGTATTTTGTCATAAAAATCTTATTCTAGAAAACGTATTTCGAAATAGTTACATATTATTATTCACGATATTTTAACTCGTGTTCTTTCTTTATTAGCAAAAAATAATATATGTATTTGTATAAAAAAGAAATACTGAGTTTTTTAGGCTATGTTTCCTTAATACAAAAATATTTATCTATTATAAATATCAAGTCCAAAGTTTGACTTTGTAATTAAGGGTACTCTAATAAATTTATAATATATTGTTCAGTCTTTCTACATTTGTTCTATATTTGATCTTGTTGGTATTTCCAGATTATCTGTTAAGGGTTGTATGAGACAAAATTTTTCTTTGATGTCCTGCATAGACAGAAAAAATACTAGGCTAAAAGTCTGACATGGTTAGGTTGTCTTGAGAAGGGACAAAATACTTTATACACATTTATTGCTTCCTTATCCAGTCATTTATTTCTGATTGTGGTTATATTTGTAAGTAACAAAATGAATGCACTGAATTAGGTAAAGAATCCAAATTGAATAAGAAAAATTAGTGTTACCAATTTTATTTTTCATCAAAACTCAAACATTTAATTGTGTTAAAGTAAATATTTCTTCTACATCTACTTTTTCTTGCCTAAACATAATTTTGTTCCCATGATCTCATATGTTCCTTGTAATTGAAACTCATACACCCCCTCCATAATTGATTTTCTTTACTATTAAGGATCAATAAATCAAATTGTTGATTATAATGCACCGTTCTCACTTCCACGCACCTGTTAAACATGTTCCAAATCTTTTTTGTTATATTGCAAGTGATGAATAAGTGTATATTAGTCTTCTCTTATAGCCCACATAATACACAGAAAACATCACTTAATTATACTCATCTCCTCCTAAGATTTATCTTTGTAGGCATCTCATTATGATTACCCTCCAAGCCAAGAATTGTGCAGAGGGAGCTACCTTTACGGTCCATAACATACTATACAAACTAGAGTTTTTCGTACTAAATTTTTTTTTATATTTTTGAATACCCAAATTTAACAGTATATTTACATTCTTCATCTTTCCAAAACCAAAAATCCACACTCTTCTTATTTTAATTTGTGTTTAATATCCGTATTTCACACATATCCATATTAGATATTTCAGAATATTTTACTGATACTTATCAATGAAGTATCTAATATATAAACCGGTAATATTTTTATGATGAATAATTTATAAAATTTTATGATGAAAACGTTTGATATATTTAATTTTAATTTAGACACACGGTAGTATATATTTATCATATTTTTTAAAATTTATACACATTTTTTCAACATATATAGATCACATATCACGTATTTTATTATTTTTAAAATAGATATATCAGTGTATTAAATACGCATGGTATTTGATGCATATATCATATTTCTATATCATAAGTAAAACATGATAACTAACTTACAAAATTCACAGAAGATATGTAATATGAAGTTAGTCGTAGGAAAACATAGATAACAATAAAATTAATTTAAAACAGATTTATTAATTCAATAGTAATTAATGAAAAGTAATATTAAAATTACCCTTATAATACAGCTAAGCTGAGTTAAAAAATCAAATAATACTTGTTTAAAATAACACTAAATGGAAAGTCTGCGGAGAATCGTCACTTTGATTACAAATTTAAAAATTACTTTAATATTAATAAGACGTCCTTGAAATATAAATTTAACGTTTTTGTCTCTAAATTGATTCAACTATAAATTTTAATGATTATAAACCTTGAATTTGATATATAAATTACTGTTCATATATTATTAAGATAAACAAAATAATTGAGAATTGGACAAGACTCGTATAAATCCAAAATTAGTTGAAAAAAAATGATAATGTCATTTTCTTCAATGAACCAAACATCCACCTCTATCATATATGAAGTTAATTGCTTATTAATTGATTTTATTCGTATGTATCATAAACTATAGGGTTTTTTTTTTTTTAAATTATCAATTTTACATAGAATTTTACTAATTGAATTTATTAAATATATTTATTTAATACTTTTTACCACCTTAGTAATTAACTTTTCAGCCTTTTGTACAGGGAAAATGGTAATTAGTATTAAATTTATTGTTGAAATATTGTCCACGGATATAATCTGGGAGGCCACAACCTATTTCTTAAATTTACCCGTTTTTTAAAACTTTATCATGTTTTTTTCTTACTAATAATATGCATTATGTTTTCTTACTAGAATAATCTTTGTACCATGTAACATCAATGGTGCTTATAAACAAAATTAATATTGTTGTTGAATAAAAACAAATTGTTGGCTGGGAGTTCTGATCAACCTCAGTCTCTTTCAAAAAGTTTTGTGAAAATTTCCAAAAAAATTTACACCTTAATTTTAAGTATGGCTGATCAACAGCCACAATGCGAGTTTAAAATTTGTTCTCTCACTATCACAAATAATCCACCTTTTTATATCCAAAGAATTATCAAATTAGAGACTTTTCTCCTAATATAATATATTAAAGTAAAATTTTACTTATCTTTTATTTTTATTTGTTAACTAATTGAACAAATTGTTACTATTATAATATTTGATTTAGTTTCATGTTGTTTAAAATTCTGAGATGTAATTCTTTATTTTGCTATATAAGCAATTTGTATAAAACTTGATGGATACACATAAATAAAATACTTCATACTGTAGTCAGTCGTGTATACATAAAATATAAAACGTACACAAAATCAGGTTAAATTCTTGATATAGTTTATTTTGTCCTTCTTTATTTTTTTTTTATTTTTTTATTTTTATTGACTTATTCGTAACACTAATTGCAGCTAAACCCCACCCTAGGAGAATGATGGTTAAATGGATGAAAATAACATGAAATGTTTTTAAAATCAGACTAGTCATTTAATTGATAAAGACTGTGAGAATTTATTTGTTTGCCTTGACCCGTGAACTAACTACAGAATCGTAATTAAATGTAATATATGCTTTAGTTTTCAATATTTAATTAATTATGTATTTAAAAGTAATTATAAGAATCGTGTGACTAATGGAAATATTTTTATAGCGTGTGAGAATAATATTATGGGTAGAGAGGGATATTAAAAAAAGCTAGACTTCACTTTTGGATTTGGGGGAAAAGATGTTTTGATACCGCTATATGCCTTCTACACTCTTGAAACAACTAAATAATAATAATGTATTGAATTAAATTATTTAATTAATATATAAATTAAATATTTGAATATAAGCTTAATAAATTGCAGGTTGAGATTGAAAATTCACCATGTGTCAACAAATCAGGGCTCTTTGAACTTGTTGATTGCATTGTAGCAAAAAATTAAATATAGAGGAGGGTGATGATGTTGTAAAATAAGAGAGGGGTGTAAATAGCAATTAAAAGTTCTTACCAAAGACAACCAACTCATTCTTCACTTTTTCTTATTCTAATTTTATTCTGTCGAGAAACTTATTTGAAACATAATATTAATTTATACATTAATTAATTTATAACAATTTTCATATATTTCTTAAAAAAATATTTTTTAATTTTATTTATAAATAAACACTTCTTAATTTTTGTAGAAGTCCTTATAAAGATTTTTTTTCAAATATATAATAATTTATGTGTACGTGCTCCCATAATATTTACGAAAATAGGATACTTTTACTTTCAGATCGAATCTGACACAGCAATATCTTTAATATGTGTTGCTTTACTTTTACTAATTTTCAGGTACTCCTTGTACTAAATTCAATCTCATTTATTATTCCAGATTTCATCCCCTACCAACAGATTCAACTTCTTGTTTCCGTTATTTTCTTACACACACACACACACACACATATATATATATATATATATATATATATATATATATATATATATTGAATATTATATTTTCCAAAGTAGTTAATATATTATATAGTTCTTATATCCTTCAGTTTTAGGTCTGTCAAAGAATAGTAATATTACAAGACGAAAATGCATTTTGTTTCACTTAATTTAATATTAATTGCATTCTAGAGAAGGAGTATTATATAGATTAATATCTGGTTTATGATAAAAAGACTTTCTTAATACACATAATGACACTCCTATGCACCAAGAATTTGCACGTGTTCAATAAAGTAGGTGGAGAAATTTCTACTAACCTTTACCATCAAATAGTTTCATTTATATAATCTGTATTCTTGTATTATTAGTAAAACCTAAATTTATCATATTCACGATGGTTATAATATTCAGCACCCATTATGTTTATAATAAGTAGTTATAGAGAGAGATTTTAATTAAAAATAAAAAAATGGTTAATTTTTGTTTAAAGAACTAAAACTTTAAAATATATAGGAAAAAAATTGTATATATCCTGTAATATAATCAATCACTCGAATAATGTTTCTTTCATTTTAGAATACAAGTCAATGCGACTCCTAGGGAATGAAGTTTGACATTTGTTTGAGGTAAATTAATAGGACATAACCTACAATTTATGTGTATACCTAACCCCGACACCTACCCTAAAGTTCTATCAGAAAATTGGTTAAATAATTTTTTTTTCTCAGTAAAATTTAAAATTAGTTTTTCTTCAAAATTTTTGACCAATTTAGTCATTTATCTTTAAAAATGTATGAATTTAGTCATTTTAACAAAAAATTGTTAAATTTTTTATGATGTTTCAAGCGCATTTCATGATAGTATTTGAATTATTTATCCCGTTTGACACATTGACACATTTTTACTCCAATGTTAACTTTAATATTATCATAAAATCTATTTAAAATGTTAAATAAACTTAACAAAATTTGGTAATAAGGACTAAATTCACGCATTTATAAAGATAAATGACTAAATTGGTATAAAATTTTGAATATGGACTAATTTTAAAATTCACTAAAACTTGAAAGATCAAAAACATATTTAACCCACATAAAATTAACACACCAAATGTAAGTGGCCAAAAAAATAAATCATCTTTAATCGTATTTGTGTTTTATCAACATTTCATTTTATAAAACCAAAATAATATTGTCACACAAAGTTCACTCAAGATATTGCATGATACAAGTTGAAAACGTTGACACTTATTTATTGTCGACAAAAACATTTTGTTTGACTGCTAAATAAGCACATTTCATTTTACGTACGTTTATTTATTTATTTTTAGAAATGTAAGTGAATTTTAGCGTTTGAATGAAAAGGTTGAATATTATATAATAAAAGCTCGTAAATTTATTGTTTTAAAATTTTAGGATGAGAACAATATTAATTTTTTATGTGGTTTGACTCAAGTTTTATTAGTATTATGTCTTCATAATGAATTTATCTGGATAGACCTAACATTTTTAATATTGAACAAAGAAATATAAACCTAGTTTATAAATTTAATGTGATTTACCAAAATTAATCACTGACAAAATTTATGACACGTTATATTAATAACATAATTATAAAAGAAATATGCTATAAATGAGCATATTTAGGTGCAACATATAGTTTTTTTTCTAGAGAAAATGACTTTCTTCGCATAAGACATACAGTACTTAAATCTAAAAAATAAATTTCAAATAGAAGTCTTTATATGTATATAATCTAATAAAGCATTTGACTTTTGGTTAAATAAGCAAAATAGATGTAATGCATCCATGTCATCTTAAAACTTATTTTCTCTATACAATGACAAATTGATTATTGTAGTTTTGGAGTTAAATGTGAATCAAGAGTCTTGTATTTTTTTTTTACAAATGATTGCTTTAAAATTTGGATTGAAAATGATAGTATGATTTTTAATATAATTTTTTATATATAAAGTTTTAAATAAAGGCAATCACTCAAATTTTTAGCCCTTTTTCTTCATTTTCACTTATTTGTACTTTATGATATAACTAAATATTATTTTTTTATCATTTTTTTCTATTTATCTTCTTTGTTTCCTTTCTAAATATCAAATACTCCCTCTCTTATATGTTACAGGCATGTTTTTAGAAAAATATAAACTATTATTTTCATCAGACGTTATGTACTTTTTACTCTATCTTTTTTTCTCTCTAATAAATGTTAAATGTTATGTTTAAATACTTTTTGTCCTCATTTTTGTAGTGTTTGTTGTGAATGATCCTTATTTTGACAAAATGTTTAAAATGATCCTCATTTTTACTGAATGTTTAAAATGGTCATCATTTTCGCAATTTGTGTTTTATTTGGTCATTTTCTGTAACGCCGTTTAAATCATTAACGGAGCATTGTACAGGTGACACGATTTGTATTAGGGTGTGTTACGTGTACTGTACATGTGTGGTAATTAGATATTTGGGATAAATAAGTGAGCTAGGATTTTGGTAAGGAATATTTGGGCAGTTGGTGAGTTTTGACAATCTTGTTCCTCAATTCCCAATTGGTGTTGTTGCAATCTTCTTCTTCCTGCAATCCCATTATATAGGTATGTTACAGTCCCAATCTTTTTTCTTTACCTCTGGTTGTAATCGTTGGAGGCAACCGTGTTGTATCACTTCGTGCACTGTAGGTGGTTCAACGAGAAATGAATTAACCCCGATTTGTATCTGTAGAGAGATGACAACTTTGAGGATAACAAGAACTCCAAAGAATATTGGTAGAAAATTTTGGGTATAATCTGTTTTTATTTTTGTTATTGTATTATTCGTACTGTTATTGTGTGTAATATTTTAAAGTCCAATATGTTTTGTACTATTGTTAAATGAAGAAATGAATTAATTTGATCCCAACGTGTTCAAAATGACATCTTAATCTGACCATTGAAGTAAGTGATATTGATATAAGCTTGGGAAAAATTAAATTGATCTAAGTTTGGAAGAAGTTAATTTCATAACATTAATTCATCCTCATCAAAATGCACTACAATGTTTGAGCATCCACATTCATTGCCATCCTCAAAGCTGTTATCTCTCCGCAACTACAAATCGGGGTTAATCCATTTCTTGTTGAACCACCAACAGTGCACGAAGTAATACAACACGGTTGCCTCCAACGATTACAACCAGAGGTAAAGGAAGAAGATTGGGACAATATAATATACCTATATAATGGGATTGCACAAAGAAGAAGATTGCAACAACACTAATTGGGAATGGAGGAACAAGATTGTTAAAACTCACAAACTGCCCAAACATTCCTTACCAAACCCCTAGCTCACTTATTTATCTCCAAATATCTAATTATCACACCTCCGGTACAGTATACGTACGTATTGGGATGGCAATTAGGGTCTGGCCCGCAGAAAAAACGCGGGACGGGCCAGGATATTGAGTCCGCAAGCCCGCGTGGGCTCGGCTCGCATAGGCTTGCGGCCCGCACGGGCCGACCTGCAAGCCCGCATAAAATAAAAAAAAAACTTGCACTTGTGTATATTAATTACTTCTTTTATGGACTCTTGCATTAACATTTCAAATTCTTGTATAATTGGAAAAGACAAGTATTATGTAATTTTTATTGTGCTAAAATTTAAAAAATACATTGTGTATGTCATAGTATGAATATGATAAAAATGTTGAATTATCAATTTATCATCTAATTCCTCAAAGTCTTTACTTAATTTTGTGAACTTCCTAAAGTTTCCCAATTTTTAAACATTGAAAGTTTTATCATAAAATAAATAAATAAATTAAAAAAAAAGCGGGCGGGCCCGCGGGCCAATGTATGTGCAGGGCGGGCCAGAGTATGCGACCCACATAAAATGTGCGGGACGGAGCGGGCCTTATGCGGGGCGGGCCTAAACGGGGCGGGCCGGCCCGCATTGCCACCCCTACGTACGTAACACACCCTAATACAAACTGTGGCAGTTGTACAATGCTCCGTTAATGATTTAAATGACGTTACAAAAAATGACTAAATAAAATACGAATTGCAAAAATAATGACCATTTTAACCATTCGGTAAAAATGAGGATCATATTAAACATGTCAAAATGAGGACTATCCGCAACAAAACTACGAACATGAGGACAAAAAGGTATTTAAGCATGTTAAGAGCATGTGTGTTTTTTATTCATCAACGGTCACACTTTTTTTTTAAATTGATTAATATTGTCTGTGTTTATGATTATTTTAAAAGTATTTTATATTAATACAAAGAGAGTATAATATACAAACAAAAATTATTCACAAATATAATTTCTGACAAAAAAAAAAAGCATTAACTGCATGGAAGTTAAGAAGTGAAGGTAACGTATTTGTTCCCAAATCCCAGTGAACAGTGTGTGCAGTAAAGAGTGTGATTTTATAGAGCGAGAAGGGTGAAATCTAGTGGCCAAAGGTTCGGTGTCTTATTTCGTATTTTTGTGGTGCTGGTGCTGCTGCTATTGTATTGGCTAAGAGGTTTCGAAACAGAATCCACAGAGAGAAAAAAAAAAATAATAATAATAAAAGAAAAAGAAATAAAAGAGCGAGGTAAGGTAAGACTTAAGAGAGAGAAGAAGAAGAAGCCCGACCCGATAATCATACTCGTACTTGAGATGATATTGGATAATCCCAACCTCAATTTTTCGCAATATTAAACAACACAATCACCTTCACTTTTTTTCTTCTCTTCTTTTCTCATCTCATCCCCATGGATCCCTTCGATTTGATACGCGAAGGTATAAATATATGTATACAATATTTTTTCCTCTACACTCTTCCATTTGTTTCAGATCTTTTTCTCTCGCTTTCTCCTTCGTGAATTTATTTTTTTTCTTGTCTTCAATTGCTGTTGTTCCTGTTGTTATGTACTTTTTGAGTCTGCTTTCTGAGGCGTTGAATTGCTCGAGATCTCTTCTGTACCTCCTGGCTTCCGTATTGGAGGTTGCGTTCTCTGTGCGCTCGAGCTTTGATTCGATTGTTGTTGTTGTTTCTGTTTTGTTTGATGTTAGTGTGAAATTCGCGTTTCAAATTTCTAGGTTTTTGTTTTTGGTGCTTTGGCTTGTGTTATTGGGGGGTTTTATGTAGTTACTGTCGGGGAATTATCGGTGGTGTTTAATTTCTCTTAGAAGTTGTTTTTGTGACGTTTTATGTTATTTAGTTCGAGATGTTTAGGGTTTTAATCGTATCCTGCTCTGTCATTCTGAAATTGGTCAGCGTTCGCCAGAACTTATTTGTGTGTGTAAATTTTACTATAATTTCCGTAATTTGTGCTGGTTCCTTTTTTGTTCAGTTTACCTTTATAAGTTTCACTTTTAAGTCCAACTGACGAAAATGGCAAGCTATAGTTCATTGCAGTGATATTAAAAATAGTTGCAACTGCAGTTCTATATCGAGTTATTTATTTGGCACTTTTATGTTATATGGGATATTACTGAAATCATCATTTATCTGTTGTACGATGTATGGATTTGTGGTGAATTTTTTTTACTTTTTCCTGTTCTCTTTATAGCAGTCTGGTTAATCAATGAGCATGATGATATTGAACCATTTTCAGGGTTTGGTTGAGGCTGACTGGACATGTGCTGTTTCTATTTTTAAAGTCTGTTTATGTTGTAGTTATTTTGTCCATATTCTAGTTAATAATGAACTTATCCAAGAAAGGATCCCAAACGGATGCAAAGCTATTAAGCCCAAACAAGGCAACAACTCTGAATCCAAATGCAGCAGAGTTTATTCCTTTTGCCCTCAGATCATCATCATTACCTGGGACTACCAGCTCGGTAGATGCAACAGCAGCAGGGCTTTCGGCTGCTGGAGCTCTTGGGAAAGCAGTTTTAGATAGATCAGAATCATCCATTTCAAATAATTCTGATGATGAGGTGCATCAATACTGGCGATGTCAGCTCCCTGATGATATTACCCCTGATTTCAAGGTCATGGGAGAAGATGAATCTCAAGGTCTGGATGATCTTCCTTTAGCAGGTTTATCCATACATGAGGACAATGAAGCCTCCAGGTTTCCTTCTTCCAAAGGAAGTAAATATATAATAAATGAGCAGCAGGAAATATCTCAACCGCATAATAATGGCAATAGCTTTGTAGATAAAATAGGGTTTTCCCATTCAAGCTACAGGGAGGACCCATCTTCTACAAGCTTTTTGAATGCTCTGGCAAAGCCTTGGGAGGGGCCAATTGGGAGCGCTGACCAGCTTGTTAGCAGTGGTCAAGAGGGGATTGCTTATGATGACAACAGTAGACATGGATACTTAAATGATGTTTTGGCTGAAAATGCAATTATGGATGATACAGATTTGAATCCTTTGGAGTATTTAGCTTCCCTGTTCCCTGGTTTTGCAGCAGAAAGCCTCGCAGAAGCTTACTTTGCCAATGGATGTGATTTACATCTGACCACTGAGATGCTCAGTCAGTTAGAGGTAGGTTGATTTTAATATGTTAACTGACATGCTGTCAAATAATGGTTCCTTATAAGCTCTATCTCATGCATTTGATTGTGAAAATGTATGTGTTGTCATTTATATTTATGGTCAACATCTATCTTCTGCTTGTTGCAATGCAGTATGGTCTAGAGCATTTGAATAAACTTCTCTGGAAACACATATAGGAGAATGACATTGACTGAATTGAGGTAAAATGAATCAAACTTTTCCCATGAATTAAAATCAACTCATTTCCTCAACTTTTTTTGGAATCATTTAAATTTTTCCACGAGTTGATTTCAATTTATGGTAAAAGCTTGACTTGTCTTACTCCTTAATTTTTTGTAGTCTTCTCTTGTATGTTTTTGTTGAGAGGTTTATCCATATTAGCTCCTAGGACAAAGCTAAGTATGATGGGATGGATACTAAGTATTTAGAGCAATACCTGTGCCTTGTTTTGGCAGGGAAGATCCGGCTCTCTATAAAGTTGTGAAGTGATTCAGGTCCAACCTACCTCTAGCTTCCAATTTCTAATTGCAGTTGCCTGGTACTGGGGAGGGTGTTGTTAGAGATGATAATCTTGTTTTTTTTTTTTCAAAAAATTTTGATCTACACTCTGATTTTAATTGTAATTATAGTCCCCTGTTCATGTTATCAATGGGCCATTGGCATTTCATGAGACACACCCATATATTTGTATATCATCAAGCAGTACAATTTGTTCTCCATTTCGTGGAATTCTATAGTCATCTCTTATGATTAGTAATTACTTCTCTGGAATATTTTTTAACCTAGGAACCTTATGTTGATAATCTCTCTCTTCACCTGTTCAAATTTGTAGCAGCTTCAAGTTGATGGTGGTTTCAATCAAACTTTGAATTCAAAGACTCTGTCAGCTCCCAATCTGAGTGCAATGGACTTTCCTTCACTTACTTCACCAGATGGCCAGGCTGCTTCAGTTAAATACGTGGTTGATAATGTCCAGCAAAGCCGAAATCCTTACCAGTCATTTGACAGTGATGTGATGCTTTTCAAATCTAGCTCTTCAGTTCCATCTAGAGGTGCTGTTGACTTTGCTTCAGCTGTTAGAAAGTTGGCTTCTCAGGATTCTGGTGGTATTTGGAAGTATGACAAGAATGGCTCTGGTGATGCTGCTATAGGTTCAAGTAGGAATTCAAATGTTTTGGGTAGTGGCTACAATGGTGGACAGGCCAGAGCACACTTTGGTGATCGATTGCAGAACCGTGGCTCAGCTCGGGCAGCTCCTATTTGGCTTGATACCGGTGATGCTGTTGGTAAATACTTATGTTAAAATGCTTCAATTGTGGGGTGTTTTCTCTGTGCACTATTTTCGTTAACAATTTTGCATGGCAGCAAATATGTATTCAGAGCTGCGGGAAGAGGCTCGTGATCATGCATGCTTACGTAATGCATATTTTGAGCAGGTGGGTTTTCAAATTCATGCTTTGGCGAAGTTACTGGCTATCAAAACTTTAAAATAATGGTTTTGGCTACACACCTCTTGATTTGATTCTATTGGCATTCCCTTGACTTTCTCAACTCCTTTTAGTGTGTGTGTGTGTGTGATTCAATTGGTACTGTTGTGATGATACTAGTTCAAGAATCAAATAACAAAGTCTCTTCTAGAGGCATTGGTCTTGAATCTATTTCTTCGTTTGATTTTAATTCGTTTCTAATTTGAAACAGGCTCGTCAAGCTTACCTTATTGGTAATAAAGCCCTGGCAAAGGAACTAAGTGCTAAAGGGCAGCTTCACAACATGCATATGAAGGCAGCTCATGGAAAAGCTCAAGAATCCATTTACCGTCAGAGGTTTGCTGTTCCCCAATGCTTCCCTTCCCGCTCTCCATTTAAGTTTGGATATAAAAAAACTTTCACTCTCTCTGTTCCAGTATCATAGTTGTTTCTATACCTATAATACCCCTTTAAGTTTTCTCTAGCCATATTAATTGAATTAAATACTTTTATCACCCAAATGCACCATTTATTTGTTCTCTATTTCTTATTGTTTATAACTCACTTATTCTCTCTCCATATCAATGATAAGTAACATTTGTACTAAGAGTACTATTTTTGTATTTCTCTCACTAATTATAACTACTTGCAGTTCCTCATTTTGTTTTGTTATGCACTATTTTATTTTATTATCTTTCGAAGAGTTATTGTTGACATTGAAGCATTTTTTTTTAAATTTTGGGATAAAATTTAAATTTCCGTCCATAACTTTTAGTCTGAATATTTTTGGTGACATGACATTTGTAATGTCATTTGAACTTCTCCCCTTTAAATCTAAATCCTGGTAAATATGATCGTAGATTTTCTTTGTGGGAAATAGGTCACACATGAAAACTTTTCTCAATGTGATATAAATACTCTTTATGCACCAAATTTCTTTCATAAAGCGATTATTATACAGGATTAAAGGGAGTATAATATGGCATCATGATGTTAAAATATTTTGCTACCCCTCAGCAATCTGTTATGTATGTTTATTGACACGAAAGAGTTCCCTCTGATGTCCCTACCCTTTTTCGTACTTACCACTCGTTTCTTTTCCTCAAATGTTTTTTATTGCCGTGCTCACGTCGGTCTGAAGGTGAGTTATTGTCTCACTTATTTAAGATGTGTGAACAATCTGAACCCTTAAAGTAGAATTTTGTGATGCCAATTTGTTACCTGGTTGCTTTGGAAGAAATGCTCGAGTTGAGAGTACTTTTAATCCATGGATAACAATAGCTCGACCTTTTTCTTGGTCACCTCGTAACAGTTTCTCTCTAGAATGGCTACCTGGAGTACCATGCTATATTATTGTACGAACCAGAATGTTTACTTACATTGCTCTAAAGTTTTGGGTTCTGGTTCAGTGATTACAAGTGTTGATTTTTTTCAGAAATCCAGTTGCTTCAGAGATGCAGGGCAATGGAAGAGGACACGAGAAGATAATAGACCTACATGGGTTGCATGCGAGTGAAGCCATTCATGTGCTGAAACATGAGTTGAGTGTGCTGAAAAGCACTGCCATAGCTGCTGAGCAGCGTTTGCAGGTGTATATTTGTGTGGGCACAGGTCATCATACCAGGGGTTCCCGCACTCCCGCAAGACTTCCAATAGCTGTACAGCGTTTTCTTCTTGAAGAGGGCATTGACTTCACGGAACCTCAGCCAGGCCTACTTCGCGTTGTGATATATTGAGCCAGCCAAGGATGTGTACAAGTTTTTTGACACGGTATAAAGTCCGGGATCACGGACATTTTAGTCATTGTTGTATCTGTATATGCCCGAAGAACAGGAAAAAAGAGAAAGAAAAAAGCAGTTAGGGGAGAAGGAAAGAGAAGGGTTGTAGCAGAATTGTATCATTAAGATTTAGCGACGACATCAGATTTACATTAGTAAGCAGGACTTCACATTATGGGATTATTTTCCTTCTGTTAATTTTGTACCCTAATTTTCATTTCCTTGTTAAATTCCATTTTTACCCTTTCCATTCAGATGTAATCGATAGGACTCAATTACGCATAGAACAATTGATTTTGCAAATTAGATTCAATGCCAAACAATTTACTGCGGTGATCGTGGCCTCGGTATTATCTGGGTGATTGGATCTTCTCATGTAAATAAGGAAACCCTCACGGATGGGGGACCGAAATTATAATTGCTGTCTATCTTTCTTACCCAAAAAAGTTCGTGGAAAGAAAGATACTAAATGACACCTCTTGAGAGAAAAAGAAATTATATTTGTTCCTTACGAGTAAGAGATTTACATTGTTTTAGTCAACACATGGACTAAACTCTCCCATGATGACATGTAATAAAAATAAAGAACTTATATTCTGATAATGTATTTCAAAAACCAAGTGGCTCGATGTGCGATCTATTACCATTTTTTCACAAGACTTAGAAAATGGAATGTACTTTATGAAAGTGATACAATGACTATAAAAAAATGAAAAAAAAATTGTGTATTGAGAGTAGGGTATTTTATACTGTCATCCAATTTTAAATTGTCATGTATAATTAAATTTGTTGACTTTATAATAATTATTTAAAAAATAATATCAAAAATACTTTTTATTATTTGCTGAAAGTTTACTAAATTTTTTTAAACATATTCTACTTTTCATTTTTACCAGCCTCTTTTCTAAAATATAATAAATAAAATACAATTGATAAACTACCATCTGCAATAATTTTATTGATTTTTTTAAGATTTAGATCCGATTCTATAAATGTTTTTCTCATAAGATCAGAACTTTTTACATTGGCAGTTATTAGATGTCAAAATAATAAAGTAAAACTCTGGTTTTGATCGAAATTTATATCAAAACTATCGAGGAATTGTAATATGCATTTTTTGTTAACAGAAATTGTACGTAATATCAGTGATGATTTCTTTCTTATTAGTTTAGCGTGTACATATTTAAAAAAAGAAAAATTAGAAAGAAAGACGTCCATGTTCTGAATTCCCGCCGTAATGCAAACCCGAGGAGTTCCAACTTCCATATTCCAAGTCCAAGCAGCAAAGAAAAACAATGAAGTAAACTCGTTTTGAATGAACCCAGCATGGTCGGAGATTGAGTTCCCAGTGCCAAGATGCAGTTACGACTACGAGGCACTTCCACTGTCAACGCATTAACCCCACGCGCTCACCACATCCATTCCCATTCCCATTCCCTCTCCCTTTCCCTCTCACACCCCCACTCTCCCCCTCAATGGTTCTCCATCCTCCGCCACGCCATCGCCGCCTCCGACCTGCCCCTCGGAAAGCGCGCCCACGCCGGCATATTAACATCGGGCCACCATCCCGAACGTTTCCTCACCAACAACCTCATCACCATGTACGCTAAATGCGGCTCCCTCTCTTCCGCGCGCAAACTGTTCGACGCAACGCCCCACGACGCCAAAGACCTCGTAACCTGGAACTCCATCCTCGCCGCCTACGCGCAAGCCGACAACCCCTACGACGGCTTCCACCTCTTCCGTCTCCTCCGCCACTCCACCGTGTCCACCACGCGCCATACTTTCGCCCCCGTCCTCAAAATGTGTCTCCTCGCCGGTTCCTCCTTCGCCTCCGCGTCCCTCCACGGTTACGCCCTTAAGATCGGCTTACTATGGGACGTGTTCGTGGCCGGCGCTCTCGTCAACATTTACACCAAGTTTGGACGAATCAGAGAGGCGCGTCTTTTGTTCGATGGAATGGCCGTGAGGGACGTTGTGCTCTGGAACCTCATGATGAAGGCTTACGTCGACACGTGTCTCGAACACGAAGCGTTGCTTCTCTTCTCAGAGTTCCACCGAACGGGACTGCGTCCAGATGACGTCACTCTTCGTACTCTCGCGCGGGTTGGTATGAGTAGAAATACTGCATTCGAATCGCAGTTGAAGCAGCTTCGAGCTTATGCCACAAAATTGTCTATCCGCGACGGTGACGATTCGGACGTTATTGCATGGAACAAGGCACTGTCTCAGTGTCTTCAGAGAGGTGAAGCTTGGGAAGCTGTTGATTGTTTTAGGGATATGATAAAGTCAAGTGCTGCTTGTGACAGCTTGACTTTTGTTGTGATGTTGTCTGTGGCAGCCAGTTTGAATTGCCTTGAACTCGGGAAACAGATTCACGGTGCTGTCATGAGGACGGAACTGGATCAAGTTATTTCTGTTGGAAACAGCCTTATTAATATGTATGTTAAGGCTGGTTCAGTTTCTCGTGCGAGATCTGTGTTTGGTCAAATGAATGAAGTGGATTTGATATCATGGAACACAATGATATCTGGCTCTGCACTGAATGGTTTGGAGGAGTGTTCTGTTGGGTTCTTTGTTGATTTATTACGTTATGGCCCGTTGGCGGATCAATTCACTATTGCGAGCGTTTTGAGGGCTTGTTCCTCTCTTGAACAAGGTTGCCATCTTGCCACACAGATTCATACTTACGCAATGAAAGCTGGTGTTGTCTTGGATTCGTTTGTTTCAACAGCTCTTATTGATGTCTATTCCAAGAGTGGGAAGACGGAGGAGGCAGAAGTTCTTTTCGTTAACCAAGATGATTTGGCATCTTGGAATGCTATGATGCATGGATACATAATGCGTGATGATTTTCACAAGGCATTGAGGCTTTATTTGATATTGCAGGAGAGTGGAGAGAGAGGAGATCAGATTACTCTGGCGAATGCAGCTAAAGCTGCTGGGGGATTGGTGGGGCTTGCACAAGGGACGCAAATTCACGGTGTTGTCATAAAAAGAGGGTTTAATTTAGATTTGTTTGTGATTAGCGGTGTTCTTGACATGTATCTAAAATGTGGAGAGGTGGAAAGTGCAAGCAGGGTTTTCACTGAGATACCCTCACCTGATGATGTTGCTTGGACTACTATGATATCAGGATGTGTGGAGAATGGACAAGAGGATCATGCTCTTTCCACATACCATCAGATGAGACTTTCCAGGGTGCAGCCTGATGAGTATACCTTTGCTACCCTTGTCAAAGCTTGTTCTCTTTTAACAGCATTAGAACAAGGGAGACAGATTCATGCAAATATTGTAAAACTAAATTGTGCTTTTGATGCTTTTGTGATGACCTCACTCGTTGACATGTATGCCAAGTGTGGGAGCATAGAAGAGGCACGTGGGTTGTTTAGAAGAATGAACACAGAGAGGATTGCCTCGTGGAATGCCATGATAGTAGGATTAGCTCAACACGGAAATGCTGAGGAAGCCCTCCAGTTTTTCAAAGACATGAAATCTAGGGGTGTAATGCCGGATAGAGTTACCTTTATAGGGGTTCTTTCTGCTTGCAGCCACTCTGGTTTGATATCCGAAGCTTATGAGAATTTTTATTCCATGCAGAAAAACTATGGTATTGAACCTGGGATTGAGCACTATTCTTGTCTTGTTGATGCCCTTAGCCGAGGGGGGCAGCTACATGAAGCTGAAAAGGTGATATCATCAATGCCTTTTGAAGCTTCTGCTTCAATGTATAGAACACTACTTAATGCTTGTAGGGTTCAGGTAGACAAAGAGACAGGAAAACGTGTAGCAGAGAAGCTTTTGACCTTGGAGCCATCAGATTCAGCAGCTTATGTTCTTTTATCCAATGTTTATGCTGCCGCTAACCAATGGGAAAATGTGGTGAGCGCCAGAAATATGATGAGAAAAGTAAACGTGAAGAAGGATCCGGGGTTTAGTTGGATAGATTTGAAGAACAAAGTGCATTTGTTCGTAGCTGGCGATAGGTCACATGAAGAAACTGGTTTGATATATAATAATTTGGAGTCTGTTATGAAGAGGATCAGAGAAGAAGGATATGCCCCTGATACAGACTTTGCACTTGTTGATGTAGAAGAAGAAGATAAAGAGTGTTCTTTGTATTATCACAGTGAGAAGCTAGCAATAGCTTATGGGCTTATGAAAACTCCTCCATCCACTACATTAAGGGTAATTAAAAACCTCAGAGTGTGTGGAGATTGTCACAATGCAGTCAAATATATATCAAAAGTTTTTAAGCGTGAAATTGTCTTGAGAGATGCAAATCGATTTCATCATTTCAGAGGTGGGATATGTTCTTGTGGCGATTACTGGTGATGTGAAATGAATCTTTCCGTTTTGTACTCATTATTTAACTGGGCTGATACTAACAATTTTAAGTGTTTCTACATACTTAGAGTAGAGTCATATAATTGGATTATTTATTCTTTGTTTTTAACAGTTTAGGAGAGCTTGTAAGCCAATAACATATAATCTAGGTCGCATAAATGTTAACAAGGACTTACCAATTATCAAGGAATAATTCTTTTCTCAAGCTCTATGACATTATTCTTCATCTGATTTTATTTTTTGTCTGCAATGATCTTTTAAATAAACTCTTCATCCCTATCTTTTATAGTTCTATCTAACAAAACTTAGCCTGTCTTAGTAGGAGTGACTTTGGCATGAGTAACTGAGAGGTTAAAAGTGTTTATTTGGCTTTAATCAAGGTCAACTTTCCCTATTTATTCTTGGCACAGTTCACCACGATTATTTTTACCGGTGGACAAAAAAAAATCTAACCATAACTCGAATAGAATTCTCATGTACTCTCACATAGTTCAGAGGTCAAATTCGACTGTCAATTTGCTTATTGAACTAATATTATTTGTAATGGAATTTAAATCGATATTTTACTGGTAAAATCTTGAAATATAGGATTATACGGAGTATCTTTTATTTAAATCTTACTTGTCAAATCTTAAAATTATAGAATTATACGAAGTATCTTTTATTTAAATCAAACAAAATTGTATAGATTATTATTTTTGTTAGATTATCCACCGTAGCATTGTTAGCTTTCTTTTGGATGAATATGTGTTGCAGAATTACCACTCAATAGTATTTTTTTTTCATCTTTAACACCTATTTACTTTTGTTCCTTAATGAGACTTTAATTAAAAAAATCAAACTCAATTAGAACAAAATTAAAATTAAGAATTTTAGTTAAAATAAAACTCAAAAGTTACTTATAATTCTAACTCTCTTCTCTTAAGTAACTTGCATCTGTTACATGCAGTTTCATCTCTTTATCAAATCCAATTAAATGTAAAATTAAAAATATTAAAACTAATTCTCTACTAAAAAGGAATTATAATTTTAAAACTTATAAGCACTCCGTTGTCTACATAAAATAAAAAATTGAAACGCAGCAAAATTTTCTATTTATTTAATTACATATTTTACCTTAAATTTGAACGTTTATGTAGTTACTTATACTTAAAATATAATAAAATATTTTTTAATTTATCTTTAATATAATGTTATTCCGAATAATTGCTAAAAAATAATTATTATATCATATATCTAAAAATAACGCTATATATATCACAAAAAGTTTATCAGAAAGTTAAATTTATATTTGATGTCTTATATTAAATATTTTATTGACATTTTTGTTTGTAAAGTTTCGCCTTTTTTTAATTTTTACTTTGATATAAAATATTATGCAAAAAGAATGAACATGAAGATGAGAGTTTAGTATCTGAAATATTAAAGATATTTCTAATAACAAATAGAATGAAAAGAATAAATAAATATAATATTATCACTTTTTAAAATAAAATTAATTTTATTATTATTGTTCCGGAACACGGAGAGAATCTTATTTTGTTTAGTACATGTGAACTGAGTATATTAGTCCATCTTCACTCAAAACGCAGAGTCTCAGAGTCTTCACAGGACACACTTCTCTCTGACCCTTTTTCCAGTTTTTGTATTTCCCTACTTCAGCAAACTCTCTGATAATGAAGTTCAACCATGATTCATCATACCATAACCATAATCAAAGTAAAAAACGAAAGCAACCCCATGTTGATAATTATACATCCCTGGAATTGTCTACTTCCAACATGAACCCCAGAAGGTGTTTATTTTTTTTGTCAAACACCGGTTGGATTTTGTATTTTTTGGTTTTTCAAGGGTTGCGTCATTTTATTTGATTGACGGTTTTACAAATTGATATTGGTTTTGCAGAATGCATGCTCCTGCTTTTCTGTGTTTTAGGCATAATGTTTCTGTGTCTTAGGCATAATGTTCTGGAAGAATGGTCAGGAAGATTGCGTTTTTCTTATTTTTTAGATCCTTTCTGGTTGAGTTGTGTTGTTTTCCTATTTTTATGGATTCTTTTCATTCCACTTCGATGATAAAGATTGCATTTTTTTTTTTGCTATTTTCTCTATCTTATTTTTTCACGCCTTTTGTGTTTAACATATAGTTATCAGAAAGAAGTGTTTGAAGTTGCAAAGAGAAGGAACACAATAGCCGTGTTGGATACAGGTTCTGGTAAGACCTTGATTGCAGTGATGATTATGAAAGAGGTTGGTGGAACCATCAAGTCTTTGGGAGTGAAGAGGCTGATTGTTTTCTTGGCTCCCACAGTTCATCTAGTCAATCAGGCATGTTACACCCTAACCCACTTTCTGCTACTGCTTATCTTTCACAACAAATGTGGTGGTTTATAAAGGTTAAAGTTCCCATCATAACATCAACTAACATGGTTTTAATGTGTCTCTCTTAGAGGTCCAACACATCCTCCAAAAAAATCCTGCAAAACCGGGCAGTTAATTGTGGTGCAAAACAGATTTTTTATTCAATGGCAATTTGATCTTTGGAACCATGTTTTCTAACAACTCCATCTTTTTTTAAAGTCATAAAGAAAATAAGATATTATTCAATGGGTTTACTTGTGCCATCTACATCAGAGGATTTGATCAAGATATTATTCAATTGAGTTCATTTTGTGGAGCTTTGATTCCAATTTGTTGAAAGCTTAAAACTCTTAGAACAATTAGATATCTGAGTATGGAAGTTTAAAAGATATGTTATTCAATAATGAATTTAAACTACCTAATGTCTAAAGTTGTGTTTACAAGATAAACTAGCTCCTAATAACAAGGACATTATTAATATATAGAGGTCCAACAAGTGACTAATGAGATGTACTCTTCTTTTATAGCAATGTATTTGATTTATTGATTCACAGTTAAACTTATCTGGTGTTTGTGTCCATCTTGCAGCAATTCAGTAATATAAAATATCTAACAGATTTTCAAGTTGAGGAATACTATGGGGCTAAAGGAGTTGATACATGGACTTTGAAGACATGGGAGCAGGAAATTAGTAACAATGATGTATGTTATTTATTAACCCCATATTGATTTCACACAGATACTTTAGGCTTCATTTATTTATTAACCCATAATTGATTTCACAAAGATACTCTAGGCTTCATTTGTTGTGTAGTCATTGATTTGAGCAGTATTATTTTGGGCTTGATGACATTTAGCTTTTGTTCTCTTATTATATTCATGCAGCTTGTGTTGATAACATATGTAACAAGCTTGACTCATGAGATATACTCTGGCTTGTGGGAGAGTATTGGAGACATGATTTGATTACATTAAATAAAAAAATTTGATAAGGGAATATCTTACCAAGTATTTCTCTTTATTTGGTGGTATTCTTTATTATAAATAAGAGTAATTGTGTGTACAAATCACACAATCGCAAGCAATCCTCTCTATAGTACCATCTAGAATGACTATTTTCAAGGGAAGAGTTTCTTGTCTAGTAAAATAAATGGAATGTATTAAAAGAAAAAAAAAATCAATGTAGAAAGCATGCAAGCATCTCTTCTGTATTGAATATTTGTATAATGATGTGGCTCTGTGATTGCTACAAAACTAATATCTTTGTCTTACAGGTATTGGTTATGACACCCCAGATTCTTTTGGATGCCTTAAGAAAAGCATTTCTGCGTATGGAAATGATATGTTTGATTGTTATTGATGAATGCCATAGAGCAACTGGCAATCATCCCTATACAAAAATAATGAAGGTAAGTGCTATAAAACATTCTTCTTCTTCCCTTGTATTTATTTGATCAGAACCAATTTTTCATCTTTTTGCCTTTAACCTTTTTCTTTTAGGTTAGGAAATAGATTTACTAGTAACTTTTGTCTTATATTATGCCAATGAAGGAATTTTATCACCCAGCAAATGAAAAGCCAAAGATTTTTGGGATGACAGCATCACCAGTTGGTAAAAAAGGTAACTATTTGCTTGCTAACTTTGACTAACAACTTTGAGTTGAAGAATGCTTTTCTTGTGAATTCAGAGTATCCAGTTTAGTCACCAATTCTCTCTAGAGTGTTCTTATTTCATTGTTTATCTTGTTTTTAGTTTTAGAAAATATGGAGGGGGAAATTTTTGTGTGCGTCCTGCATTAAAAACTCTCTCTAGTGAGAAGGGAAAGTGGGGGGAATGAAGTTAATTTTGTTTTTTTACTTTTCTGTATCATAACAGAGAAATAAAAGTACATAATTTTTTAGAAAAAATAACTTGGTAAAAAGAATTAATCTTTTTGAAGTTAAATTTAATTTCTATAATTAGTATAAAAAGCTTATTAATACCGTTTATTTATTTAGTTAATTTTATCTACGGTTGCACCCACATTACTTGCATAGAGAACCAACATTGATTGGCACAAGTAATCCACATGTATTTATGCCATGATTTTAGTGATAAAGCTCTTTTCTGTGCATGGATTTTAGTGATGCTTCCTGATAAAGCTCTTTTCTGTGCATGAATTTTAGTGATTATCCCCTGTCTTACCGGAGTTATGTTTTGTCATGTTCATATAAAAATTACTTGTAGTCCAGATTTTGAATATAAAGACTTCAAAGCATTTGAAGTGTATCTTGAAAGCTATATGCATTATTTATGTTATATATCTTGAATCAGGTGTTTCCTCTACTACGGATTGTGAGGATCAAATATCAGAACTTGAAAGCATCTTGGATTCTCAGGTAATATCAATTTTTGTGCATTGATTTGATTTAATTTTTCTGTATGTGTTAGGCCCAAGAGATTGCACACATGAATGAGACAGTTTAATTGATAATAATTCTGCAGTGAACCAGAATTAGAGTACAAACCCACATCTAAACTTTAACAGAGAGCTCTCGGTCTCAAAGTACATTCAAACATATATATCTCCTGCTCATAACTGCCAACCATACATATATATATATATATATATATATATATATATATATATATATATATATATATATATATAACATATATCTGTCCAATATAATAACTGTCCTATAAAATATTTATCACCCACACATAAAAAAAACAAGCATAACGGATAAAATACTGTCATTCATCCACACACATAACAGACTCTCTAAAAATAACTTATTTAAGGTACTCGTTTTTTTTTTCTGGTGACAAAGTTTCCATGATGTGCTGGTTTCTTCTACTGACCTGTCAGAGTGCACGTGATAGTACCATTAAAAGAATGTAAATGATTCTTTTTATGTTTCTGTAGAGATATACTGTTGAAGATCGGAAAGAGATGAATAGATATATATTGTCTGCTAAAGAGAGTTGTAGATATCATGACCCAGCACGATTTTCTGCCTTGAGTTTGAAACCAAAGATTGAAGCCTTGTGGTCCAAGGTATCTGTGGGTCATCTTGCTATGTACAATGTACTCTGCTATTTTCCCCAATTTTACTCGATATTTCTTACAGCAAAAGATACTGACTGAATTTAACCTGTTTGGATAGTTTGATGCATTTTTATCAGGAAATAAACGTAACTACAGGAATGTGGAGAATAAAGTCAAGACACTGTCTCAGCGAATGTTCAATGAACTTGGAAAAATTTTACATTGTCTTGAAGATCTTGGAATCCTATGTGCTTATGAGGTATTTATCAAACTCTCATGGTAGGGAAAAACTTGCACATTTCTTGATTAAATTTTAAATCTTCAATAATTTATGATGTTTTGTTGGTAAGAGTCATTGAAGTCTATATTTTTTATTTGGAGTTATATTTTGTTTACCAATGCATTGCTTCTTATAAATTGGATGAAAAAACTCACTTAAATGTTTTATGTATTTGAGGTTGGGTAGAAAGTGTTTTTGATATGTGGAAATACCAACATATAATAACATTGCATTTACACCTTTATAAACATAAATTAATAAGGATTTATTGGTGATGGTATATTGTAGTGTTTTTTTTTTTAATAAAATAAGTAGACAAGTATACTTCTGTTTTTTATGTGTTTGTCTGATATGCTTTTCAACTTATTTTAATAAGCAAATCTTATTTGCTTCTTAAATTAGTGATTATTTCAAAGAAGTGTTAGATTTCTGCTTAAAACTAATTGACACAAAATGAAGTTATCCAGCAGATATACAAGCCGCACTCCAAAATTTCAGTCAGGCAATGTGAGACATCCCAACACTCCCTTGTTGAACCAGGCGAGCCTAGTGATTACCAAGATCAGTTATATATAGGCTTTGATACCAATTGTTGGATAAAACATTTACTACTAGGCGTAACTCTTTTTACTCATAACAACCCAAGTGCCACGATTTAATTGTCTAATTATAACTTGGCCTACTTGGCTAATTTCACGAGACAATTGATGTCACTTTCAACAATCTCCTCCTTAGCAATTGTCTCATTGTCGAGTTTGGAATTGAACTCATGGCTTTGTCTCGGGTCAAATGTTAGATTTCAGCTTAAAACCAATTTGCATTTAGTGAAGTTGTCCAATAGACATATAAGCCGCTTTAAGACTTGAGGCAGACAATGTGGGATCTTTCAACAAAAAGTTCATTTCAAAAACACTTATTTTAGGTTCAAACAAACTGTCCTATTTATGTTTTGTAATTAAGCAAGGGTTATTAAAATCTTTTTGTATTTGAATTGGGATTATATTTTGTTAACCAATACCAATACTTTCATCTTAATCAAATAAAAAAATTTCAATTCTGAGATCTAACTCATAAAGTTTTGACTCTAAATTCTTTCTTTTACCTTTGGCTGTGTAGCAAGCCAGTTTGTTTTTGGTATTTTAACTAAAACCATATATTAGAAATAAATGCAAATTTTTACACATTCATTTGTATTTGCAGCGCCTTTTGAATCATACTTTTATCTTTTGTTCATCTCTCTGTCACAGAGATGTATGTATGTGTTAGTGGATTTAGACCTAATTCAACCTTATAAAATTGACTTACAACCTTAGTATAATTTGCACATATTTATTTACTATAATTTGATTATATCTCTAGTTAGTATAAGTGTATTTATGCCTAACTTCCTTAGAAAAGTAGGCAGATGATGTTTGCACCTATTAATACACTATGCTTTGATTATATTTCTAATTGATGTGGAAACTCCAAGGGATATTATAACATGTCTATATTTGTGCAGGCAGTTAAAATCTGTCACGAGAATTTCTCCAACAAAACTGAAGGAATGTGTGAAATTTACAGAACCGGTTATCTTCAGTGTATAACTTTTGTTGAAGAAGTAATAAAATTAATTGAAGAATCTCTCAATTGTGGTATGTTTTTTCTATAGTTTCTTCTTCCGCTATGCCCCCTATATTTGTGCTGTTGGTCTTTGGGAATCTTCATGAGATTTGAGAATTGAGATTGCAAGTATCAATATTTAATTCTGGCAATCTAGTATAGTTTCATTAGTTTATCTGCTACTAGTATATTTTAAAAAATTCTTATAAAGTCTATTTATGAAAATATGTTGCAAGATTTTGTCGATGCTTAATAAGTAGCAATATTTTATATCAGCAATAATTTTTTATTCATGTTCCTTTGTTTTAGAATGCTTAGTTTTCTGTTTGAAGGTGTATATTGGCACACTTTCCATATGTGCATCCTGATTTTGGCATCACAAGCAATCTGTTGCAATGCAAAAACGTTGTGAATAAATGGATCTTTCTCATTGGTTTTTTATTTGGTTCACAATTATTTAAGAAATTACAGTAGCATGTCTTTTTAGACATATTTTTTAGAAATGACACCATGCTATAAATGCTTATGTGACATGGTAAATTTGTTCATTCATTTCACTCTGACTTAATCTCTGCCAACTGATTTAACTGATATTGCTGCAGATGATAAAAACATTTTTGGGGTTGATTTTGATTATTCAAAGGCAGAAGATATGGGATACATATCTCCAAAGTTACTTGAACTTATTAAAATTTTCCAATCACTTGGGTATGGCACTATGATCTACTGTTAAGGTCATATAAATTGTTTTCCTTTGAAATAAAGTTGTATCATGTAATATAGCAAATTGGTAATGTATATTTCTGTGTTTACAGAGAATCTAGTCAGGTGTTGTGCCTTATTTTTGTTGATAGAATCATTACAGCTAAGGTGATTGAAAGATTTGCAAAGAAAGTTCCCCGTATTTCGCATTTCTCAGTTTCCTATTTAACTGGAAACAATACATCGGTTGATGCTGTGGCTCCTAAAAGGCAGAAGCAGATATTGGAATCTTTTCGCTCTGGAAAGGTATTTATTTACTACATCTTGGTGATAAATATCAGGGATCAAGTAATGTGCAATAAATTTGTTTTAAATGTTGGTATTTGAAAATCTAATAAATAGATTATCAATGCTTTGTGTAGGTCAATCTATTATTTACTACTGATGTACTTGAGGAAGGAATTCATGTGCCAAACTGCTCATGTGTGATACGATTTGACCTCCCAAAGACTGTTCGTAGTTATGTCCAATCTCGCGGAAGATCTAGGCAGGCTAACTCCCAATTTGTTGTGATGTTGGAGAGGCAAGTGTTCTAATTCTCACAACCTAGTTGATGTTGGAGATTACTTCTTCATTGAACACTCTTAGTACTTATTTTCAAGTGTTTGTGTGTATTATTAAAGTGCAGAAAAGTTAATTTTTTTCATTTATTCAGAATTGATATAGTAAGAGCGTATAGATGGGAAGAGGAATTTAATTTTGTATAGTTGTTGGAAATCTTACATCGATTAGAGATCAGATCAATTTACAGTATATAAGTGGGTGCAAACCTCACCTTACAAGATGATTTTGTGGGGTTGAATTAGACTTAAAGTTTACTTCTTAACATGGTATTGAAACCATAGGTTAGAGCCTATTCAAGTGAAGTTTGTTGTTTGTTGAGTCTATTGATCCACCTGCTATCAGACCACCACTAATGTCTAATTCCCCGCTCGAGATGTATATGTTGCTGCTGAGAGGTGTGTTGAATGTCTCACATTGATTAGAGATAAGATCAATTTACAATATATAAAAGGGATGAAAACCTCACCTTACAAGTTGGTTTTGTGGGTTGAGTTAGGATTTAAGAATACTTCTTAACATGGTATTAGAGTCATGAGTTTGAGCCTATTGTAGTGAAGTTTGATGTTTGGTGAGTTTATTGTTCTACTCACTATCAGAGTGTGCTGAAGTCCTACATCAACTAGACATAAAATCAATTTAACGTATATAAGTGGGTTCAAACCTCAGCTTACAAGCCGATTTTTTTAAATTGAGTTTGGCTTAAGCTTCATTTCTTAACAATGGTATGTCTAGAAAATGAGAAGGAAATACAACATATCCTATTTTTTGTTTTAATAATTTGGTCACCATTTTTAGTTAAGCATCAATAGAACATGGCTACTTGCAGTGTTATTAAAACTTAGTTATGGTGACGGCGCCATGGAGGAAAAGGTGGCTGTTCATTTGGAGGATGGATCTATAACTTGAGACTGAGACTTTAAAATATGAGTAGTGGACAACAGTACCACTCTCTTCCTCTTCTATTTATAGTGAAGCAAGCACGTACATATGAAAAGATATGAAAAGACTACTCTAAGATACTAGGCA
>Ga0214542_1000711_pt1 | contig 62961 bp, 21 predicted proteins | sample CNSS1metaG_FD_160096 | JGI IMG/M metagenome (GOLD analysis project Ga0214542, IMG submission 160096) | Root nodule microbial communities from cowpea collected in UCLA plant growth center, Los Angeles, California, USA - CNSS1 | ecosystem: Host-associated > Plants > Roots > Nodule | place: USA...
AAATAACTGTTTTTTTTTTTTTTTTATATTTAGAACCCTAACACTTCATCTTTCCTTTTTGCTGTTCTACACTAACTCAACGTTGTGAGTATATTTTATTGACCAAACTAGCCCTCATTTGTTAATATTAATTATTTTTTTCTGTCGTTCAAAGTATTGTTAACACCTAGACTGCACTTAAATGATTGGGAATATCGAATTATTTATATATAACTTCGTCCGACAAGGGTAGAAGACAACAATGAAAAGAAAAAAGGAAATTTAGAAAAATACCCCTCCCAGTTTAAGTTGATGAACTTCAATGTAAAGTGTGGACCCCTAGGCTACACCCTACTCATTCATAGATATATAAATATAAGTATCCATAGATCCCAAAGGCCATAATATATATCACTCACAAGTCACATGTTTCAATTCATGATTAATTTTCAGCTCTTCAATCTCAACAACTGATTCTCCTGCATAATTTCAACAGGAAGAAAGACCTCAAATTTCCACCTTATACTGGTTCTACCCTGCAATTTTCTTCAAATGAAGCCTTCTTTTGTAATTTACCTTCTGCTTTTGTCTCTCTTTCTCATCCAGGCTCGAGGTAATTTTGAGAACTATGGTTTCATAAGAACTTCATTTAGACCTTCTGTGTGTGATAATTCTCATGTTTGCTTTTGTTGTTCAGGGATTCGCTTGGAGAAAGGGTCTCAGCAACATAAACAACACGTTAGTGTTATCATTGCTTGGATATTTCTTTCTCTATGAATCTCAACCTTCTGTTATAACTTCCACAAACATTTTTCCAATGTTAATAAACAGCAGAAACGAATCTTCTGATTGCAGGATGAAGAAAACAATTTGTTGAAAAGAATTGACAGTGCTGCTAAGAAGGAAGCTACTCTCTGCGAAGATGAACAATATTCCGCAGGTACCCTAAGGAAGAGAGCCTCTAGAGTATCCAGAAAACCAAACAACTTACCTCGTATTCATGAAGATTATAGTGGACCAAGACATCATAGACCTAGACACCATTAATGTTTTACACCAGAAATTCATTTTTCTGTTATTTTTGTTACAACACAATCATTCTTTCCGAATCTTATACCAAGACCTTGTATTTCTTGCTTCTGATTCCGAATCTTATCTAATCTTGTTATAATTTAGAAAGAAAAATGAAAGGAATTATTCCCGTTATATATTGTTGTTCTGAACTAAACCTTTACAATGTATTTTGTATGAAGCAACATGCAAGGAAATTTAGTCCTAACATCCACCATATAATTAAGATCCTGGCTGTTCTTACGTTGCTGCAGGAAAAAGAAAGTGTAGGAAACTTGTTACTTCATCAATTTCCACAAACCAAGATATTTCAAAGGTTGGTTTATATATACATACACACACATATGTAGTTAAAGTGTGAACTCAGAAGAAACCTTGGAATTTTATGTTTTCCTGATTATGATTTATATAATACTCCATGGACAGAATGTGAAGAATGAAGGGAATGAAACTGAGGCCCCAGAAACATACAAGAGTAGAAATTATAAAGTGAATTGGGAAGGAAAGGAAATATTTGTAAATAAGCAAGAAGAGGTTTCTGATGAGAAGTATATGGAGCTTGTGGAGATTGCTGGCATGGACTATTCTCCAGCTAAGAAGAACCCTCCCATACACAACTAACTCTTGGGATGATCAAAGAAAAATGCTGCAGTGTTTTAGGTGTAAGAATGATTTGTAAATTTTGTTATTCTGTGTGTTTTAAGTCCTTTGATACTAATCAATAATTTTATGAGCGACGGAGCATGTTGTTCCTTATTTGAGAAATTTAATTTACACTCTTTATTTTGTTTATATATATGAATTGTGGATGAATGCTTAGTCGATATCGCAACTTGAATGCATAAGTTTACCAATTATACTTTTGTTTTAATTGAAAAAAACATTTGCGATTATAGCTAATTATGTATATTATGGTTAGTGATTTTACACACATATCATTTAATATGTGTTGATAACCTCTGGAAAGTGATGGAGAACCCATAGAAATAAAACATTTTAGACCTCTAATTACTAGGTTCATAGCTAAGATAATCAAAGACTATAGTTGTTTTAAAGAGTAGAATATTATTATTATTATTCTTATTCTTAGCTTTGTAAATATTTCTATAGATTTCTATAGATGTACAAATTGTTTATATTTTTTTTAGGAGACTTACAAATAAATTTGGGTTTCAAAGTTGACTAACTATGAGTCTCAATTTGGGCTAATAAAAGGCCGACAATATACAACATGAACATGAAATAAGAGTTTTATGAAAAAGTTAAAAAATATATCTTATCATTTGTTTAGATATCGCAAAATATTATTTTGTTTCAAGGAACCATAATAATCATTATCTTCATGTAGAATGCATTTGTTGTTGTTGGGACTAATGTAAAGAATTATGAAAATCATTTTCGAAGTTACTTAAGATTATTAAATTATAAAATTATAAAATCATAAATTATAAATTATAAATTATAAATTATAAGATCAAAAATTATAACATTATAAAATCATACTATTATAAAATTACAAAATATAATTTTATAATTTTAAGTAACTCTAAAAATCATGTCCATGAGTCTTTACGTTCGGTCTTAACTATAAACTTAGACGAAATAACATGTGCCGATAAACAAGTAAGTTAACTGAGCAAGATAATTGTCATCCAATTAATAAAAAAATTAAATTATAACAATTGATGAGTTTCTTTTTTTTTTGAGTATTTTCAATCCAAAAACCTCGAAACATTGATTTTATAAGTATTATTACAAGAAAATTCTTGATTAATTATCAAATTTAGTGACAAAAAATAATTAGTCACTATAATAACCAATTTAGATACCAATTTATTAACTAAATATTATTGGTAACAATAATAGTTTCAAAAAATTATAATTAATCTTTAAAGTTTTAACTAAAATAGTTTCTATTATGAATTTATCTCTAAATTGGTTACTAACATTAACAACCAAGGTTTTAGCTACCAAAATAATTGATCTCTAAATTAGTCTCTAATTAGGAAATTAGTTACTAAATTGGTCTCTAAACATATTTTTTCGTTATAAAATTAGTCATTATTTAATAGTTTTCTTGTAGTGTATTTCTTTTTATATGATGTTTAATTTTGTCATTTCTACTCCATGCGAGACTTTGATCTATACTTGGATTATTCTCAATAGAAATTTATAAAATTGTTTAATAGATTATACAAATTTAATAAAAACTAAATTAAAATTCTCAAATTAATCATAAACTTAAAACTTTATTATATACATTATCATTGATTTTTTAATTAATTATGTGTATATTATTTTTTCTTTGTGTAAGGTATGAATACATGAGAAAATAAATCTAAACTTATTATTACAATTTTGAAAAGATGAAATAATTGGGAAGTTTGGATTGAGTTCAATATGGATTAAAATAGAATGTAAAAAAAAAAAAAAAAAAAAAATCAAACTTGACTCGAATTTCGGAAGAAATAAAGTGAAATAAAGAAAAGGTTTAGCTCATTTTGCATCTCATGCACGTAGAATATGGAAAGAATAATGGAGCGTATTTGCAGTGTGTGGTGAAACAGTGTTTTATTCCATCCTTATATTTGTAGGTAACCCTTTTCAATTTTACCTACTTATGATTGCTCATTCTTGCACCACCCTTCACATGTTATGTCATTTTGGAGCTATCAAGGTTGCGGTTGAGAAGGAGAAGCTAATAACATTTACAACTTTTTCACACCCATCAACCAACTCTCATATATCAGGAACATCAATTCACTACTAATTACTATCTGCCATCAATTCAAAAGTCATTTTTCATGTAACTAAATTATATATTGTTTAAATTAACTCAACTGCATTAAAGACTCAATAAATTTAACAGCGCATCGTATTTTGTTTTAAAGCGCAGTCACCTATTTAATAAGTTATACTTTAGATTAGGAATAATTAAGATAACCATTTAATCCTTTCTAAAGTTAGTGGACATGAACATTTATTGTTTGTAAGAGGATAGTTTTTCACTTACATTATATCATTTGAGACACTACTTTTGTTAACCAATAAGCCAAAATTAAGGTGTTAAATAACAAGTCTAATATGAATAACGCATTTTGTGTTCTTTTACTCCATCGGATAAGTAAAACCAATGATATACGGCATAGTGAAGTTAACGTTTCACAAAATTCTTTGTAAGCTTGTTTTAGTAGTAGGAAATGTTTTCATATTCACATCTATTAAGAAGATCTCGTAAAACTTTTCGCCAACATCAAAGATTCTTGAGCCATTCGCTAAAGTAATTTTACATCAACACACATCTCTTAACACATCATATGTTACTTTGGAAATGCTAACTATCATATATGATTATGTGTTTTACTCTAGTTTGGGTAAAAGTTCCTCTCACAATAAGTTATATTAACTACTTGCTTAAAGAAGAGATACCATTTAAAATTACATGATGCGTATTTAATGTATCTTTTTATTGTTGTGTGGATAGATGAAAGCTTGAAGACGAAGACTTTAAGTGAAGCTTCAAAACACAATGACTTTTTTCTTAACTCCTTATACAAAGTAGTATTCCAAGTTAAAAGAACAAAAATGAGTGATTAGAAGGTCAAAACACGGTTAATTTTGTTATTCAAAGCTTTTTTTTGTGTGCCTTTTGCCTCAAAAACATTGTTTGTGTTCGTCTAGAAAACTAGAATAATGTTTTAACCTTATAAGATGTGTCTAATTAGCAAAAACCCATCCTTTAGTTCATCCTCTCTCTGTAAAACTCATTAGTTAAGAATGACTATGTTCCAAAAAATACTAAAGTCTTATATAAGAATGGGAGTGTTCCAAACAATAGATACAAAGTTTAATTACTCCGTTCATCACAAGTTTCATTGAAAAGTTTTAGGTCGATCCTCACTTTAATTTTTGTTTCAATCAAGTCACATTTTTTAAAAATTAATTCAATTAAGTTATTTTTGTTAGCGTCTTGTCAACGAAGTTAAATATGTGTTAACATCTCCACTTCTATTTTTTAAAATAATTATTTTTTTTTTCAATTTTTAAATTTGTTGTCCATGTGTCAAATGTGTGGCGTGGTGTGTAACTGTGTCACATGTCAATATTAGTGTCATGTGTGAGTCTCTTGTGTCATTGTCTTGTATTCAATCCACTTCATATATATATTCTGTAACGTCCCATTTAATTTAAATTAGCAATTAAAGAAAACGCCACGCATAAGATAGTACAGCAACGCAGTCCTGGGGTTCTTAACACCACCCCTACAAAACTAGGCACACCACAATGTCAACCAAAAACAGGATAACGGTTTGACTAAAAGTTTACAAATCCAAGAACATCGAAATATAGGGGCCATAGCCCTAAAGAAAAGTCCAAAGGAAACTATAGTCCAATCCACGCGGACTAGGCAGCAGAATCTTCATTCCCTTGTTGACCACGAGAACCTCGTCCATCTGCTCCCATCAATTACATTGACGATCATCGCAAGAAAGAACAGCCACAAACAATACAACCATGCAACAAAACGGGTAAGCTAGAGCCAACAACATATTCATCATGCAGTCAATATATTTTCATCATCCCATATCCATATATCAACCAAGCATGTTATGACTCTTCATTCAATACACTACGACTCGACTCGACTCATCTGGATACGTATAACTTAGCCAGATTCAGCGGATGCTTGCACTTGTGGTGGATACCTTTGCTCACCCCCGAGCTGCTCACTCCCGAGCTATGTGTTACAAGTGTTACAATGGATCAATTTTCCCTCACCACAAGGTTAACCCTTAATGAATTTCAGGCCTCCTGCTATTCTCACCACATGAGTCAGTCCGCTCTAAGTGAGACTAATTGGCTCCTTAGAGTGTCAGGATGCAACCTTAACTTGAATCCTTACCTAGTTATACAGATGGGGCACTACCATGGACACCCACTAACAGGGGCCATGAAATTACGTCCGGACCACTGAAGCGCAACCCTGAAAGTCTCACCTAGAGACCCCAAGGAATTATGCACTGACACTGACAAAATACCATCATACAATCAGATACTATTCACTATGTAAAGATACCCTCATTATATCAACCTTCAAAGTCGTTACCTTTCAATTTCCAGATCTAACCCATTCCAACTTATCATAATCCATTCATGTACATAAAGTCCAACTCATCTCATTATCATGCCACTTTAACAACACCAATCTCATTTAGTTCACATGTCAATATGCATACCAAACCCATCATTTATAACTCATGAATCATGTTACGCATACATCGCACTCCATTATATACATGTCCTTCCTCATAGCATTCATGCCCAACCAAAACAGATCATTCAAAAATAAACACACATCCAAACAAAGCGTTGTCTCGCTCAACACCTCGCTTAGGCTGAGGGGTTTTCGCTCAGGCGAGACGTGCTCGCTCAGGCGAGCTCCCCTTTCGCCTAGGCGAGGGCTCGAGAAGGGAGCAGAAGCACTCGCGGGATCTTGCTTAGGCGATACCCCTCTCGCTTGGGCGAGATGCTCACTCGCTCAGAATCACAGTGGGTCGCCTGGGCGACCATTCGTGGAAAAAAGGGCTTAGGCCAGCCTCTGTTAATCTCGCCTAGGCGAGACCAGCTCGCTTGGGCGAGTTTATCAGTGCCCGCCACTATTTTCACCTGCATCAGATGCGAAGACATACTACAAGCAACAATCCCACCGTATCATACATCCATATCAACAAGCAAACACAAAAGAATCACCAACCACATAAAATAGCAGACTCGCACCAAACAAACAGAGGGTTCTAGCTTCCCTTACCTAGAAGTAGCTAGAAGGTGCCTCGACTCTAACCAACGGAGCACGGCCACTCAAAGGAGGAACTTGCGAGCTGAAAAAGACAGTGGAGCAGAGTTAGGAACTGAGCTCACGGTGAAACCCTACTGTACAAACTGACAGATGCTCATGGTGAAGAAGTGTGAGCTGAGAGATAACTTACGTGGGGTAAGAATTGGGTTTGAGTTAGCTCGAAGAATGGCTTGGGGAGGAACCCTAGCAGAGCGTCCTATGAGAGCCGTGGGGGATGACGACTGGTTTCTGAAAGAGTGAAAATGTACGCATTAGGACAGACTAGGGTCAGTTTTATCTTTTGGGCCAGCTCTTAGGCCCATTAGATTTGGGGCAGCCCTACAAGTTAGAGGCATAAGAGAACAAGGCCTTACATATTCAATCCAATCCCAATTTTTTTAAAACTAGAACAATGTTGTCCCTCTCCAAATTGAAATTAAATTTATAATTTACACAAATATTATAGTCTTATTTTTATTAAAATTGATTTTTTAACGTATCAAAATTAAAATAATTAAAGTAGTTACATATTAAATTACTTTATTGATATAATAATAATAATAATATTAAAATACAATTTGTAGATATTATTTATTTATATTGTCTACTTTTATTTTTTAATTATATAATAAAAATTGTTTTTGTAAATTATTTTCATTTTAATTTTAAATTTTTTAAAGTCAGACAAATATTTATTCTATATTTTATTTTATTAAAGTCAGGCAATACTCTGTTATTTATCATATACATATTATTATATTTGATAAATAAATTTAAGTTGAAAAGAATAAGTATCCAGAACTACTGTATTATCAATCCATATATTTTTATAAAAATAAAAGCAATTTATTTAAATAGAATCAAATAATATCATTAGAGAAAGGTTTAATAATTTAAAAAATATTTAATAAAAAAATCAATTTTAATATAAATATAAGTATAACATTTATATAAATAATAAATTTGAACATAATTTGAAGAGAGATAACATTGTTCCATTTTTAAAAAAATTGGGACTGAAGTAAATGGTAAAGACAAATGTAAGGATTGAATCGAATATAAGACAATGACATTTGATTTTGATACACGTGACTAGGAATGTAAAAAAAATTCATATCCGAAAGTATCCATAGATAAAACTTGTAATGGGTAGGAAATGAATATTGTAGATAGATACTCGCGAATAACAGGTACGAGTATTTTTTTTATATCCGCATGTTAACGGGACGAGTACAGATGTCATAGTATCAGTACCTGTGTATACCCGTACCCGCTATATTATAATTTAAATTAAAAAAAACATGATTAAAATATTAATATATTGATTTTGAATGAGTTATTTTTTTATCATTAGTTTTAAAAAAATCATTTCCTTATAAACTGTCATTCAACACTATTTAAATGAGTTATTTGAACTTTATTTGAAATTTATGAATGTTATGTATTTTATTTTATTTGAATTTATGATTAAATTATATTGTTAAATTATTTTTTTTATAAATACCCGCGGGTACCCGTGGATATATGTGGATATTAAAAAATGATATGGATACCCACATAACGGATACTCGACGAATATGAGTACGGATATAGGGCAGCTATTTATCTAGCGAGTAGGGTACATGAAACTATTACTCGTACCTTACATGCCCCATTGACATCCCTACAAGTGACACTAATGTTGACATGTGATACCGTTGATACTTGATACTAAAGTGCAGCGTGACATGTCACATACTTGACACATTAACAACAAAAACTTTTTCAAAAATAAAATTGAAAAAATTAAAAATTAATAAATAAAAAATGAAGATGTCAACACATAATATATATTTAACATCGTTGATAAGGTACTAATTGAGTTAATTTTTCAAAATATTGGACTTAATTGAAATGAAAATTCAAGTGAGGATCAACTTGAAATGTTTTGAACAAACTTGAAAACAATGAGGAGTTAAACTTATATATAATTCAGATGATTTCTAACTAATTCTTTTAAGTCTTATTACAAAATTGAACTAAAATAAACATGCATGCACTAAAAAAAATAGTAAATAATCCAATTAATTATGCTACAAGTTTACATAAAATGTGTTATCACTTTGTCGGTTCAAGTACAATTGCATCTATTGGCTCAACTAACACTCACCCTCTGAACCACTTCAATCTCGGTAGCACTTAAAACTTTGAAACAAATATTGTTAAAGTGGGTCCAATTACATGACCTAACTAAAAATACTTACACTTAACACCGATAAGGCCCACTAACACAAATCAAAGTTAATTTATTGGTTCAATCAAAAATAATGCATTAAAATATGTTTCAAAATTGCACTAACACTTTCATAAATTGGTTATTTGCTAATATGTCCTGATCTTTTATGCAGTGATATTATCGTTTAGTTAAAGCGCGTAATTACAAAAGATGCTGAAGACTGCATCCTTTGGACAATTCTAACAAAGTGCACCAACCATTAATTTTCGAAAAATAGTGTTGTTTGAAAAGTAGAGAAGGAATAAAGAAAGAAAAAAACTCTTTTACCATTAAAATAATCAGCCAGGTTCTTATATTTTTAAAGTGTTAAAGGAGTTTTATGGATGAAAATCTCAGTTCTGTGCCATGGTAACAGTAATGTCATCACTTACTATGATGATTAAATAAGGATGATATAGTTAATGCACAATTCAAATATTATTTTGAAAAATGAAATTTGGGGGTCAATATATGAGTTTCTTCGTCTTTCTAATCTCTTCCCCACATAATGAGAAACACTTTCAATGCAACAACAAAATATGTCAACCTAAAGTGAAATCTATTTTTAAAATTTGTTGGCTCGAGGATAAATTAGAACACAAATTTCAAAAATCCTATTTAAAATGTCCATAAAAAGAAGTTTATGTAATGAAACATGTTAAATTTGATATAAAAAAATGCTAAAACTGTAAAATAAATACCATTAAACAAAATCTCACTCCAAATGAAAGAAGAATTTTACTGTCCATTTTCCATATCTAACTTTTCTATTATAAAAATCCAATCATAAATTCATTTGTGTGCTTCTTACTTCTGGCTTAGGTGATGATCATAAGCCTCCAAGGAATGATTTTGGGCTAGCCCATCTAACGAAGTCCACAGGTACAAAGACGAAGAAAGAAAAGGTGTTATTAAAATTGTTTCTCTGCACCTTGTTAGGGTTTCTGTGTTGAAGCTCTTACTCCGTGGATGCAAACTTCGCGATTGAAACAGAGTCCTAGCCATGGCTGAACGGGTTAGTTACTCTGTGGGATTGCATTAATTTAGTATTGATATATATTTATATTTTTTTTAATTTTGGTTTTGCAGACAGAGAAGGGTTTTCTGAAGCAACTGAAAGTGTTTCCAAGGTGTGCTGATTCACAAAATAATATATCATTTTATTTTCTTATTTGATTTAGGTTATTTATGTTTTCATTTTGTTGGTGTTTGTGTTAATCGATTTTGAAGCTCTAAGAAAGGTGGGAAGGGAAAGAGGTCAGGGAGAGCCGAGAATTGTTTTCGGAAGTCAATTGGGCTTGGACTCAAGACTCCCAAAGATGCCATTGAAGGTATGTTCAGTTTAACTTGAGGTTAGTAAGATTTTTGTACTTTGATCTTATAGGATTCGTGTTCTTGTTATGGCTTATGAATATCTGTATCATTATTTCAATAATTTTGAAATCAACCCTAAATACTAAAATTTTAGAATGTGGGCTGCTGGTAAATTCTATTCTAGAGATATCAGACATTTCCGGATGACCGATGAGGCGTCATATGTGTTACTCTGCTTCACTTTCATTATTAGTACGAGATAATTCATTTATTTTGGTGCTTTATGTTGCACGAGAAACAGTCCATTTGGTTAAATTTGGTATGAAACTTGTACAAATCTTAATTCTTAGATTACGGTATGAGATGGGGTGATATATTCCTTAGTATTTGACTCTTGGTAAATTGGAGTTTAATGATTTATTCCATAGTTACCGAATTAAGCTTGCTTCGGAGAGAAGATTGTTGCTAAGTCTATGATAATGTGATTGACGAAATGTCATGAGGACTTAAAATTGGTCTGTGCAAACGACACAGGTTGTTGTTGTTGTTCGTGTTGGAATTTTAGTATTCTTACCAGATACTTAATGAGGTGGAATAGAGGTCTAGCTATGGATTATGTTGGGGAAAGAGTTCTTCTTGTGAGGTATTAGTGAGAAATGAAAGGAAGTCCACCCGTAGATGGTGTTTCAACATACTCCTTATGATGGAGACTGGAGACCAGTAAATTAATGTAGACGAAGGAATATGAATTTTGATCATACTCCTTGCGATGGAGACGCTATTTTATAGGCTTTACAAGCTTTTCCTTGTAGGATAAAACATGAGCAACCATAAAAAATTGAGCAACCGTACAAAATTATGCCTTGGCGTAGTTGTTTTGATTAGTCTTATATTGGAGATACCACAAAAGATAAGATTAGAGAACTCGGTTGTAAGGTTTATTCATGATATGAGTTATATTTTCAGCATCTTAGTTGTGGATAGAGAATTTTTCACGAAATTTCCCGGGAATAGCATAATGGGCCCATTTATTTCCCTAGCAAATATTTACCAAAATAGCACATTTTTTGGTCAAAATTCGATTCCCGAAGAGTCCAATTCTAACCTTCATTTGGTCCCAATTGCTCCGGAAAACCAACTGGAATTCAATTTTTGGAGAATCGATAACTGAGATTACTTTTCCTTCTATATTTTGCTTTTTTTAAAGAAAAAAAACAGGAGAGGAAGAAATTAGAAAAAAAAAACATTATTTGATAAAAATTACGGAAATAATATTTTCTAATTTTGATTTATTGATGTAAAATTAAAATTGACAAATATATTTTTATTTAGTAATAATAGTTTTCTAAAAAATAAGTCATGAGTAGAAAATGAGAAAAATAATTAGTTGAAGAATTTTTTTATTAATTTTAATATATTTAGAAGTAATTATGTTAATCTTTTAAAATCATAATATGAGTAGGTGTATGTTTATAAATAAAAAATTATATTGGTTTAATTACAATATCTTTTGAAAAAAAAGGAAAAAATTGAAAATTACTTGTTATCATAATTATTAAAAGGGGAAAGTTATTTAAATTTTGGAAACTAATTCTAAATAAGAAACTTATATAAAATAAAATATTTTGATAAATATTTTTTTCGTATTTAATTAATTAAATGTAGAGAGAAATTTTCTTTCTAGATAGTTATATGTATATATATACACACACTAGTAATGCATTGTAGTAAAATTTAGAAATAAGTAAAGTAGGAGTGTTGTTAGAATGCACATGAAAATATTTTAATATTTATTTAAATAGGAATTGAAAATTAACATAAATAGATGTAAAAAAAATATAAATAATTGGATAAATGTTAATAAAAATGGAATCAAACAAATAAATGATTATCAAATTTTAGATTTTCTAATGTCGTGACAGTCCGACTGATTTTGAAGTCACAAAGGAATTCCTCTAGGATTAGTGGTCATAAAGCTTTTCTTTGTATGAATAGTTCATGATGTCTTGTGTTCAGTTGCACTATTGGATGTAGAAGTTGAGTTTTTTTTTTTTCTTTTTCCAACATTTGACCATTGGTACAATATTAGTATCATATTTGATTTCATTTGATTCGTGCACAACTTAATTATTAACCACTCCTACTGGACAATGTTGTTGATTTACGCGACGTGTTTGTGGTCTCTAGACAGAAAAAGTTGGGTTATGTTTTTGTAATTTTTGATTAAAAGTCCATTTGGATGTGTTACATCTATAGGTAAAATCAAAACCATTTGGGCTTTCCATTATGCTGGTCATTTAGGTTGGTCCTCCAAAATAAACTATTGCTTGTGTGGAAGGGATGCAATTTGAGTTTTTGGAGTCAAAATTTCAATAAATGACATTTGTTTAGTGACTTTTGTTTCCAGGGTCCTATATTAACATGAAGTGCCCTTTCTCGGGCAATGTTTCCATCTGGTTCCTATCTTAGTTGGGACATCTCCCAGTGCTAAGATGACAAGAACCATCGTTGTTAGGAGGAACTATCTCCATTTTATTAAGAAATACAAGAGGTATTCTCTCTTCATACCTTTAGAGGAAGCTTTTCATTGTATTTTCTTACTGGACAGACAAACTTAACTAACTATTTACTTGCTTCTTCTATTTAGATATGAAAAATGACATTCAAATATTTCTGCACATATATCTCCTTGTTTTCATGTTAAAGGAGATCATGTTATTGTAGGCCAATGTGGGTTAGGTATTTGTAAGAGAAACCTTTTCTTGGGATATGAATGCAAGAACTTATTTATATTTAACCATTACAAGAATGTATGGAATTAGCTGCCATATAAAAGCGTCGAGCATGAAAACAGTGCTAGTAGCATCGGTAAAACAATGGGGTGGAAAGAAAATAAAGGAGTTAGATTCTGTTTAACCCACACTAGCGCCACAATACTAAATTATGAAATTTTAAATATAAAAATAAGTTAAAAGGATCAACTTTGAAGACACAAAACTGGACACACTTGATTTTTACATTAAAAAGTTAAAAAATAGTGTTAGCTAGGTCGACACTGAGATTTAATAAATTATGACAGTAAATAAAGCTACCAACGTCGATCATTGGGACACTAAAGTGGAAACTAGAGTTAATTTTTATATTAAAAATTAGGTTTACTTAGTAATTTAATCCAACATTTATATGAAGGGAGATGTAAAGCGATTAGTGGCTAATTTGGCAAGGGTAGAAAGATAAAAATATGTTTCAACTTACACCATGAGATAATGTATTTTTGTTCACATTCTTTCAAAATTGTACACTTGTTGTCAACTACAAGTTTGAGAAATGATCCTCAAACTATTTCAAATGAGGGGACCACTCCATGTTAGTTTTGAACGAATCTGAATGTCCTAGTGGTTCGTGCAAAGATTATTGATTAAGTGATGATGGATTTTTGTTTGTCCTTGTTCATATGCGTATCGGTTGCAATGAGGCCAATGGATACTTCAATAAGTTAGATATACCATAATTTGTATTCATAATTATCAACTACTATGATCAATTACGTTTTTATTTGAAGATTGTTCTTACAAGTTAACTCTAACGAAGAAGTCTCCACTACTGTACATAAGTATTTTCTAGAATGGTTCAAGGTCTATGTAAGTGCACTAGTTACTTACTAGTTGTACGATGTATACCTTATTTATGTTTATCACTAATGCATAGGTTGATGATGAAAGGAATAGAATAGTAGACTCAAACATGAGGGTGCTAGCTTGGAAACCTAATCCAAAGGCAATCTCGTGGAATATGTATTTTGTTAATGATTATAAGTTTCATGTAAGGGTTAAGTATGATTTTAGTCCCTGCACTTTGATTCAAAATTGGAATTCATCCCTATCCGAAACTTCGATACATTTTGGTCCCTAAACTTTAAAAATGAATAAATATAGTCCTTTTAACCCAATTTCGTTATTTTTTTTTACGGATCGAATGCGTTTCATGTTAATATTCTAGTTGTTTATATTATTTGACATATTCTCGGTTCAATATCTACGAAAAAATGCATTCTAAACCTAAAAAAATGTTAACATAATTTTGTTAAAAAGACTATATTCATTCATTTTTAAAGTTTAGGGACTAAAATGTATCGAAGTTTCAGACAGGGATGAATTCTAATTTTTGGTCAAAATTCAGAGACTAAAAACATATTTAACCCTTTCATGTAAAGATATGAAGATTTTTTTTTTTAATTATGAATGGTTTGATCCAAGAATAGATGTTGGCACGAGAGTTCATTGATTCATATTATATCTTTATGATCCATGCATCCTTATATGAAGATATGTATTATATGAAGATATTTAGGAACTTTTGTGGCTGTCTGTCACAACAAAACCTTGAGGTCATGTTGAAGTTGACGACATTCAAGATGAATTAACATAACAAACTCATGAAAGGCATAGTGTCTTGTCATTGACAAGAATTGAACAAGTTCAAGGCTTGGCTGACACATCTGTTCTTCAATTACTTAATGATGATGTTATTGAACTAATGCTTGATGAGTGCCATGAAAATTTGGATCAGTCAAACGAAGATAATGAAGAAAATGAATATGATGACGATGATGATTGAGACTTTGATAACTCTAACAAATAATGTATTTTATTTTGTGCATATTATGGCATAACCAACATAAAATTAATGCAAAATTGAACGGCTCAAATGTTTTTTTTTTTTTGGCAGAAAAAATGGTCAGGACTAGAGGAAGACACGGTAAACTTGTCCGACGTGATCAACGTAAGCGTGGGGTTCCCATATCTATGCATGGTGATTTAGCAGTAGAGCTTGGAAATATCTCTTATGGTAATGTGTTATCCAGGCATACTGCTAGTAGTGGCCAGCATCCACCCCATCTTCCTCATTCCTCCATTCCCTCTTCGTCCACCCCCTCTCCGTCCACTCCCTCCTCATCCACCCCTTCTCCACCAACTTCCTCTTCAAATACCCCTTCACAACTCACTCCCTCTTCATCTACCCCCTCTTTCTCTACTGATCAAAGACATGTTTTTCAATCGTCTTTGCGTTCTATGCCATTGCCTCATCATACATCTACGTCAGTACTTCATCACACCACTTATCCACCACTACATCCCACTACTTATCCACCACTACATCCCAATTTTCCCCAAACAGTACCGCCAGTACTGCCCTCTTCTGCCCCGAAAGTCCACGACACTCGTCGTACCATAGTCCAATCCTTTTCTCCTACAGTCCACTTCCCCTTTCATCCCTTAGTCCAAGTTCCCTCTACTCCCTTAGGCCAAACCTCCTTTGCTCTCCCAGTCGAGCCCCCCCATGATGATGTAGTCCAGCACACCCCAGCTACTTCAAACCACCATGTCCTTCCTGAGGAGGTGCCTCGTGATGCTAGTGGGAGGGTTATCATAAGACCCGTGGGTAAAGGGTAAGTTTACTATGTTTTTGATATTTTATTTCACTCTCTAAATTTAATGCTTAACATTATGGTTTGTATGTTTTGTAGTTGGACACCTAACCGTTATGCAGTTGAGGCCATTGGTCATGCAATTAGGTCACAATTCGGAGGTCCCTACCACCATTATGAGGCTATGCCTGAGGACGCCCAACTTAAATGGTGGACTAAATTTAAGGTGACTGTAATTACTAATTTCAATGAATAACAATTTTACCATTCTTCAATACTATCAAATTAGTTCAATTTGTTCTTTACTTTTATAGGCTAGAGTGACTTGGGCCCCTCAAGATGAGTGGCAAATTAGAAAAGTCTATGAGTCAAAAGTTAGAAAACGCCTCTCTGATATGTTGACTAAAGCAAGGGTGAGAGGGAACAAACCTAGCTGGATTGGAGAACAAGCATGGAGTGCACTTTTGAACTATTGGGATTCTGAGAAGTTCAAAGAAAGATCATCCCGAAACAAAATCAATCGGTCTTCAGCTAGAGGTGGAGCGTTGCACTCGACGGGTCGAAAATCACACTTGGACATAGCATTGGCTCTAGTAAGTATTATTCATTAATGATGTTATTAAATTCATTTATCCAAGATATGTTTATTTTAACTATACAACTTCCAGGAACGTAAATATGGTCGACCTGTAGAGCCGGATGAATTATTTCTAGCTACTCACACCAAGAAGAATGGGGGTTGGGTAGATGGTCGTGCCCGGGAGACTTATGTAAGTTGTTTTAAATTTTGTTACTTATTTCTTTAACATAAATTTTTTAATAATTGCAACTTCCAATACTCCTTTAGGAAACCTACCATGAGCGGTTGAGGGTCATCCAAGCAGAAAGTTTTGAAAGATCAACATCCGACCCCAAACAAATAAGTGCAGTAATAAAGATTCAATGTTGGAAGGATGTTGCTGGAGGCAAGAGTAAAGGTAGAGTTTATGGTACAGCAGATTTGGCTGCCAACATTCGTCACGGAGTCTCATCCCTCACTCAGCCATCCTTGTTAGCTGCTGCCACCAATCACATTGACCTCTCTGCTACCGATCACATTGACTATTCTGCTGAGAATGAACAACTTCGTCGACAAGTCACACAAGCAAACATAACTGCTCGTGAAGCAATGGAAAAGTGTGCAAAGTTGGAGGACACTATGCAGTTGCTTAAACAACAAATGGCGATGATGATGGAACGACGGGTTGAAGACATGTCAACAAGTATAACTTAGGTTCACACTCACTATGGCGTGATGATCAACCACTTGAGTTCATCTGCACCGTAAGAGAGATTTATTTTTTAATTATTTTTTCATGTACTAAATATTTGAATAAACATACATATGATAGAAATATTGACGAGGTTGGGTAACAATTTCTGATCTACATTTTGATTTCCTCCAATTGATTAATATAATTAGATAATTTACTTTTCAGACGTTACCATATCTATGATCAAATTCAAAACTAGATTTTGTAACAATGTATCGTTCTATCCTTTCTAATTATTTTCATTGTTGTCATAGGTACTTCAACTCATCATCCGCTATGATTTTGTACTCACCTGGACCTATCTTTCAAATGGAACAAATTTGTGTTTCTAATTTCATGTAATATCTGGATTTGGATTTAGAATCAAATTATAATTCCAGGTTTGATGTATATGTGAAATTGGAATTGAAATTGCACATTGGAATTGGATTACTATGGTAACTTGTTGTATATACTGTAATTGGTTTTAATTACAATTCTATTTGGATCTAGAACTAAATTGCAAAAGTTGGAAGTGTAATTGTCATTAGATTCGGATGTATACATATTAGCAGTTGAGTTTGTATTTGTATTTCAATTGCCAGGTTCTGCAATTCAAAATATTGCTATTGGTTAAAAATATTAATCAAGTGAAAGCAGGTATTTTCAGCCATTCGAGTGAGCAAATGAGCTAATTGGCATGGGTTTTTCTCCGTTTGTGTGGATATTTTTTGACATTATTTAGACTTTTTGTTGTAGTGAATATCCTGAATGCATTATTTGTGCCATATGTGAAGGCCACTATCAAAGACAATGAGGTTTAATGTGTTGAAAGTTATTCCAACTGCATCCTCTAGATGCGCAAAGAAGGCATTTACTGGAATTTGAGATTTAAATTGTGTTAACAGAATAGCTTTACCTTAGGGTCAATTTTTTTTATGGAAAATGATATTTTAATTCATTTTTTTTTTTATCTATTTGTAATTTATTGTTTCAATCATTATTAGATCATATTTTTTTTTTCTTTTTAATGATGTGATGTAATGATCTAATAGTGATTAAAGTGGTGGATTAAAAATGGATAAAAAAAGCAAGTTAAAGTATCGTTGTCTTTTTTTATCTTTAAGGCTTCTTGATTTGAGTGGTTGTATGTTAAGGGTTTTTATACACGTTATTAAATAGCAGCTATGACTATTTTTATGTTTTCAGATTAAGCCTCGGTTGTTATTTGACTTAGAATTAGATGAACGGGTCACAGGTTGTAACTAACCTTCTGTGATTAAGTTGGAGCATTTTAGTTTTGTGTTCAAAATACTTTCTCTTTTACCATGACTAGTCACTGTAACATCATTTTATTTTGAAAGTTTAAAGAGAATTCAATTGTGGAATATATATATATATATATATATATATATATATATATATATATATATATATAATACTCCATAAATTAAACAAATAATTTAGAATATTAGGGAAAGTATTTTATATTAGATAAGATATTATATGATGTCATAGAATCTAAAAATTAGATAACAGAAAGTGTTTTATCTAAAAATGTTGAATGTAGTTCACTAAAATTTAATTTTTAAGAAATAACATTCTTAGTTTGTTAACAAAATTTTATTTATGTTAGAAACATTATAATAATAAAATTAGAAAATTAGAAAAAGTTATAATAAAAATTAGATTTAAAATTTGATTAATTATATAACTTTTGGAAATCATTTATTCGATCTTAGTTGTTTGATTAAATATATATATAACTTTTGGAAATCATTAAGTTATAATAAAAATTATATTTAACAGTTGATTAAATATATAACTTTTCAAAATCATTTATTCTATTTTAGTTGTTAGTTGTTTTTATTAAATATTATCAAAAAAACTGGTAGAACAAGAATTTGTTTTTGTACAAGATTATCTGACTTCGAGTGGTAGTTTAACTAATATTTCATTTTTTTAATGCTAAAAAAATAATATAATAAATAACAAAAATTACAGCTTTAATTAATCCATCGATTCTTATTTTTATCAAGAAGTTTGAAGTTAGTTTTCCATTTTTTTTTCTTTTACTCAATTTGATCTTAAATATTTAATTAATTCAACTTGGTCATGATTTTCTTAAAAGTGGTTTAATTTGGTATTTGTGGTTATTATTTTTTATTTTTACTTTATTTCTTGGTAATTTTATTTTTTAACATGTATCGCTGCAATGTTGTATCATGTGACACAATCAGTGTGAGGTGACAATAACAATGTGATGTGATAGTGTCACGTGGACTGAGCTTCAATTTGATTTTTATATTTGTTTTTATAGTTTCAAATAGTACTAATTTTTTTAAAAATGAAACAATATTATTTCTATTTAAAATACTCAATTTATTTGTTGTATAAATCTTATGTTGATATTTTTAGTGAAAACATTTTTATTCAATATTTTTAAATTAGCTTTAAAATTTTTACAAAATATATGTTTGAAATCATGTTAGTTAGAGTTTGATTGTGATTATTAAATCTAATGTGAATGGAACACAAATCATGCAATAAAAAAATATGTAAACAAATTAATTTTAGTAAGTTAATAGTATAATTTCTTAACATTCAAGTATTAACTCCATATTAATTCATCCAGATGTCATATGTCCTAAATATTTTGTATAAATTTTAAAGTTAGTTTAAAAATATTTCTAAAAATATTTAATACAAATATCAATTTTAATAAGATTTATACAAAAAAATAAATTGAGTTTCAATTTAAAGAAGGACAATACTGCTTTTTTTTTTTTTTACAAAAATTATAACTAAATTGAAATTAAAAACAAATGTAATGATCAAATTGAGATTGTGTCTATGTGGCACTATTACATCACATTGTTACTGTCACGTCACACTGAACGTGCCATGTGATACAACAGTGAAGTGATAGGTGTCAACAAAAAATTGAAAAAAATTATTAAAAAAAACATATATTGACACATAGAGTGAGCGACGGTCGGGTTGGATCGGGTTCGGGTTCAATATGCTTAATCCAGCATAACTCAAATTTAATATTTTAAAATCCAATCGGACCATTTTAGTTGTCGAGTTATTTGGATATGGATATATCGGTTACGGTTAAATACGGTCGGGTTGTTCGGATTTAATTTTAATTTGAATAAATAAATAAAAATATTGAATTTAAATAAATATATTGACTGAATTTATAAAATTTAATAGTTTCTATAAGTATATCAACCATTGATGGAATAATGAATCTACAATTACAAAAGAAAGAAGATACATGCTTGTAAGTATACCCTTGCCTATTAACTGAGATGGAAACTAGAGAGTTCATTTGTGATTCCTCTTTTAATATTTGTAACCACTGATAGTGCCTCCCAGTGGCGGATGATTTTGGGGCAGGGAGGGGCCCTGGCCCCCCTAAATTTTTAATTTTTTTTAATTATATATATATATATATATATATATATATATAATTTTTTGGAAATTTATTAAAACTTTTAATTGTAAGTATTATATTTTAAGATTTGATCAAAATTAAATTGTGTATTTTTTATTTATTTTATAAAGCACAACATTTAATTTTAATAGATAATAAAGAATAAAAATATTTAGGTTTAATTTCTCTTTTGATTCTTGTTTTTGTCAAAAAATTGACACTAGAATTATATTAATTACATCATAAAGCAAATCATCCATATTAAAAGTTTCAATTTTAATGAAAGAATCATTAATCCGTTTTAAGAGATTTAAAGAAATTAATCGTAAAAGACCAAATTGCGTTAGTTTTTTAAAAAATCAAGACAAAATTGAGACTAAAAAAAAAACTGGAGGACCAACTTAACATTTTTAAACAAAAATCATGAATCAAAAGAGTAATTAAACCAAATATTTATTAAGATAATTTTTATTTTCATTCTTATTGTGTTTTTAATTTTTTCACAAATTGTAATCATCTCTCACTCTCATATGTTTTCTCTTTTTTTTTTCTTGAAAAAAAAAGTTAGACACAAACTCTTTTTTTTGCTTTCATTTCTCATTTATGTTCTTCTTTCCTTGTCTCTTGTCTCACTTGATAATGAAAACATTATTTTTTATCTCATCAGCTTTTTGTTCACTTTTGTATGAATATAGAAAAAAAAATGTATCACGTGTTTTTTCATAATCGATTTTTAATTGTAACTTAATTATAATATATTTTTCTTTTAATAACTACGTGTCTCAATTGTTTATTAAACTATGATAAATTATTTTTAATATTATTTACAAAAGAAGTATATTGATAAAGAATAAAAGAATAAATTCGTCGTTTAAAAGTAATAAAAAAGAAACTATTAATGAAAATAATATAGATTCTACTTCTTCACATATTTTGAAGCATTATACTAATGATCAAATTGTTTAGTAGAGAAGTCATTCTTTGAAGCATTATACTAATGGTCAAATTCAATGATCTCAAAATTATATTATTTTGGCCCCTCTAATATTTTTTGTCAAGATCCGCCACTAGTGCCTCCCAATCTCGAAAACATAAATGATAAGAAATTACCACATGCATAGTCAATAAGAGAAGATAGAACATACTACCTTAGTGATTCTAATTATGACAGGCACTCCAGATGGGTGATATACTTACTAATACTATACAAACATCAAACTTAAATACCAATTCTTAATAGCTTAATTTAATGCACTTTCTTCCTAGAACATAATAGGTTTCCACTTGGTACATTATAACAGAGAAACATTCACATACAGCTAATAATATTGAAATATATTTTGTGACTTGTTCTATAAAAGCCAATGGACCTTCATTATCTAAATCATTTCAATTTTTCTAAGACTAATATTAACATAAAAAAATATGAATAATAAGTCATTCAATTAAAGATAGACACATTTAGTTGTTAGTTATGGTCCTCTCCAAAAACTAATTAATTAAATTGTATGAAGAGATCATTATTACTACAAAATGTATGACAAAATCAAAAACCCCATAACTACTATTAATTACAAATAGAAATCATACAACCATTTCAGCCTCAAAATTAAAAAAACCCATTACTATACTATTAATTAGAAGATAAAATATGATACCTTAGTGATTGTAATTATGACAGGGACTCCAGATATTTCACATTCCAGCCTCACACTTCATCAATATTTAGAGTTTTGCTGCCAATTCCAAAACCTAAAAAGCATCTAATTATCATATTTTTTGAGTATGGTTTCCTTGCAATTTGTCTTTAATCCATGAAAAAGTAACTTCTTCAAGCCAAAACAAGATGTAGCTCTAGGTCCTATAGACAGAGGAAGATGATCAAAACATGTCACCAAACTAAATCTTTCTCTTTTGTATATAATATCTCACCTTTAGAGTTTTCTTCACTGTTAATGCTATTTTAATCCAAAAAAAGTAACTTCTTCAAGCCACAAAATATAACTCCTACAAGCAGAGGAAAATGATCAGAACATGTCACCATACTAAATCTTTCTCTTTCATATATAATAACTCATCTTTAGAGTTTTCTTCACTGATAATGCTATTTCTTATAGCAGTTAAGAGTCATAACATTGGTTGTTGTGAGATGATGAACCAACTTCGCTTCCTTCCATTGTGTTACCATTAAATTCAGAAATTAATTGAAACAAAATATTATTAATATACACAACAACATAATTACAAAGGAAGTTTAGAGAACAAATAAATGAAACTTGTACCTGTGAAAACCCTCTCAGAAAGCTCAAACTCTTCGTTGACATTGATACCATCAAATTGAGTTATAGTGGTCCTCAACCAATTTTGAGCATAGATAAGTACCCCAGCCATTGGTGGATTTAAAGAGCTTCTAAAAGTATCCAAAACCATACCTCTAGTACTAAATGCACTCTCAGAGGCAACTGTAGAAATAGGGGTGGCCAACACATCTCTAACCATTCTTGATAGAATGGGAAACCGTGAAGAGTTTATTTTCCACCAAACCAAAATATCAAGTTGGTCATCACCATCAACAACAGATTCATTTAAATACCTCTCTAACTCATTCTTTCTATCTATGGTGTCCTTTTCTCTCAAATGCTTCTTAAAAGCATCAGCCCTTGCCAAATATATAGGAATTTCAGGAATGGTTGATGCATCAGATTGATGTTCAAGTGGTTGCTCAGGTCTATGTTGTTCATCATGAAGTGATTTGTACCAATCATACATTTTCTTCAAACTGTCTTTTACACAGTTAGTTAATTCAACAACTTTGTTTGAATCATGTTTGTACATTTCTTGAAAATTCCAAATGACATACTCAAACTTGTATCGAGGATCAAAAATTACAACAAAATATAACAAGTGATTGATGTTGTCAACATTACCCCAATATTTGTGATACTTCAACCTCATGTCACAACTAGTAGGTGCTAATATACTATTCAGATTCATGGTTGTCTTGTCAAGTGCAAAATGAATAGTAGCCATTTGGTGAAACGCAATGTGTATACTCACATGCAATGATGTTGAGAAAGATTTAGTGTCTTCATAGAAAATTTTTAGAAACTTCACAAAATCTTGGGCATGTTTCCAATCACTAGGAGATGGGGGACCTTCATCACCAAAAAAAGCCATATAGCTAGAGTCTTCATTGTCAAGCTTTTCAAATGCAACTTGAAATTTGATTGCTACATCTAACATCATATATGTGAAATTCCACCTTGTGGGAACATCAAGACACAACAATTTTTTGCATTCAATTTTTGAAAACTCCATGCACTCTCTAAACTTAGCCAATCTTTGTGGTGAAGACCGTACAAATCTTACAGCATTCCTAATCCATTACTAATCCACCCATATTCTTCATCCTTTTTTTAAATATGTAACAGCCACATCATTAGATGATGCATTATCAACAGTGAGTGTTGACACATTCCTAATTCCCCATTCCCTTAAAATTTCTTCAACTTTCCTTCCAATGGTTTCCCCTTTATGATTAGGTATGACTGAAAAAATGATTATCCTTTTTTGATACCTCCAATCATTGTCTATGAAATGTGCAGTGAGTGTTAAGTAGCCTAAGTTCTGAATTGATGTCCAACAATCGGTAGTGAGTGCTACTCTAACACAATTTGACTTAAAGAACTCCTTTAACCTAACTTTTTCATCCATATACAACTGAAAACAATCTATAGCTATGGTGAATCTTGATGGGACAGCAAACAAAGGTTGTAATTGTCTACACAATATCTTAAAACCCTCACCCTCTACCACCTTGAATGGTTGTTCATCCACAATAACAAACATAGCAATTACCTTTCGACAAGCTTCAACATTATACTTTAGGGGTGTTGCAAGGAGACTGTTATTGTCACCACTTTTAAAGGTGAGAGTTGTTTGGTTAGGGTCATTAATGGCAACAAATGGATATTTAGGACACAACCTTTTAAGGTGATTAAGAAGTTTAGATGTTCCATGTATCTTTGGATCACATCTAAATCGCTTACCACAATGATTACATGTTGCAATCGAATATGTGGATTAAAGAGATCTTGTGAAGTGGTCCCAAACAACAGAGGTTATTTTCTTACCACTAGCATTTGGTTTTCTCTTTTTTGTATTTTGGGAATGAGGAACATCATGTTCCCCTCCTACAGCTCCTACAGGTTCAGTTGTAGGGTTTGGTGGGTCAGATTATTGTGCACTTGGAGGCAATTCTTGGCTATGTCTCTCCATTACAACTATAAAGAAAAAAAAAATCATAATCAATAACTATCAATCATATATGTGTAATTTATTTTAGGAGACACATATCAATTAGCAAAATAAAATCCAATCAAATATGAATTACTGGATACAAATTATATGTCTCGGAATGAAATCAAATTCCAATTCAGTCTTGTTTTATGAAATAAAAAAAAAGAAAAAAAAACTTTAAGTAGTGAAACTAGATGTCTGGATAGTCCGATCAAGGATTCTCAAAACTAAAAAATAGTAAGAAAAGATAATTTTGTATTTGCTTACGGACCCAATAGTGATAATATAGTATTATTATGTTTCAAATTGCTTGATAAATAGCTTTCTCGTGATTAAATGGCATTCAATATTTGGTTCACAATAATCAGACACCTATATGTAAATCATGCATATATACACGAATATATATATATATATATATATATATATATATATATATATATATATATTATATTCAATCAATTATAATAAAAAAAATATTTGACATTTTAAAAGAAACGAAAAAACCATTTAAAAACAGTAACAGTAACGCATAACATTAAAACTTCTTAAAATATATAATAACATCACATTAATTCCTAAAAATATTATTATTAAATATATCTAAACTTTCTTTTAAAATTATATACTTTTCACAATGATATTATCATGCAACCTATAATTTATTAAATAGAGATTTAAAATTTCTTAAATAAATAACTCTTAACATTATATTATCATTCAAGCTATAATTTATTAAATATGATCTAAACTTTCTTAAAACCATAAACTCTTCACGGTGATAGCTATAATTTTTTAAAATTTTACAAAAGATTTTAGCTTTAAAATATAATTTTAGGATTAAAGTAATAATATAGTTGTTTAAAATAGAATTTTAAGATTAAAGTAATAATATAGTTGAAGAAAATGGTGAGATTGATACTGTGAAAAAGCTGAAATGATGGACACAATTGAAGAACTGTAGAGTGCATACTAACAATATTATAGAATTGCAAGATATAAAAGTGAAAAAATTAATGAAAGCAATTTATAATTTACTAGCCTGAAACCCTCAGTTTTTTCAAATGTTACAATTTGTAGAGCAAGCCAAAAGCAAAACACTTACCAAACCAAGCAAATAAATATGGGTTCTTTCTTCACTATGTGTGAAATAGGAAATAAAAAAGTTACTTTTTTTGAACTTGAAATGGTAACCATGAGTGAAGAAAGGGAGGGGTTGTGGTATGTGGTAGCGTGAAGGTTCAATAAAGGTGCAGTAATAGTGTGCAGTAACGTAATGATGGTTTGTGGTAATGTGAGACACAGTGCAATAAATGAGTCAGTAGAATTGGATTGGACTTCCTACTTTTAACATAAAAGTATAACATATTTAATGGTCGAGTCGGGTATCTTTTAAAAAATAAATCTATACCCGAACCGACCATATATATCCGTTGAACCCGTTTTTTTATCCATTTAAATCCGTATCCATTAAAATCCGACCCATAACTAATTTTATTTTTCGATTTTTTCGGTTTCGATCGGTCTCTCACATTTTGCTCACCCCTAATGGGAAGAGTGTGTGTGTGTGTGAGTGAATCAGTGTGGGATGGGAAAAGTGGATGGTGTATGAGTGAAAGCACATTGGTGCTTGTTGGTGAGTGTTTGTGCACCGGTTACATAACTGATGCGGTAACATGTATGTGGCACTAGTTACGTAACCAATGGTACTGGTGTAGTGAGAGAGTGACACTGATTAAGTAACTGATGTTATGTGCATAATATATATATATATATATATATATATATATATATATATACATATATAATTAATTAAATAATAATAATAAATAATATATATAGTAATTAAATATAACAATAAATAATAAAAATAATATATAATAATTAATAATAATATTAATTAATAATAATATTTCAAATATTAATTATTATTATTATAAAAATAATAATAATTTAATGTAATTTATGTTTTTATTAATTTTTTTATTAAAATTTATTAAATAATATTTTTAACTAATCAAAAAATGATTTCATATATTCTTACCAAGGGTATTTAAGTAATCTTCAAATTTTATTTATTAAATTTTTTTTAATCTATCACATCACTCAAATCCCTCGGATCACTCACTAACTTTCACAAAATTTATCTCCAAATCCATTCACTCTACCCTCTAAATCCACTAAAAAAATCACATATATTCATTCACTCAAATCCACACAATTCATCTTCACACTTTCTTCCAAATTCATCCTACTAAATTAACACACCTTTAGGTTGTGTTTGTTTTGGAAAGATGATTTGAAAGAGATTAAGTAGATGTATTTGACGGGATAAAGAGGTGATTGTAGTGTTGTTTGTTTTGAAGGATAGATAAAGGAATTTGAATAGAAAGTTTGTAAAAGTTTGTAAATAATTTAACGAATATGACAAATAAAAAAATGTTTTAATAGAATAAATTATAAAATTACTCTTTTGTCCCTATAATTAAAATGAAGAGAAAATAATTTCTATTTAGGTAAAATTAATTTAAAATTAATAGAAAATATAAGCTATTTAGTTAGAATAAAAATTTAATAAATATGATAAATTTAAAATAAAATTTAATTGGCTAAAATTTTGTTTTAATTGTTTGCTGAATTACAAAAATTAATAATATTATTAGTTATTATTGTGAAGGCAAACCTACTCCAACACCACACCACAAACCCACCACCACACACACTATAATTTGAAAAAGAAAAGAGTGAAGAGCAGTTTTGATTATTTGCATTGGATGAATAGTAAATCTTTATTCATCCTTCAATTATGTGAAGATGGGAATAACACACTCTCTTCCACATTCGTTCCTTCTATCGTCTTCAAATCTATGAACACAATTATTTCTTGCAAATCCATCTATTTGAATAGTACATGACCAAAAGCGAACAACGAACACAATATTAAGGATAAGAGAGAGTTATTAATCGTCATACAAATTTTGTTATATGATTAATTGTTGCAAGGCAAAGCTAAAAAAAATTGTAATTTTCATGATAAAATAGAAGATAAGTTATAAAAAAAATACAACATATTTGAAGATAAACATTTATATTAAAATTAAATATTATTTGAAGATGATTTAACAGTGTAATATATAAAAAAATATTTTGATTAATAAAACTATAAGAATATAATTTTGTTTTTGTAATTATAATTAATTTGAAATAGAATTTAATTAGTGTGAATCAATTTGAAATAAAATATCATTTTTAAAAGTAAAATAAAAATTAATTGATTTGAAATAAAATATAATTGATTAAAAGTAGATTAAAATAAAATATGAATAATTAATTTAAAGACGAAAGTACTTTAATTGATTAAATTTTTTTAAATTAATTATTAAATTAAAATTTTATTATTAATATTAATTATATTATTAGTATTAAATATTAAAATTATTTTAAACATTTTATTCACATTTAATGCATATATATATATATATATATATATATATATATATATATATATATATATATATATATATATATATATATATATATATATATATATATATATATTATATAATGAAATGGAGAATCGATTCTTAACGATTTTATTATATATACAAATTTCGAATTTTTATATATAAATATATTAATAACGTAATTGAAAATTGATTATATTTATTTTTAATTTTAATGGTGTTTCAGTTATATAATTTTAAGAGGATGAATTTTTTGTTTAAATTAAAGAATAATTTTATATTTTTAATCATTGTTTAGTTAGCTATCTTTTTCATTTTCTGACCTCTCTTTTATGTATATTGATAAATATAAACAAAAATAGTTCTGACAAATCTTTACGTAAAATTGCTCATTGAGATAAAATTTAACATTTAATTAAATATTTTGTTATATATAGATTTTCAATAAATGACTTGTGAGTGTGAAAGTTGTTTATTTCATAAAGTTGTTTTAAGTTTGTGTTTGGATTAAACGATGAATTTGACAAGAAGGAAAAAAAAATGGATGTGAGGTTGTTTGAATTAAAGAAAAAATAGTAAGAATTAAGAAGAAAGTTTCTGAAAATTTATGGTAATGTGATTGATTTAATAGTTTAAAAAATATTTTAATTGATAAATTTTAATATTATAATTTTATTCTAGTATTTAAAATAAAATGTTGTTAGTATAAATTATGTTATAATAAAATGAGTTATTATTTAAAATTAAAAATCATTGACGAAATTATTATAAAACAAAACAGAATTATTATTATTATTATTATTACAAAATAAACAACTTTTATTTTATTTATTATTTTTATTGTTTATTTTATATAATAATAAAATGTATTTATAAATATTTAATTATTATATCTTAAATTTTAATTTAAAAATATATAATAAAATCAATTTAAAATTTAGTAATTAGATTAAATTTGTTGATGAGTACTTTCTCTTCAAATCTTCTCCAAAATGCAGAGAAAGTTTAAACCTATTGTGTTTGTATCAGATGATTTGGGAACCATGGATTTAGAGAGTGGGAGAGAGAGTTATCTACTCTGAAGTGAGAAGAGTTGAGTGGAAAGTCAACTCTTTGTCCATAATTACTATTTTATCTTCTTTTTTTTACTTTTCACTTTTATAACAAATTTTAATTAATTATATTTTAATTTTAAATTTTTTTTACACGATTATATGAAAATAATATTAAATATACAAATTTTAATTATTGAATTGTAATTAGTTAGTGCTTTGCTTGAACGATAGAATAGTCAATTTTTAATTAGCTAAAACTTACATTTATGTTTAGGTTAAGTTAGTTAATACATTTTTTGTTAAAATATTATAAATTTGTAGATCTAGTACGTGGAGTGTTATTTGAGCATCTTTTTATTATCAATTTTTAATGTGGACAATTTCATTTAAATTATTTTCATCAATATATAAATGTTTGTAACAAAACTATCCCATTAAATTTATATTAATTTTAAGCAACCACATCTCAATCTGAAATAATTTTATAATATGAAATTATTACTTAATTTTATTTAAACTAATCCCCAAATTTATTTCATATTAATTTTAAAAATCATATTTTAATTTAATATATTATAAATCATATTTTAATTTAATATATTATCGATAGTGATTTCTTTCTGTTTAAATAATCAACCACATTTTATTATAGTATAATTTACATTTTTAATAAATTAAGTTAAATTATATTTATATGAAAATGTAAAATGGTAATCTTTTAATTTTATCAATCAAATCATTATTTTAATTTATTATATTCATCTCACAACACTCACTAATTTTCATAATCTTTCGTCTCATTTATCTGTAAATCTCACGATCGTTTCTTTAATCAAACAACCAACTTTCACCTCTCTTTCCCTTCAAATATAATTAAATCCATTCTCTCATATCACTCTTAGAAACAAAGGCAAGATAAATGGTAGATGAGTTATGATTTTCAGTATTTTAATATTATTTTATTCATTGAAATTCACACTTTCATCTTATTTATTTCCTTTCAAACAGTACACACCCCGAAACAGTGTGAAAATGAAGGAATTTGAAGATAAAATTTGTAAAAATTTCTTAATTATTTGATGAATGTGATAATATAAAAGTATATTGGTAATAAACAAAATTATTAGATTAAAGTTTTATCCCAGGGTTAAAATTAACACAAAATAAACTATAATTATTAGCATTAGTTTTATTTATTTTTATTATTATTATTTAGTCTGTCGCAAAAATAAATTGTACTTAAACAGTAAAAAAAGTCTAATTTGAAAAAAAAAATCCACTAAGTCAATAAAGTTCATAAGTAGTTTATATTAGAAAAAAAGTCACACTAGTAATTACATCAGGTTAGGGTGACTATTTAGGGTTTATATATACTTAAATAAATTATTACAAAGTATAAATTGTAAAGAATTATTAAAAAAAAAACAGCTTTAATTTCATAATTTTAAAAAATATAAATATATAAAATTAAATTCTAAGTAATGATTAATATTTCTTTCATTAATTTATTTAATAATTTGATTTAAAAATAAAATTCATTAGCATTATTAGCATACTGTGGATATCTAGCAAGAAACCATGATATACTCATATCCGCTTATTAGTAAACGAGTAATTAAATATACTAGCCACAGCATATGTTATTATCCGCATATATTGACGATAATGAATTTATTGGTAAATGTTCTTAGTCAATTCTTCATGAGTTAGAATCCTTCCTGGAGCATATTCCTTTGCATTTGAAATACCCACTAAACAAATGTCATTCCCAAATCCAACCTGCCACCAGCCCATTATGGCTAAACTTTGCTTTCATTCCACGCCGAATCAGTTTCGTAGCCACAAACGTTGTAGCAGCAAAAACAGTTAAATAATTTGGCTATGTCTTAAAGGGAACTGGAACATTTATTTTACAAATATACATTATGAATAATTTCACATGTTACATTAAAGTATTCAAAAGATACTATATAGCTTAAGGATACTGTTGCGTAAAAAGAAAACTTGATTTAGTAAGTATTGAACAAATATGCTTTGAATGCACAGTAATAGCTTTATTTCATCCAATAATCACCGTTTCACTTGGGAGCCCATACTTTTATTAGTTAGCTTAATATCACCAAATCAAATCAAAGGCTAACAAAAAAGGAAAAATGGCCAAATCAAGTGAAACAATGCCAATCATTCATGTACTTGAAACAGGAATCTAGAAATCATTAATTGAACAGGTAGTTTCCCATTCTATTCAAACTTCTTTTTTCTTACTCCACTAATTTACACCAGGTAGCACTTTGTATAAAGAGTAATTTTATTTAACATTCTCTACCCAAAATATAGAGATCATAAACCAATAACCATTAATAAATTAAAATAAGGTCCAATTTGCAAATAAACATTTTCAAACCCTAAAACGATATGTAACATACTTCTAGGACCTAGCAACAAATAAAATAACCTGAAAAAGCTTCTACAACCAGTCAATCAACAACTTTCACTAATATATGCTCCATTCATAGATATTTGACGTGAAAGCTGAAGAATACATGCATTCACCAAAGCATAATTAACTCACTTATGCATAATTCATGTGCTCACTCTGTTGAAAACACCAGAGAGATACCTCATTGTAAGCCATAACCACAGATTATCCAATATTTCATTTTAGGTAAATTCTACAGAGCAAGGCCATTCAGTTTTTTTTTCCCTAAAAAGCATTTTCAATTAAGTTCTAATTCAATCTATTAATTAAAAACTTAACGTTAGCATTACCACATTGACTTAGCACATGAATCAAGCACAATACCAGAAAATGAAATATGAACAACGCTACAAGCCGACATGTGGATGGTGGCAAATACTAGGCTAAGGTTCATGAATTGTTGTTATATTGTACTTTTTTTAAAACATCTCTTACATTATAAACCTCAGAACTGTGTATGAAGAATGGGTTGTCATTTGTCAATCTACATGGGCAATTGCCAACTATTCACTTTGTTATACGACATGACATACGAACCAATGCTACCAGCTGTTTCCCTCAGCACCAAAAGGGGTCACAGACAGCAGCTTACTTGTACTTTCCCAAAGCTCACGTGCTAATTTGGCGTTATGTGAAAGTGCTGAAGGCTTGATAGTCCTACCTTTGCCCCCAAAGTAATAAGCCCCTGATGTTCCCTGAAAAATGTAAGTCCATTTAGCAACATGAACTCAATGGCTATTATAACTGAAAATAAGAGCAGGCCTGAGAAATCAGCGTAAGCATCAGCATAAAGTTGCATACAGAGGGTGTAGTTGAACTGCTAGGTACAGATTGGTATAGGCCCTGCTATATTATTTTCTAACGACTTCATCAAAATAAAATGGAGGAAACAAAGGGATTGGTTAAGTTTGGCCATACTTTACTTATCACTCAACCAAGCTTGAGAATAAAAAGATATTTAATTACAATAATTAAATTAATTTTTAAAGATGTAAGAAAATAAAGTAAAAAATATAAAAGTTAGTCGTATAAAACCTTACAATTTGAGCAAAACTTGTGAGAAGGTCTTGATAATGATGTGGTATGGTAAGATCCAATAAAAGTAAAACTTGTGAGAAGGTCTTGTAAGACCCTTACCTTGGCGAAACACTTTAGATGATTAGTCATTTAAAATACAATAAACATCATATGTTGATTTGTCGACTGCTACAACATACGGGAATTTGGAAACAGAATATTTATAGACTGCTATGAAAATATTTGTACAATTAGAGACGAACACTGACCATCTACAAATTGATCAAGCTAATATCTTAGCTATACCTAGCTATGCGCCCCAATAGCACCAATCATATTATTAGTCGTACGTTGTATATAAATTCAAAAAATAAGTTTAGTACTCAGGTGTACCTAACGGGTACAAGGGTGTAGTAGTACAAGAGTAACATAAGGGAAACCATATATCTTTGTGAGCATACATCTTAATTTCCTAATTTCAAAGAGGTTTTATTTCATAAGAGAGTATTGCAGAGTTACTCCAACTGAAAATTGAGAGAATCCTACGTTAAATAAACGTGTTTATTAGTGTGCGTGATGTGTAATTAGATCCACTAATGTGTGTAAAAGCGTTCTTTGATGAGATATGATAGAGAAACCTATTTTACCTGAAAGCACCGGTTTGTGTATGCGTTTTATAATGTGTATTTGGATCCTCTAATGTATGTCAAAGTTTGTTGAAATAATTGACAAAATATGTTGTTTCCTAGCCAGAGTTCAAGATGCCTTTCCATCACAGAAAGGATAAAATAAAGGAATGACAGAGAGCAATTGAGAATGCATTGCGTGGTGATAGAATGGTAATTAAGGGAATTGGTGCAGTGGTTTATAAATGGCATTTTGTAAAAAAAGGTTATCAACAATAAGTACCACTGAAGTTCTTACCGGTGGAGCTAGGGCGGCATCAATAATAGAATCAACCCCAGACTCGGGGAACTGCAACAGATGCAGAAATTTCAACACACGTAGTGCCAAACTAGATAGGATGGTTGGAACTTCTCTCATGAGGTTTGTCTGCACAACTCCAGGATCCGCAACACTAATGCGCAACAAAACAAAAAATGAAAGTTAAAGGTGAAGTACAATCCATGATAAACATGAACAAAGCTTCATACAGAAAGTTTGATACATTTTGCATATCCTTTTTCATTTTATTTCCGTACCAGTTTCTGCTCCTTGTCTTAACTTTTTATTTATATTCCTTCTCTTCTACCCAGACGATTGGATCATCTAACCTAGCAACCCAAAATTCACTCCAATAACCCAGTAAATCTCATCCTTTAATTGAAATTTCAACACCCAAAGAGAGTTACATTGCAGGTTTGTCAAACATACATGCATGAATTGCATCCATGGCACATGATTGGCAAATAAGCAACTGAGTCCTTATGCTTTGGCCAAAGAGAAGAACAGATGAGCTGTGCAGAAAAGATACATAGCAAACCAAGGGCACATTTGGATAAACAGCTTAACTAAATTCAGTATTTTTTATCAAACGATAATACCCTATTCATAAACTTCATTTAAAACTTATTTAAGAAATAAAAGAATATATTTAGATCATTTTCACCATGCAGATTATTGCCTTGCTGAAGTGGGCTAAAGAGAGCTTATAGAAAAGTCAAAAATCATTTCCATAAGCTGAAGTTAGTTTTTTCAGATATCTCCCTGACGCTTATAATTTACGTAGACTGGGCAAGAAATGAAAATATCCCATGGACACATTCAAACAACAAAGTTGACAGTTATACATTGATTAGTAAACTGATAACATTAAAAGAAATCAATACCATAAAAGTACACGGCACTTGGAAACAAGACAGAAAAGGAAGTAAAAGTTAGATTAGTAATTACATACTTGACAAATATCTGGTGAGATTTTCCCATTAGGCAAAGCTGTCGGTGGAGTTCCGTCGAGAAAAGAATTAGGTATACTTCACCAAAATTAAATGCTTGTTAGGAATAAAGGCACAGTAATTTATATAACTTAATCCAAAGTTTGAAGTATACATTTAGAATACTCATATATTTGTGCATATGGATATTGTATAGATCTCAAAAATCTCTTCCCGGATACAGTTCCCTCATCAACCTGCACATCAGTAACTAGATAAAACAGCTTGATCAGTTTCTATATGAGATGTATTTTTATCATAAGTATTGGTGTGCTCCCCTCATGATTCTTTTAGTATTTTTATCATTTTTAATAATAATAAAAAAAAAAGTTTCTATATGAGAAGTACTGATTCAGAGAAATTTAATGGAACAAAATCAAACCAGAAGTGTTTGATACCATACAACAATACCAACAACTAATGATTATGATGATTATCCGTACCAGCTCGATGTGTGAAGGATGTCACATTCACAATTTTGGAAGATACAGGGCTGCTTTCAAGAAGTGGTAGTAGAAGCTTTGTTAAAGCAAATGCACCAACATAATTTGTACCAATCATCCTGGGAGTAAACCAGTAAAACATTTATACATTTAAATGTTAATACTAATTATACAACTAAGGTGCCAAACAAACTTGGAGCTGAAAAAGAGGTATAAAAGAAAGGGGGTAGCACCACCGTCTAGTACAGTATTGGAAGGATAAATATATGCAGTTTTACCCCACAAGCAGAGAGGCGATCTACAAGAATTAAAACCAGGAAACAACCTTATCGTTGAACCAAGGTTCACCTTCATAGAGCAAATAGTTCAACAAAATATTTGCATACAACTACAAACATTTCTTTCTAGTGTTTTTGTGTTCTTTAAAAATCATGCTAATCAACATTTTCTAAAAAATGTAACAAACACTTATAAACCATTTACCTTAGCTTAAACAGATTATCAACAGTCTAAAAGTAATAATAAAATTTGAAAACATGTGGCCTGTGTGATGATTTTTGTGTCGCAAAGAGCATGCATATAAGCACAGGAGTTATTCAATAATAAAGTGAAACTTCTTCAATACAATCAAAGGAGTTAGATAAAAAGTTGTATAACTGATCATAGCCCTCAGCTGTGACTCTAGGTGATGTTGCAAGTATTCCAGCATTGTTTATCAGTAGTTGTAGTGAGCAGTGCAAATCAGAATCCAAAAGCCACTGTCGCAAGGACACTTTGAACTTTATGATTGATTCAATTGATGACAGGTCCACCTGAAAAGCTTTGAGGTGGGCATCTTCATTGGAATCTTTGATTTTTCTTATGGTCTATCAGACAGAGGGAACCAGGGAACACCGATAAGAGATTTATGAAGTGTGGAGTCATCATCATCATTACTTTTAAAAAGTGTTGAAGGAAAATACCTCTGACAATAGCTGTTGTGAACGTCCAACTGCATCCACAACTGGAATCTTAAGTATACATTAAATAGACCAGAAGAAGAATGCAAAACAACATACTATTTTCAGTATCTTTCCTTTTATAGGAGAAATCTTATGCAGATTCCGCCAAATAACCTGACCCCCCATTCTTCATTAGTGAAGCCAGCACTATATTCCAGACAGGATTTTGATTTTCTCATACTCGCTTTCACTTATATTCCTATTAACAATAAACACTTACCAATAGCAACAACATATCCTTCCTTGGAAAGTTTATAAGCAGCAGCTAATCCCAGGCCAGACGTTGCCTACACCAACACAAAAAACAAAATCCCATAATCAATTTGAAAAATTCCCAAAATCAAACAGTTTGTTACTAACTAAAACAAAGAAAAAAAAAACACGGAAGGAATATATAAATATAAATGAAGGACTTACACCAGTGACAATGCAAACAGGCCTAAAATTACTTGTGAAAGGGGAGCACCTGGGATAGGACACGAGTTTCTGAGACAAGAAAGGACATTTCTCGAGAATTACAGGTTTGAACACTAGCCACTGTGATAGGGAAGCCTTGAACAATTGGTAATAAGAAAAAAGAATAGAGAAAGACCAGAACAACCCCATTCTCCAAAATTGCACTGAACACACGAAAAAGAAAGCCATCAAAAGCTCCTTTACCAACGAAATCAATCCCATTTTTGCGATTCGAAGCGGAGAAAATAAATGATGAAGATTCTAGTTTGCCTTTGTGAAAGAGTGTAACGAGGAGATTAAGGAAGTGATGAAGTTGGGTTTTGTTTTACCATCTTAGGCTTCGCGTTATTAAGTTGGTGTTCTGCCCTGCTTTTCCGTTCGTGTCTATGTCGATCCCAAACTCTGAAAATGTCAACCCCCATGGACACACTTGGATTTAGAACTTTCTTTTACTTCATCAAATTTCAATATAATAAATAAAAAAAAAACAAGTTACAGTTTTTATTTACCAAATATTAATAACAATTATTATTTTTTAAATAACATTCAATCACGTGTTTGTTTATAATATATTAATTTGTTTTATATTTATTCAAATAATAAAAATTAACTTATGTTTACATTAATTAGGAGATAATTGAGTGTATTGATTATAACATATACTTTTTTTCATGCACACAACGTGTCCAAAGGGATATGCTTATTGCATTTCATAATTGAAGAAAGGATTTTATTACAAGTTGGGAGAATAAGCCAAAACTACATGATGGAGATTTTTGATGGATAATTGAAAGTGAAAGAGGTGAAAATTATGAAAGTTCTTAACTTTTTTATGTATCCACCACATCTTTTATTGGTGATAATTGTCAAAATCTCTTCATCTTGTGTATCACAGCCAACCATTGATTATATGTATTGAACATTTTTTTGAAAAAGTAAATGTAAATTTATATAAAAGGAACAATTTTGTTAAAATAACATATGATTATGATTGAAGTTAATTATGATATCCCATAAACAATTCTAACTAAATGTGATAACCTATAATCAATTATAATGATAAATTAAATAATTTCAGGTAATTAAAATTTATATTAATTATCCACTTTATATATATTTCATTTCCTTATTTATTTCTCACTAAAAACCAAGAAGGATAAAATTATCACATAATATATCCTGTTATTTTATATCAATAATAGTTTGAATACATTTACTTCCATGACAGTGAATGCTTCATAGCAAATTAATTATATTCCTAATTTATAATTAATATATTTGAAAGTGATTGTATATATTTTCTATAATTTAGGAAAAAAAGTATTTCTATATGTTGCCTATATGTATTTTAAGTATGGAAGATTGATTTCATTTTATTAAGTGGTGATGAAAAAAATTATTGGATTTTAAAAATTTGAAGTTGAATGATTAAACTTCCAAAAAATTAAAGAGATAAAGTTTATTAAATTCATCTTTTTATTATAAATTAGTAAATAAATTAGATAAATTACTTCAATATGCACTTAATAAATAAGTTGTTTTATTACTTGTGACTCAGATGCTATTCCAATCTTGTATCAAAGCATTTTCATGAAGCAGATATATGCTTTGTTTATGACAAAATCATAGACATTACAGTAACAAGAACATGATTATAAAAGAAGAAGAAATAATGATGTGAGGGGAAAACTAATTTGTTTAACTCAATAAAAATACTTTTCAAATGTTAACAAAAATTGTTTCATCTTCAAATCATACAATTGTTTCCTAAAAGGAGGTTATAGAAGGTTAAATAAAACATATTATTTTAAACTATACTGAATAGTATTTGTAAGTAATTAAAGACAATGTTTACCTTAAAAACCCAATAATATTTTTGAAAAGTATTTTATGAAATTGAAAAAAATCACACTTTCTTTACGTGCACTGCTTCAATATTGACTTATTTTCTTGGTAGCATGAATTGAATATGGGTTGAGCATAAAATCTAGGTCAAACTATTTTTCTTGTATGATCTTGTCTAATGAAACAATAATACCAAAATTTGTAATATCTTTAATAGGCAAATGAGAGATAAAGGAAAGAGACTAGATTAAATAAAAAAGAATAAATACATGTTAGAGTTTATAATTTTTATTTATTTATATAAGAGGGAGTTTGTTTTTTTTTTTTTGTATAAAAGGATTTAACTATATATGTAGAAGAAAAAAAAGGAAAGGACGGGTGTTTTTAGCATATACGGGTAGTGTAAATAGAAAAAATAAGGACTGTAAATAGAGAATGCTTCTAGGTATCATTTTATTTATGACTAGGGTGAATGCAGAAAGCTGAAATATATTATTTAATCATGCCTATAATCGTCTATATGAAAAACAATTTATTTTATTTAATTTTAATTTTTATAAACGTGAAATAGTCAACGTAATGATTAACTGAAAATCTAAATCTATCACCCTTTCTTATCAGTTAAAGTTAATATACTGGATGGAAATAATTACCTTACCACAATAAATAACTGTTTTAATATAAATGTCTCAGATAAAAAAGAAAAATGATAAACATATTTATGCACAATTATTTTATTTATTTTGTAGGATTTACTTTTGGGTTGGTCAGAAAATAGTACAAAATTAATCTCAAACCAGTTGCAAATCCATTTATTGTTTAATGTAGAGGTATCTGTTGACTTTATATAAATTGATCTAGTAAATATTCAACTCTTACGCTATCTACTTGCACTCTTTTGTCATCTTATTTTGCATGAAAATTTTTAATGTAATCTACTCAATGAAAGACACTTTAATTTTTTATTTTTTTTTGGAAATTTCATTTTTGGATAATATCAACGCATGAATTAAGTTTAGAAAACAAAAAGATAGTCTATTTTTTCTATAAGGTTGAGTACAAAAATATATTCACACTAAAACCCTCAGATGCCAATGCCAAATTTAAAGTCAACATAGTATTACTTCGAAAGAAGACAAATAAACAGGGGTAAACAACATTTCATTCCTGCAATTTTTTTTGACAGATTTTTTTCACTGTAATCAAAGAATGGTATGCTTTGAACAATGTAAACAACATTCCATAAAAAAAATAAATTAAAATTTACTTTAAATAATTTTAGGTTATGTATGGTTCCATGTTTTATGTTTAATCTTCTCATGGAAATTAATTGTCTCTGTTGTCCTTTATACATATAAATAAGTCAAATAATACGAATTATTAATATTTTGAATTTCTTGTATTGCCTGAATAATTAAAATTTTTTGGAAGATGATGGTGTTTGTGAAGTTTTACAAGGTAAAAGTGTTGACCAGGCACACACTAGCACTGTTACCAACCATAACTACCAATGACCATGGCCGAGGATTAATAATAATTAAGGTTAAAAAAAACAAACACAAGAGAGTGAGTGGGTCCCGCGACAGACAAGACTCTCTTCCTTCCATCCTCAACACCAACTGTCTCTTTATCCATCCATGTCTATAACACCATCACCCTTTCCCGCTTTCCACGAACCTTCTTTTTCTTCTTCTTCTTCATTTCTCTCTCTCTCTCTCTCACAGTTACAATCTCTTCTTTCTAATCCTCCTCACAATCAATCTCTTGTTCACTGCAACTACTTCCAACGCTCGTCATTTCGTTACTCTCCTTTCGGTACTCCTCTTCTCTCTCTCAATCACTTTCTATAAGTTTTTTTTTTTTTTTTCAATCATCTCTGACTTTCTTCTTGCTTGCCAACTACTCCTAATTATTTATTTCTCTTTCTCCTGTTTCAACTCGGCTGCGAATTTCACAATTCACTTAATTAGGTTATCTAATTTGTACAAGGATATGGATACTAATCCGCTTTTGCGGAATCATTGTTGTTAATTGAGTACCTGGAATTTTGTCCTTATTAATGAATGATATGCTGTTTTTTCTACTCCTGAACATTCGGTAACTGTCTATCTCATTATGTGTACTGGTGTGTTTGTATGTGCTGCTAAACTTGAGGGAAACTGTAGTTCTGACTTTCCTGCTGCTTTATTTGGTTGTTTGAGTTTGTTGTCTCCCTGAATACATGAATTTATTATGGTTTTGACTATTTTTGTTTTCTTCGGATCAATCTATGGCAAGGTGATTGGGCGGCTATTTTACCCTGTTGATGTTGTTATCGATGGGTTGGTTTTTTGTTTTGGTTGACAATTGGAGTATCTACTTAGGATGTCGTTCTTGTTTTTCAATATTTCAGGAGTAGGCTGTGAGATTTTGAGGTGTATGAAGGAGCTATTCACTGTCCTGTGACACTTGCGCGCCACTTATTTGTTGAATTTCACCTTGTTCTTGAACTAGGCTACAGTCATGAATTTTCAGCAAGAAAAATTTGTTAGGTTAGTTTAATGGTGCATACCGTTATTTATCCTCTGTTGTGGTGTTTGTGGTATTTCGGAAGCGTTGTAGTTGTCATTGGATTCAATGTAGGTGTTTCATGCTTGGTTGGGAGTAAGGCTTCTCTCTTCTTGTTCTCATCTTTTGGAAACACATTTTCAGTCACCACTCTTCAATATCAATATACTTAAAAACTTCAAATTCTTATCCTCTTTCAGAACTTTTGTTCCTAATAATCACTTTTGTGTCTGTGTTCATTTCATGGTGTTATTGCCACTGCTTTGGATATGTTGTTTATCGGATGGTTAGTCATGAACCGAGTTTTATTGTTTCCATGATGTTTAGATTTCGTGATTGGAATTCAGACAAGGGTTCTGAGAGCAGCTCTCCTGCAATTCATATAGAACGCCCAGGGGGAATCAAGAATACACTAAATTCAGTTTCTGAGAAGTTTCAAAGGGGTTTGGAATCCAGTTCAGAGGGGATGAAGAGATTTAGAAAATCATTCAAATCTCTTCCCTATAACAGAGTTCTCTCTGGAAGTTTTAGTTCTACAAAGAAAATTCTTGATCCCCAGGGTCCTTTCCTTCAAAAGTGGAATAAGATATTTGTATTATCATGTCTTATTGCTGTGTCACTTGATCCTTTGTTCTTCTATGTTCCTGTGATCGATGATAACAATAAATGTCTTTCTCTGGACCGAAAAATGGAAATTACAGCAACTGTTTTAAGATCTTTCTCCGATATTTTTTATATAATCCATATAATTTTCCAATTTCGTACTGGATTCATTGCTCCCTCTTCTCGAGTATTTGGAAGAGGTGTTTTGGTTGAAGATGCTTGGGTAATAGCAATGCGGTATCTATCATCATACTTCTTAATTGACATTCTTGCAGTTCTTCCCCTCCCGCAGGTAAGGATACTCTTTCCACTTTGTATTTTTTGACTTTCATCTTTTTTACATCCAACATCCAGTAACTGTTGAAGAACTATGGGTTGACAAGTTCGTGTATGAACATGAAGCAACTTTTGTTTTCACGTTCTTTCTCTCTAGGAAGTTGACTTGATTTGCAGTCATTAATGTATCAAATGATTACATTTATAAGGTACAACGCAAAACATGTGGACTCACTCAGAAGATATATTGTAATTAGTGATTAAGTCAATCCCTGCAAGATTGTGGGTTTGAATTAGAAAAAAAAAGAAAAACTATTTCATTGAGTTGATTCAATGTTTTTGGACTCAAAACTTGCTCTTATATTGCTAGGTGGCAATTCTAATTATCATTCCCAAGTTGAGGGGCTCTGAATCACTGAATACAAAGACCCTGCTGAAATTTATTGTCTTCTTCCAATATATCCCACGATTTTTGCGATTAATTCCATTATATAAAGAAGTTACTAGGACCTCTGGCATCCTCACTGAAACAGCTTGGGCTGGAGCTGCGTTCAATCTCTTTCTATACATGCTAGCAAGTCATGTACGTCTATGCTCAGTTGTTTTTTTGCTTTTTCTTGTATATATTACTGACAATATTTTTTTGTTATATTGCTTTGCACTAAATTTATTATTTATGTTATTTTATGTATTCTGTTTGAGATCATTGGTCATTTTTTCTAAGCCTGAATCTGTTTTTAGTGTTTCTGTTTGACTGTATCGTGGATTTATTTTGCTCAATCACTAGATCAAACAAGTAAAGTTTGATAGGCACAAATATTTTGTGATCTCTTGTTAATGTGGTTCGAGCTTATGTTCTGCAATCATGTGTTTCCATATTTTGTAAGGATTGTAATCTAATGTCTAGTGAAGTATGGATTTCTAATGTCTAGTGAAGTATGGATTAGTGTTTTATGTTTTGTAACAAATTTAAAACATCATGTTATGGCTATAATCTACGGCCTCACTTTGTTTCCATGGATAATTTTTTCTCCTTCCATTCTGTGCTTCTTCCATCTCCTTCAGTGGTTTCTGCCATCTGCTGAGGTGGTTCTTCATAGTGTCAGAGTGGGATCATGGACCCCTAAACCTTTTAATCTATGTATATGCATGCATACATGCATATGTATACGTATACTTGTGTTTGTGTGATATACTTATGTTCATGTAGTGTATATAGATTAAAAACGATCTATATTTAGTTGGCACTTATATCATTTCTTATTTATATTTTCAAATATTCTTTTATGTTGTTGTTATTCAATTATAAATTATTTTATGCCATTGAAAGTAGAACAGCAATTTAATTGAAGGTAATATTTAGTTATTTTCATTATTATTGGTGTAGTCATTTTTATGTTGATATTATACTTTTAATTTTTCTATTTTTATAACATAAGCCCTCATGGTTGATTTTAAGCATTAAAAAACCATATATGAACTACTTCATTTATCAGTTGTCCTTTCATATTATAAAACTTTTTTTTTTTTTTTTTTTTTTTTTTTTTTGCATTCTTCAAACTCATTTTTCTGTGACTTTTATATCGTTATTCTGTATAGGCTAACTTATATCATGTGATTTGGACCTAGGGATATTCCTTGGGTACAGATTTTTCGTGAATATTTTTCTGAGAGTTTTGTTCTTTTCTTGTGATACTTTGTAGATTTTACTATGATTTTGACAAAAATATGATTATTTCCTTAAATTTATTGAAAAATTCGTAGATTTTTGCTTATGTGAATTCTTGTGCAGACTTTCTTATATATAAATTAACTTAATTCTTACAACTTTTTTACAAAAAAATGTATGCATAAATTCTTCAACCATAAGAGGAAAATAATTAAAAAAGAAGTTAATATTTAAATAGTATTATTAAATCCTTAAAATCATCAATAAGAGATGATATTTTCAAAACCATTAGATTTAATTTATACATTATGATAAACATTTTGGCCTTTCTCTCGCTCCACCGTTTGTTGTCATCATCCACTGCTGTCTGGATGTCAATCAACACTGTTTCACCACCAGCTTCCTATTTTCATGGCTGTTTTACTTTCTTGTTCTTTTACTATCAAATGGCTCTTTTTTCTCGTTTTAACTAGTGGTTTACGAGGATATTTATGTTGATGGTCATCCCAGCCATTCTACGAAGTTGTCTTTGCACCAACACTATCTATGTAGTGTATCCAGCATCCTTTAGTTGCCTTTCCATTCCTCTTACTAGGACTGCATATTATATTTTTACGTTTAAAAAGGTTAAGTTTAGTAATCTGTAATTTAGAGGTAATTGGTGTGATATAGTATTCGTTGGTATGAGTAAGGATTAGTATTTTATGTTTTGTAACGCATCATTTGATATAATTTTCATCTTAATATCAATATCAGACTATTTAGTCTCTATTATCTCATTTTCTTCCCTCTATACCCATACCCGTATAATTTCAATACCTTTATTGGACACTCTCATACTAGTTTTTTTTATTTATGGCAATACTGCATAATTTTTCTGTGTCCTTGTATTGATACTGCGCCTTGTGTCCATGGTTTTTAGGTTTGCATGTTGTTTCAAACTGGCAGGTCCTTACCTTTTTATTTTGGTTCCCAATGTGGCATATTAAGATTTCTTATCATTGTTGCACTTATATTTGTGAAAATGATCTTACTAATAATGAAAACTAATGATATCATCTGCCTCTCTGTAGGTTATTGGTGCCTTTTGGTACTTGTTTTCTATAGAAAGAGAAACCACATGCTGGCAAGATGCGTGTCGAGGAAATAGCACATGTAACACAGAAGCTATGTATTGTGATAATCATCAAGTTTTGGGCACAATTTCAGTATTCCTGAATGCTTCTTGCCCAATACAGGACCAAAATACAGCACTCTTTAATTTTGGAATATTTCTTGATGCCCTTCAATCTGGAGTTGTGGAGTCAAGAGATTTCCCACAGAAGTTCTTTTATTGTTTTTGGTGGGGCCTGCGAAATTTGAGGTGTGCTTTATTGATTATCTTTTATTTGATGCTATTTATTTTAAGATTATGCAGTAGTCGTGCATCGCAACATGTTCATGATTTACTTGAAACAAAATTTAAGTTGATAGTGTTATGCTATGAACCTGTAGCTGTGTTTGGACTCTATATGTCTGCATGCTCATAGTGTATAATTGTTTCTTATAGTTCTGTTTGCTGGCATCCCTTGGATCAAAGTATTCTTCTACCTTTCAGTGTGTATATACTCACTAAATGAATCTTTTCCCAGGGGTTTTGTGTGTTAAAACGTGATTTTGGGGGTTTGTGTTGGGGCACGAAATGATTGTGGATAAAGTGGAAGTATCAGTGTTATCTGATTCATCTTCTATTGTTCTGGTTATTAAAATGCCATTAGTTTTAAATGACAAAAATTGTATAATCTTTAATCACGTAAATGTTGGAAGACTTCTGATTTGGAGTTAGAAGTGGAAATAGTTTATCTTCAGTTTTAAATTTGTTTAATAACAGGATTGTGAGATGAGGGAATGTTAGAGTTGTCAGTCAATTATCAATTTCAAAGATACATGTAAATATGTTTTGAATTTTTATTTTTTTATATTTTTACTATGCTATTTGACATTCTGCTTATATTCCTTCGTTTATTGCAGTTCTCTTGGTCAGAACCTTGCAACAAGTACCTATGTTTGGGAAATATGCTTTGCAATTTTCATTTCAATTGCTGGTTTGGTATTATTTGCATTCCTCATTGGAAATATGCAGGTTGGTGTCAAATATTCCTTTCTTAATCAAGCGATACTGGCTAGCAGCACTATTTGTTGATTTTGGAATAAAATGCATATTCTACTCCTGTGATCTGTCTCCCTCCACTTCTTTACCATAACAGTTTTTTGGTGCTTTAAATTCTTTTATTGTTAGTTAATTAAGATTTCCTCTTTGGGACCTCATGAAGCAGGACATCATATATCAGTTTTTGCTATTATAATTAGAGCACTTCTGTTAATGTGCCGTATTAACTTCTGATGTATTTTTTGGGGGAGCATCAGCTCTTGTGGAATTCTAATTTCAGTTGGTCGTGAGAAAATATTCTTCCCAAAGGAACAAAGTCTTAATCTTATCTTTCAGTGGCTTTTAAGGAAACACATTGCATTTACAATTTTCAGTTTCTCAAGTGTTGTTAATTACCTTATGCCTACGAATGTTGCCTGAAATAGGGTGAAGATTAAGTTATTATAGTACTCTCTCTAGGTAGGCAAGGTAGGCATGGAAAAAAGTAACTGTTTCTAATTCTCTTTCTCTTCCAGAATTATGTAACAAAGTTTTCTCATCCTATTTAGATGTATCCTAAAGTTCTGCTCCTTGTTGTTTTTTCATCTCTGTTCTGGTTTGAAACTAGTTTCACACCTGGGCCAAATTTCTTCTACATTGGACTCAATTTTATATTTTTTGGAACAGACATATTTGCAGTCAACGACTACCAGATTGGAGGAAATGAGGGTGAAAAGGAGGGATGCTGAACAGTGGATGTCTCATCGATTACTCCCTGACAGCCTGAGAGAAAGAATCAGACGACATGAGCAGTACAAATGGCAAGAAACCAGAGGTGTTGATGAAGACAACTTGATCCGAGATCTTCCAAAGGATTTGAGAAGGGATATTAAGCGTCATCTTTGCTTGGCTTTGCTGATGAGGGTAAGTCTCTCCATATCTTGGTTTTCTTTTCATATCATGTTACTAGTGTTCTTTTACAGTGACTGTGATATTTGCTTTTTTATTGAAAATGAAAAGTTACTTGGTCTATTTTAGTACATCTGCTGTTGCTTTTGGTTAGTGATTACGTAATAGAATATCCAAAGATAGGAAGATATGGTATTCTTACAAATAAATATAACAGAAATACTGGTTTGATAAAATTCTGAAGTTTCTGAACTTTGTTTCTAGGTAAATTAAATGAATAACATCCTGGTGCTTTACTATATATCTATATACAAATTGTTCCTCTGTTCCTGGTATTTTCTTTGAATGTGTTGTATGTACGTCTAAACTCTGTAAAGGAGTGTTGTGCACGTTTTCATTTGTAATTTTGAAGCACTGCGGTTTTCTATGGTTAAGGATGAAAAAGGATGAACATAGGTGTGCTAAAACTATTTAGGTGTACTGGAGAAGGATCCATAATCCATTGGTAATTCAAAACATTTAGGTATATCAAGATGGGGACAGATTCAATGACTTCCCGGGAAAAAGTCACTGAATCCGTTCATCAAGAGGGGTTTAGGCGATCAGATGGATTTTTAAGACAATCCTTGAGAAGTAAACCAACATCATTTCATTTGTTATTGGAAGCTTTGAAGGTGTAGTTGGTTTTCCATGTAATATTTTTTAGCAACAACTAAATCTTTCTCTTGCATGAACTGAAGGTGCCAATGTTTGAGAAAATGGATGAGCAACTTCTGGATGCAATGTGTGACAGACTCCAGCCAGTGCTATACACAGAAGAAAGCTGCATTGTCCGGGAAGGAGACCCTGTTGATGAGATGCTGTTCATAATGCGCGGCAAGCTATTGACTGTGACCACTAATGGTGGAAGAACAGGCTTCTTTAACTCTGAATACCTCAAGGCTGGTGACTTTTGTGGAGAGGAACTTCTGACATGGGCTTTAGATCCTCACTCCTCATCCAACCTTCCCATATCAACTAGGACTGTCCAAACTCTTTCAGAAGTAGAAGCATTTGCTCTAAAAGCCGATGACTTGAAGTTTGTTGCTTCACAGTTCCGGCGCCTCCATAGTAAGCAACTTCGTCACACTTTCAGGTTTTATTCACAACAATGGCGTACATGGGCTGCATGTTTCATACAAGCAGCGTGGAGGCGTTATAGTAAAAAGAAGCTGGAAGAGTCTCTGAGAGAAGAAGAGAATCGGTTGCAAGATGCATTGGCCAAAGCTGGTGGTAGCTCACCTAGTTTAGGTGCCACAATATATGCTTCAAGGTTTGCAGCTAATGCACTCAGACTTTTACGTAGAAATAGCACAAGAAAGACCAGGGTGCCTGAAAGAATATCACCCATGTTGCTGCAGAAGCCTGCTGAACCTGATTTTACTTCTGAAGAACGATAGTTGTGGATGCCTGGTTCTGCAAGACAAGAAAAGGATGAAAGTGAAGGAAAAATTAACATGAAGATGACCTTTTTGACAGAGGGCCAAAATGACATTTCGTTTATTTGTTTTATTTGTAAGTTAGTGTAACATATAATGTCTATAAAATATAAACTATGAAGTTGTATATATACATACATATATATAATTATACGATTGTTGCAGAAGTCTTTTCATTCGTGAATGAAGCACAAAATGAACTATTTTTTCACATCTGATTTCTTTATTTCTGCGCTTGCTGGGTGATGGGAGGTGTCTGATGTTTCAAACATGAAACGGGAAAATCTTCCATACAATTTATTTTAAAGTTGTCTCTACTGGATTACTTGCCTTTGGAGAAGTTTAATATTATTTTAAAAAATTGTTGGTGATGCATGACATGTTCTACTCGTTTTTTTTTTCCGAAGCGAAGTAAATAAATGACAAATGGAAGAAGATTAATTGAATGTGGCTAAGAAGAATGACCTCTCTGGTATTTCTAGATGTTAGACCAACAAGACTATAAACAACTTTTAATATACTTGTAAACAAGCAAATAAGATTGGTTAAACCTTGAGTTCAATACATTAACAACTAGAACTTCTTCCTAAATATTATTTTATAATTTTATAATCATTATTTATGTCGTAATTTTTATCACCAATTTCAAATTTCTACAATATCTTGTTTTTCTTTTTTAAATCCTGATACCTTCTCTAGCAACATTCGAGTTAACTTCTCATCCAAACATTAACTTTATCTCTTCAACTTTTCCTACAAGAGGGTCAATAGAGGAATATTTGACTGTACTCCTCCAAAATCTGTATTATATTTGGTTGTATTTGACTATTAAGAATTGTTCATCTTTGGTCCATCTCACTGCAAAGGATAAGACTTCACTGAATTTCTTCCTCCCACCCTGAAAATTATGCCAAAACTTTAGGTATTTTCGCTTTTGCATAACTAGTTTTGAAGTTTGATCCCCACCTTTGTTTTCGTAATGTGTATGTGCGAAACATGAATCTTGGGTTCAATTCCTTCATGGTTTTTTATGCAATGCGGTAGTATTTTGAAGGTTTTGGATGTTTTGAGGAGAATAACACTCTTCACACGGGCAGTTTCCCTTATGGTGGTCACATGACAACACTTCTTTATTAGTTCTTTGCCTACGAAAAAGGGATTCAAAATTAATTAAGAAGAGAAATTGTAGTTGTTGAGATCAGTAATGAAAATGACGACGCTGACACTAAAATTATTAAACTATTAAATTATAACACCGTAAAATTACAAAACTACAAGATTCTATAAAATTATAAAAATTTTAATTTTAAAACTTAATTAAATCTAAAATATATTTTTACCTTTACACAAATTAAAATTTTACTGTTACATACATGACATTAAAATTAAAAGTGTCCAAACGGTAACCTAGAAAATCACATTAAAAGAGTGACTCTGTTTAAAATAATGAAATCCTATTGTTATTATTATTATTATTATTTTAATAATAAACCGTTTATATATAAATAGAAATTTCATAAAAGGATTTCATTGTTTAGAAAACACTATCTCTCTAAAACTTCGTCCTGTAAATTCTATTTGACTTCTCTCTAAAATATCTTACCATTCTCTCATCCTTTTTGATATCAAAGACCGCCAGAGTGATCACTGCGGCGAGATCTCCAAGTCTGTCCGATCAGAACCTTGAATTGAGTAAGTTATAATTATGTTCTTTTCTCGGTCTTTTCTTGAAAATCTTGCATGTGTTGTAATCTGTATCGCATATGAGGTTTGCGTATCTTGTAAAAATTCTCTGTCGATCAGTGGCTCTAATGATGTTCTCTGATCATGTTTTTGATAATTTTATGTTGATTTGTGAGCATCGGCACTGGAAAAGGGGTTTTAGGTTTTTGACAGTAGATTGTGCGAGTTAATCAGGTAAGGGAATCTGATAATTGAATTTAACTAGAGGATATAATGAATGTAATTGTGTGTAATTAGAATTGATTGTTTGAAGTGTGATGGAATGTGAATTGTTTGATGTTTGGTATAAGTGAAATTGTGATTGCATTGTGTGAATTGAGGTTGAATTGGAAAATGAACACTTGAATCATGGCTCTAATTGGTATCAGCTCACTTTGCTTGAAAACCATTTTGAAAACTAGACAACACTGCTAAGGAGGTGCCAATTTGGGTCATGAAATCAAGTGCAACATCTCCCAACGAAAACCAGAATCTGTGTTGTTTCCTGATGTGAGGCTGAGCCTTGTAAATGCGAGAGGATCAACTCTGAGCGCCAGCCCAGCGGTGCCTAACGATTAAAAATGCGAGAAAAATGAGGCTGAGCGCCAGCCGGGCGGTGCCTCAGCGCTAAGACCCATGCAGGTCTGGAACGAGAATATAATGTTGAGGCTGAGCGTTGGCTACCAGATTTTCTGTGTTTGCTGTTTTGATGTGTTTCATTGCATTAATTGATCTGAAATAAATTATTTTGACTGTCTTTGTATGCTTTGAGTGAGATTGGGTGAATATGGACATGTTGTATGTGAATTATGGAGTAATTTCGTGAAGAAATTCTAAGTGTGGATGAGGTAGGGTATGCAAAGACATAAAGACTCAGTTTTGGTTGGTATCTTGACGCTCCAATAACCATTAAGGCTCATATAGAGTATAATGAGTTATGTCGTAAGGAGTAGCAGGAGGTCTTAGCCATTGGACTCGATCAAGTCTTTGGCGCGAAGGAGACTTACCTGGTGTGATGATTGGGTGATAACCCCTTGAGGCCAAACTCTTCGGAGTTTGGGAATCATACACCGATGCAAGCCACTAAAAAAGCCACTAAAAGGTCTGGTGTTTTGATGCGTGAGTATTGGAATGTTCCTGTGTGAATTTGTGATAATTGATTGTATTATTCTCTTACTCTAATGTAACATTCTTTAAATCATATTAGCTTACCCTATGTGTTTTATGTTTGTCTACTCTTTGTTTTATTCTTTGCAATGATCACTTAAATGTGTGAGCAAAGGAGGTTGCAGGTGGAGAGTTTTCGCGTGGTGTTGATAGTAGGACTGAGCAGTAATATCCAGAGGTCCTGTAGATAGGTGTATTTTGTAGTAAGTGGTTAGAATTTACCTTCCCTTTCTTCTAGAGTTCTTGTACATATAGTATTGTCATTATTCAGTTTTGGATGACTGTATAAGATTATATTTAACTTCTATGCTATCTGCTGGATATCACTATATAATGTTTTATTTAATAGTTTAAAAGTTATTAAATGAGATGTTACACAAACATAACACCATCCTAAACAATTAAATATTAAATGTAACATTGAATCATTCAAACATAAGCTATAACTGAATAAATAATCATATTTAAATTTAAATTATATAATTTAATTATTTATATAAAACATTTTAATTAAATTACTATTTGTATACATATTGTATTATATAAATTAATATTTAATTATTGAATTTCAAATTTTTTATAAAAAGTTTAACTTTTTATGGAGACAATTTCGTTAAAAAAGAAATGATATGTACACCCAAATAGTCCACTCTTCTTAGAACACAAACTTAGCTATTACTTTCTGCACCATATCTATACATTCTGTGGTTCCGGAATTCATTTTCTGGATTCACCCACTTCTATTAAGGAAATAAATTTTCAAAGGTTTTTTTATGGGGTGCACCAAGAAATTTTATTGGGGCGCAGGAAATCCTTGCCCAAAAACTTTCACCGTTTCCTCTTATCACTCAGATATTAGACTCTCCATTCAAAATACCATGAGACAAGTTTGTGGAAATAAATTATAACATAAATATATAAAAGTCAAACATTTATAAAAAGAAAAATATATGAAGAAATGGGTGAGTTACGTATAAAAGTAAGTAAAAGCTCACAAAAGACTATAAAAAACCATGATTACATAATTATAGACATAAGAGTTAAGAAACAAATTGTAATTATGACATTTTTTAAATTCATATATTAATTAGTGAAACAAATTTAAAATTTATTATATAACCTTTCCAAACATAACATTCAAAAATATGAAAACATAATATTAAAAATATTTAAAGAAATATTTAATTTTAAATTTTTTAATATAAGTCATATTTCAATAATATTATAATTATATTTTGTGACATATTAATCTTAATTTAAATTATAAAAATAATGGTTTACCAAAATAATAAGAAATAAAAATTAGGAGATCATACAGTAATCTTGTGTAAGATAATATTAGTTAAGAGAAAACTTCCTCCTCTACTTTCATAATTTAAATTTATACATTCATAAATTCTAATATTTTAATATTATGAAATATAAAATCTGAAATATATTTATATTTTGAATTATTCATTCACACAAAATATATGGCTATAAATACAAATATTATATGACCACAAGTAAAAATTATAGGATCACTTCTTCCTATATCTCCAAAATTTAATATTTTAAATTATACAATATAAAATAAAAATATATATTTTAAATTATACAATTTAAAATACAAATTTTTCATTTCATATCATAAATAATTCAAAAGAAAAAAAAAATTAAAGAATGGGGAGAGAATATTGTGCAAGTGTAAAAAAAAATGAGGATATGACTGTCCAAGAGTGGAGAGAGGAGCTAAGGTCCGTGGTGACAAAATAAATTTTAATATGTGAACTGGTGTACCACAAATTCGAACCGGGCTTTAAGTTGACAAAATTAAAGTTTTTTCTTTTTTAATTTGGATTGAACTAAACACAAATGACTTAATCCATAGGTTAAATTGATTGTTAAATTGATTTAAAGTTGACCAGTAACTCACTACCCACCAACATCACTTTTATTAACTTTTTTACCATTTCTGTTATAAGATTTTTTATTATATAATTATTTACTAGTTTAAATTATCCGGATTCACAATTTGATCCTTTCAAATATTAAAATTTTGTTTTAATTTGAACAATTTAAATATTAAATTTATTTCTTTGTCAAATTACATATAAATACTCTAATCTTCAACTAACAAATTACGTGAATACTTAAATTTCATGACTATAAAAGAATCGATCCATATCTATTGTACTATAATAAGTATATAAAATAAATTACAAAACCAAATACTTCATAAATAAATTAATCTATTAATCTTAAAAACTCATGATAAATAAAATCAGATTATAAAATTTATAATTTATCAAAAAAATAAGTTTAACCTATTCCTTTTGTAATCCAATCCAAAGTGATTTAACTCATTTTTAACACCTCTAGTTTGGGTGGAGGGCATCGATATCGACATCAAATATGGAGAAGGTCAATGCTAGAGTTATCATCAAATATGGAGAAGGTCAATACTATAGTTATCGTCGAAGGGAAGTAACATCTATGGCAGGAGAAGCCCCCAAATTATAGAGGTGCGCCAAGTAGTTACCCGTTAGCCTACATATTTCGTTCAATATTCAATCCAGGATATAATTAAGAACCCAATCAATTCTTTGAAACTTTAATTTTTTCAGGACCTACTACAGAAAATATTGTAAGCATACAATGTAAACAAAACTTCAGTAACACAAAACAGTATTTTCTAGACGAAAAAAGGTTTGTATTTTTATTACTTTTTATATAGGAATTTCTGTTATATGGAACAAGTAATAAAAGGCAGTTAACTAATTAATAAAAATAAGGAACTTCTAAACAATACGATGTCATTTTTCTAACTTTTTCCATGCTCAACCCCAAAATAAAGTTTGAGTTTAAGGAGGCATACAACCAATACATTATTTTTTATATTTCATATTATATATAATAAACTTCAAATTACATGAAATGAGAATTCTTTAAAAACCATTTTAATTTATTCTCCTATCTATATTATTATGTTAAGTTTATATTCTTAAAAATCACACTTGCATCGCAAATTATTTTCATGTATTTATTTAATAATTGGTAATTCATGTCTTACAAGCATGTGCAGGAAAACCTCTAACTATAGAATAGAAAACTAGATAAGAGGCAGCCATCCGAAAGGACTAAGCTAATCAACCTAAATATAATAATCACACCACATTCCTATTTCTCCCACACTCCTCAATGACAAGTTAAAATTGCTTATTTAGGGGTTCAATAAGCAATCACACCTGGCTACTGAAGCGAAGGATCACGGAGCAGACTCACTTCTCTCTTCAGGAAACCCGGCAATGCAAAAGCAGCTGAGTGCATCTGCAAAAACCATATATCAACAGTGACCAATTAACATTTATAGTCTGCTCAACTATACAACTTAAATAATAAAATATTCAACCACATATACCATATATTTTACCTCTGAATTGTAGAATCGAAGTTCTCTTTTGTGCTCATTAGCACCTTCCAACTTTTCAATGGGATTGATAGGGTTAACAAAATCAACCGGTGGTCCTTCCGTTGCACAGAGAAGAAAGCCTATCACACCACTGCATGCCAAGGAAAAGATAACATATAATCAACAAGTTTAGATAAACCAGAATGTATATTGAATTCCTCAAAAATAATTTATCTGAATCAAGTTGAAGAGCTCACTCTCACAACAGGTGCAAGCAAAACATAAAAACAAAGACATAACGAAAAAAAAAACATGAGAGGAACTTCAATGCAGAGCAGAAGAGAAATATATAAACTTAACACAAGCCAAAGTGCACTACCTTGGATATGTTGGAACACTCGCCCATGCGTAATGTACAGAACCTTTGAATGTTTCTCGACAAATAGAGATCATATCTTGAATAAGGTGAGTATGAAGCCACATACTCTCTGCCATGTTACAAAGGACTCCACCAGGCCTTAATGCCCTTGCTATGGTATCAAAAAAAGGCTTCTCAACAAGTTCCTGGGCCGGACCTAAATTGCAGAAGTGATTCAGCAAATACTTAATAATAATAACCAAAAGCTAAGGAAACCATATTCTTAAATTTCTCTGTATGATTAGTGACTGGCTGATGGGATGCAGATAAAACTAAATCTTAACAGTTGAACTAAAGGTAGATGCAGATAATTGATCAATATTTTAGTATACCAGCTAACAAAGCAACCTAAAAACTTGCTGAAAAAAAATTCCTCATACATGAAAGCTAATTCCAAAGCTACACGGAATAAACTGTGTGTAATCACCTAATTGAGTATGAAATGGAAATACAAGAGTTCGGGCCAACCTCATCCAGTTAAGCAAAACTAAACGGCTCTAACAAAATTATGTTAAATGAATAATTTTAAATAAAAATGGCATACCCACTGGATCGGAGGAATCAACAATTATCGCATCATACCTCCCTTCAGGAGCAGATTTAAGGAATTCAACAGCTGTCAAAATTGGAGAAAAGATCCAGTAAATAACCCAACAAATTATAATCAGTATATATAATGCAACAGAAACAAAACACATTTAAAACAAGACCAGCAGACAAGAATATACCATCTCCAACGTGCAGATGTACCCGAGAATCTTCAAACCCAACAGCTAAATCTGGAAAAAACTTCCTAGAAACCTGCATTATGACCATAATTTTTTTTTCTCAATATGGAAGTAGCTATATGAATGATCAAAATATGGTTTTACTTACGTCAATAACCATCTGATCTATCTCACAGATATCAATATGTTCTACAGAGCTGTGGCGGGATACTTCCCTAAGTACTCCACCATCTCCACCACCAACAACTAAAACCTGAATGAACATAAAATGTCATGACATAGATTACGAAAACAGACAGAAAGAAAAAAAAAAGCATGAAAAGCATAAAATGTCAATCAAACACTTTTTTAATATATATCAACACTTTCTCCAGACAAATGAGAGGATAAAATAAGGAACAATAATCACAGCAAGGCTATCAAGATTATGATGTTATTGCTAGACAATGATATGCTCGGAACAAAAATCATCAGATCAAATGACTTCACCGTTTTGGGGGAAGGAATCGAACAGAGGGGTAGATGAGCAATCATCTCCTGATAAGCACATTCATCCTTCTCAGTCAATTGAACAATTCCATCAAGTACTAGTACTTTCCCGTATGTTGATGACTGCAAGAACAAATGGATTAGTGTTGATCCCTCCAACGTAAAAGTTGGAGTACATTAAAAGATGAAGAGGCCAAACCTCAAAAACCAAGACCTCTTGGTAATCTGACTTTTCTCTGTACAAGATCTTTTCAACTTTAATTGAATGGGCTTCCCCTAATTATGCGCACAAAAGCCATCAGGAGCAATAATTTCACACGCAATACACAAATAATACTAAACAATCAAAGTGAAAGATTTTATACATAACTGTAAAACATGGACATTTGTTATCAGGAATTGTAGTTCAAATAAACAAGGATAACAGTGGCAAACGTTCAATACAATAACATCACACATTTATGTCAGACAATCTGGTCTTTCCTCAGAAGATTCAACGGTATCTAAAGTCTACAATAACTGAGGAAGCTATCAAAATAAGAACATGGACGATTTTCAAAGGCAAGTTTTGAAATTAAGGATATCAAAAATCATAAAAGAGGAAAAACTCTCGCTGCAATAAAGCAAATGCGCACCAACTGTGCAGAATTGCAGACTAGTACGTAGAACCTACCTGGCCACATCGGGTTGTTGAAATAATCTGGTTTTACAGATTTCCCTGTATAAGCAAAAAGATAAAATAGAAGTCAGGTCTTAGTCAGAAATCAGGCGTTATTCTTTTATAAGTGAAACCGTAGCAGATAATAACCTGAGCAAGTTTGAGAAGCCGAAAACCACCCAGAAACAACAGTGGAATGGCACTTTGCCTCTGACTCAGGGGCTGAAGCTTTAGCCTTCAAACAACAAGAAGGAATTTCCTTCTCTATCCCATTCCCATTACTCGCCTTCCCATCCATAGTCTTCGGGCATTCCAAACCTTTTCCTGCGCCGGCCTCCATATATTATTCTTTTCTTCTCTGGCTCCAGTCTCTGTACAATAAGCACAAAAGTTAAAAAAAAAAATACACTATCCTTAAGTTCATATTACATAAAACAAAAATCACAGCACGTCCAAAACGAGCCTACAGGCAACACAATGCCAACAGAACCTCACTAAACAAGAATGACCCACAGAACAAATACTAAAAAGAAATGTCTTTCATATTTTGTTTGGTCATACAAATTAGGCTTCAACTTTTGTTCACCAACAAATAACGGGAGATTTCCCAAGAAATAAGCCACCAGAAAAAGAGAAATCAAAATTACAATTACAATTACAATTGTACTTTGAGCATAACTAAAATAATAGGTATATATAAAAAGTTAACTAAGTATAAGCAGAAGGAAAACAAAAAAAGATTTTCATAAAAACAGCAATATAATATAGTATTCTACAGAATCAAATAATCATGATTCAGCCTACAAAAATAGACGGCACAATCAAATCTCTCTCTCTGACAAAATAACGTGCCTAAATATTTTATTTAATTCCATATTTAAGCCCGGCAGCCTCTGATTATGCGCCCTTAAAAAGGAAACAAATCATATCTCGAAAATCCGCTTCTCCTCTCATTTCCAGGTTTTCTTTTCAACAATTCAAAATCAAACGATCAAAAAATCAAACAAAATAAAGTAACAAAAAAACTAATACGCCAACGAAACAACAAGCAATCCCGCGAGAAAGTTCCAAACGCGTGCTTAAAAACGGAGCGGCAAATAAAACAGAAAATGCAGCGCGTAACATCACATAACAGAACGGGAAGGTGCAACGTGGAATTGCTACGGTGCACCGCAGAAAAATAAAAGAAGAACGCGAAACGCTAGGGTTTAGAATTCGAAAAAAGGAAATAGAAAGAAAGAAAAAGGCGAGAAGTGAAAGAAGTTAGGGTAAAAAAAAAACGGTGGTGGTGAGAGTAGAATGAGGATGTTGCCTGATGAGTGATGCGAAAGGTAGAGAGTGAAGCAGAACCAAAGCGACGAAGGAAGATGGATAGAAACTAACTCTGCAACACCCTATCCACCTTCTCTTTCTCTCTCTTAATCTCTTATTTTCAGAGCTTGTTTTTGGAAGAAAATGGAGGTTCTGGTGCCTTTATTTATAAGACATTTTTAGAGGTGCACGCTTTCGATTCTGGCTTCCACGTTTGCCTTTCTTTTTCTTCTTTTTCTTTTTCTTTTTTCTTTCTACGAAAAAAGCTGTTTTCGCCTTTTTTTCTGCTTAACGCACAGTCACAAATTTGCGGATTTTTAAATAGTTTGTACCATGTCAAACAGAACCACACTGAGGTGTAAATGTCACTCCAAACATTATTTATGTTCTATGATGTCATGTTTCTCACATGCCAAACTCATTTTCACCCATTAATTTGTAGTTCTCAAAATCAATGCTTTATTTTTTATTTATTTTTCGCCTTTCTCTTTCTTTTTGCACTCTCTTTATCACCATTTTCATTGTCACAATCACTATTCTAAAGCTAATGACAGTGACACCTCTCTTCTTTTTTCCTAACACAGTAATAATTCCTCTATAACCCTAAAAGGAGTTGAAAACCTACATGAAGCTTGTTCATCTAGGTAACAATTAATTGTTGAAAAATGTAAGGTGGTTTATTGAACCGTAATCACTAAAAAAAATTATATACTATTTTAGTTTTAATTAGTTTAAAACCTTGTGTTTCGTTTGTTGGTTTTAGTAGTTATTTTTTAATAATTATTACAAATTTTGGTCAAACTTAAAATAAAATAAACATAGCATGCAATGCAACTTATTATAAACGTATATTTTCAAAATTGGACCGGACCAGTTGATTCAGTTGAAAATTTGATCAAGTGTTTGGTCTATTACCACAATCACCGACCTCTGATTAAATTGATCCAAAAATTAATGAAATTGTAAGAAAATCATAAATTTGGTTAAAAATCTTTTCAAAGAGTATTAAATATTTTTTTTAAGATATTTTAAGAAAATAACTTTTATTTTTTCCTTAAAAATAAAAATTAAAGTATTTTTCATTTTCTTTTTAGGAAACGTGTTTCTTTTATTATTATGAATTGTTGAAGCTTGAATCTAAATATTACGATGTGTTTTATTTTTATGTATATTTTGAATGTTAAAAACTTACAAAATATGTTATTTTTAAATTTTGATACTATTAAATTATGATGTTATATTTCCTTAGTGTTATTTTATATATTATTTATCAATATTGATTCAATTGCAACTCAATTATCGGTTCGTGAATCTTCAATCTGTATCTTTATCGATTAAATAATCAGTTAGATTTTCAAAACATATATATAATGCATATTTTTATCAAGTTAATACAGTAGTCAAAACTTTTTTAATATAATATCATATAATAAACAGTGTAGTTAATGAATATAATATAACTTCCTATAAATATACGCAAGACACTTAATACATATATCACAAATTAAAACACATAAAATATATATAAATAAATTGGAAATGTCAATTTCAAAACATCTTAACACACAACTCTTACAAATTAAGATATGTACATTTATATATTCTGAATTTATCAAAATATCCACCATACAATAAAAATACAATTAACATAAATATCTTATCATGATCTCACTGAATATTTTATTTGTTAGATATTCACGTGTAAATAAATAATCATTACAATTATAAGCATTACAATTATTTGTTATATATATATAACTTGTCAAATTTAACTCAATCTTAAACAACCATATTCAAAATCATTTATTGACAGCTTGGAGAAAAATCTTCAAAAGAAGATTCTAAACTTTTCACTTTTTCTCCTGTTATAAACATTGAATCTTCTTCTATTTATTTTTTTAAAATTTAGTATAAATGAGGTTTGCACCCCACCAAACCGACTTGTAAGGTGAGGTCCTTCGTACCGAGGTATATACATCTCGTGCGTGGGACAAAAAATTAGTAGGTGGTCCGTTAACAGTTCGATATCAAATGAAATAAAATATCCAAGAAAGCTCGCTAAGATAGACTCTAATCTAGCTCTGATACCAGGTTAGAAGTGGGTTTAAAGTCTAACTCAATTTCACAAAACTAGCTTGTAAGGTGAGGTTCACCTCACTTATGTATTATAAAATTGTCTTATCTATAATCTGTGGGACTTCCAACAACCGATACAAATTTTTGACATCAAGTTGAGAGTAAAAAATTACCGATGAAATGTGTAAGAAATAACTTTATTATAAGAGTTCGTATATCTGATTTATACAAAAGATTATAGAATATTAGACTAATCAAGTATTATTATCCATGAGATGAATGACCTTTTATAAGTTGATGTGTGATTATACATGTATGCATTTTTATATGTGTAATTAAATAGTTAACTCCTCCTTTCACGTATTTTATGTGTTTTGTAATTGAATTATGATCCTAACACATAAACAAATAATTATACAATAGCCTATATAGAAGGAAATATAAAAAAGTAAGTAAAATTGCGCTTATTTCTCTTTTATATTTCTTTGTTTTAGTTGTATATATTTAGACTATTCTCAAGATACGAAGAAAATAATATATAACTATTATATTTTAATAAACTTATAAGCAAGTGTTACTCATTCAATCTAAAAAAAATGAAATTAATCAAACATAAAATGAAAAAGAAAAGGATAAACTTTAAATGGAAATGAAGAAACTTATACCTTTCTCAAAATTATAGTTAATCCATCTTGTTTTACTTTCCGTCATCTTTTTTTTAAAAAAAAAATGATTAAATTCTACAAAAGATCAACTATTAAGTTGAGAAGCTAATGAAAAGATGAAGTGATGTAAAATTAAAGAAATAAACTATTTAATAAATACAAATTAAAGTTGTTTAAAGTTATTTATATTTTTGTTCTCTCAGTTTAATTTTTTTTTCTCTTGGATTTAGTAAATTGTTCTTTCTTACATGCAAACGATCAATTCAGACGTATTTGTTGTAGCTAATAAAAAAAAATTAAAACGGAATCTGATGCCATTTTGTGGATAACCATACAAAAGTCGAAGATGCTAAGTTTCGTAACACACAATTAATAATCAATAAAAGAAAAAAAGAAAGGAGGAAGTAGCATCTCTTGCTTTCATTCATAATAAAACACATGAATCATTCATATTCTTAATTTTTATCATTAACAAAGTAAATGTGGGATTCTTGTGCGGTTTGCAGCGATTTTTTTAACACTTCGAATAAACGTTTTTTATTAATTACGTAACCACACACACACATAATCATTGGCGTGTCACACACTTATGGTGCAGTATTTTCGTGCTATATAAAAATTGTAACAAATGTTACTTTGACAAGTGTGGAAGATATTCCCTTTTCCACTAATTCACCAATAAATATAACACGTCATATTTTATTAAATTTTAATTCAATTTTTTATTTTGCCTTTATACATTCGAAAAGACATAAACCATTATCAATTAGCACTACTATAGTTTTTTTTTTATGTTTTTCAATAATCTGGTGTTTATACGGATGAAATAAATTTATATTGAAAATGTTGTTTGATATAAATTTAAGTTAAATTTTATAATAATTACTATTTTAGTAACGGATTAAATTTATGTTAGATCTTGTTGTACCCGATGTAATTTTTTTGTTTTTTTCTTTTAAATAGTTAGTTTTGAGTAAAAAAAGCTAAATATGAAATATAGAAAAATAATCATTGTAATGACTTTGTTTTATGTACATTAAATACAAATAGTTATAATAGGTAAAAATATAGTCAAAACGAAGACATTCATGTATTTTTGTTATTGTAAGATTATTTCAAACACAATCGCATAAATATAAAACATATATTTCAATGACACACTTAACTCACAAAATCTTCCATATAATTGGAACAACCATCACAAAACAGTTAAGATCACCATGAAAAACTCCTTAGCTACAAAATAAGACATCGTTGAGTTTTCTAAATTTCAACATAAACAAAATAGATATTTAGACATTTAATCTCCATACAGAATACAGTGCAATCAAACAAAATTGTTTCCCACAAGAAATCACATATAAAAGATGAAGAAAGGAGTTATTTTGGTCACTAATGGAGCCTTCACCACACTTAGAATCATTCTAGAGAAAAGAGAAGTCATAAGCTTAGGATTTTAAAAAAGAAAAAGTGAGAACAAAAAATCACACGCAACATTTTAAAAACTCATTTACATTGGATCCTTTGTAATAATAAGTAATTTTATATTGGAACCCTTGTGATAAAACATAAATGAGATTTTTTATATTTTATATTTTATATCAAACGTAAAAGAGTTATTCTTATTTATGTATAACCCTTTATAACTAAATATAAAAGTTTCATTTATATATGACCACAAAGGATTAAATGTATAAATGTTTATCTTATTTACAAAAATATTACTGTCTTTTTTTAACATTTGATCCTTTGTAGTAATATGTAAATTATGTGATGTAATTACCTATTTTTCACTAGTGTATGACAATCAATATTAATTGATTTTTATAATTGAACAATTTTTTTTATTCCTATATATAAAATTATCAATTTTATTGGATAGGTAATAAGAAAGAAAATGTGGGTAGATGTTTAAAGTGTTTGTAGTCTTTGTAAGTGTGACACCCCGACTATTATACTAAATAATTAGGTATAAATACACATTTGGTATCCAAACTTTTTCGGAAAGTTCAATGTGGTACCCGAACTTTAGGAATGTTCAATTTGGTACCCCAATTTTCTAAAAAGGTTCAATTTGGTCCTCTCCGTTAAGTTGGAGTTAACACCGTGTCCGTACA
>Ga0214542_1000712_pt1 | contig 62946 bp, 32 predicted proteins | sample CNSS1metaG_FD_160096 | JGI IMG/M metagenome (GOLD analysis project Ga0214542, IMG submission 160096) | Root nodule microbial communities from cowpea collected in UCLA plant growth center, Los Angeles, California, USA - CNSS1 | ecosystem: Host-associated > Plants > Roots > Nodule | place: USA...
AAAAAAAAAAAAAAAAAAAAAAAAAAATATATATATATATATATATATATATATATATATATATATATATAAAGATTGAATTGAACAAATTAGTATTTAAACCTTAATCTTATTATATATTTTTTAAATAATTTGCATTAATTAATAATTAATGATTATTTTTTTAAATAATTTGCATTAATTAATAATTAATGATTATTTTTTATTACTTTAAAATTTGTAATGTAAAAACTAAAATCTAGGTTTTCTTCTAATTATACATGAAAACGCTATAAAATTTTTATTTTACATATAATAAGGGTGTTAGATGTCAACAGGACGGGTAGGGTACGGTAGTAGCTCCCCCGTATCCTGCCTACTAGATAAATATCTACTCTATACCTATACGGATATTCGTTATACGGGTACCCGCCTATTTTTTTCATATCCACGGGTACCCGTGGGTATTTACAAAATTATTTAAAAAACAAATATTTAATCATAAATTCAAATAAATAAAATTAAATACATAAAAATAAAGTTCAAATAAACTCAAGTTCATACAAGTCCAAATAATTATAAAAGTAAATATAAAATGACGTTCAACACAATGGAAATTCTTTAACTAGTGCTTTGATCAACAAGCTCACTCTCTCCGATTGATTCCTGAAAAATAAACAAATAATAAACCTCAACTGTCACGTGTCAAGTATTCTTATCTTGATTCCATCTTTTGACAACAAGCATACCATAAACGTCACTGTCTATATAGGGTTTGATGTATATGCCCAATTTCAAAGAAAGGAGAGAGAAGAATGTCAAGGGGTGTACCTGGAAGAAGACAACGTACCAATACTTGAAGTTGAAAGAATGAAGACACAAGACAAGACAAGAAGTGCAACTTAGAAAAAATTAGGTCAAAATGATTTTTAATAATATATATATATATATATATATATATATATATATATATATATATGAGGATATTTTTGTGAATTAAAGTTTAACAGGTACGGGTATCCACGGGTACAGATACTATGATACCCGTACTCATCCCGTTAACATGCGGGTATCCATTTTTAATATTTTTTCCTACCTGTTGCAGGTTTTATCCGCGGATATCTGCGGGTACAAATTTTTTTGACATCCCTAGGTGTCACAATAGCCTACAATCAAACCATATACCTATATACTCTTTATCTTTTATTTAAGGAAAGTTATCCCATTATCTACTAGGTATTTATAAAAAAAATACTCGCAAAGTTTTTTAATCTGAATATTTTTGGGTTAAATATGTTTTTGGTCCCTTAACTTTTAGTGAATTTTGGAATTAGTCCATTTCAAAACTTTGGATCAATTTAGTCATTCATCTTTTAAAATACGTGGATTTAGTCTTTTTAATCAAATTTTGTTAGGTTTATTTAATGTTTCGTACGCATTTTAAGATTGTATTTGAGTTGTTTATAATGTTTAACACATTTTTGCTTTAATGTTAAGTTAAATACTATTATGAGATGCATTTGAAATTTCAAATAAACTTAACAAAATTGGATTAAAAGGATTAAATCCATGTATTTTGAAAGATAAAGAACTAAATTGGTCCAAAATTTCAAAATGAAATAATTCGAAAATTTACTGAAAGTTAAGGGATCAAAACATATTTAACCCAATATTTTTTTAGTTTTACTTAAAATTATAGAAACATAATTTAAATATATAAATCTAGATAAAACATCATTTTTAAGATAAAATTAAAAAAAAATGTATAAAACATTAATGTATGATAAATTTAGTTTTTTCTTTATATAGAAAAAGGTTAAACAAGTAAAGTGTAACTTTTAAAACAGGAATTGTTTTAAAAACAATTTTAACTTCATATAAATAAAATATATAAATTTACAAAATCATATTTTAAGTAAATTTTCAATATTTAATATGTTATTACTAATATCTTTATTTTAATCAATTGTAATATCCCATATAATAGTGAAAAACTAGTAAATAAAAGACATTTCATCGTTAATAAACAATAATAGATAATTCAGATTATATATATATATATATATATATATATATATATATATATAAATATTAGAACAATTATAAAAAAAATTATATTAATATATTATATATAAAGGAAATTACTAATCTATAAATGTTTTCTCAAAACTATGCGTGTCAATATAAGACATGTTATCCTAAGAGATAAAACTTCAGGCACCTCAACCAAAGATGCATCCACTCTTGTATCATCCTCTGCTCACACTACAAAGGTGATCATTGCAAAAGGAAGAAGACAAACACATCAACCAACAAACACACATGGTAAGCTGGCCAAAAAAGAGATATAGATAACCACATTATACCATGTTGTTTAATTTACACATTAGATATATTTATAGTCATCATATAAGATCATACCTACAATTAGAATCTTCTAGACTCAATTTATCTTGATACATGCATTTTACTCAAACTAGTGAAGTCATGCACTTGTGGTGAAAATATACTATTGTATCGAGCTACCACACACGAGTTTAGTCCTTGACACAGTCATAAGAACCCAGGAACCATTCTTATGATATGACCTCTTGCCACTCCACCACCTAACCATCCTCCTCTATATGAGTATGAATATTTAGTAGAGTTCAAGATATCCTCATAAAATGGAACAGTCCTTACCTCAATGCACACTCTAGTGAATCATACATTCAACGAGATTTCCTTCTTTGAAATGCCCTACAATTCATCCATTCATACCATTTATACACTTTATGAACCAAACACATAATTAATATAACCTAAAATATAATATAATCATGACAAATAACCTACAAGATGCACAAAACAGAAATGACGCCCAATAGCACAAAGTCTCACCCAGTGTTGGCTTCCTAGGGGCTTGGCGCCCAACACTAAGGCCCTAGAACCCCTCCAGATGAAATTTTAATGTTAGCGCCTAGTGGCACAAGGTGGCACCCATCGACAAAGTTAGTGAGTTACTTGAATTTCGTCTTACCCATCGGAGCACTGTCTCACCCAACGAAAACCAAGTCAAAGGCCTACTATCAAAGTGGTGCTCAGAGGCACCATCTTGCACTCAACGTCTTGGAGTGAAAATGCTCCAAGCTTGAAATATAGGCTAGCTTCCCTTACTTGATAAAACTACTCAAAAAGCTCTAAGACACCAAAACTCCTTCAACACCGCATGATGCTCTATCTGCATATAGAACAAATGATCAGATCATAACGTTATGATCATTGATCAATAGAGAATCATATAGAAGACTCTAAGGATACATGCAAGTGGAAGAAATCTCACATGCAAGAGAACAAAAAATTAGCTTAAGGAAAAGACATAAAAGTCTACTTACTCAAACATAGAAAACAACTGATTGGAATTGAAGTGTTCGTTGAAAGGAACACTCCAACAATCTCAAATCTTCAAATAGACAAGCATAGAATAGGAAAGAAAAGAGATAAGGCAAACAACTATAGAAAAATGCTTTTTTAGAGGGATTGCGTGTTTTAAAGTAATGAAACTCGTTTATAAAGTTTATATTTATACTTAAGCGTTTGAATATTAAAATATTTATGTCTGCCTATTTTAAAGACACTATCAATTATAAAATACCATTTTATAGGTCCTTACATTCTCTCAAATAACAAAAATATTTGACCTTGAAAATTTCACTTGCTAGAGAATAGATGGGGGTATGACTTCCTCATATCCTCCTTTAACTCCAAAGTAGAATCACCTATTCTCCTATCCCAAACCTCTTTCACAAAATAGATGGATTTTCCTCTAAGCTACTTTGTCTAGCGATCCTTTTTACCAACAGGTTGAACCTCCACTAAAAGATCTTCTCTTATATGAACATGTTCCGCTTCTAGCACATGAGAAGGATCAAGCATATACTTCCTTAGCTGAGAGACATGAAACACAAGATGAAGGTTTGCCTACTGAGGAAACATTACAATCTCACAAGCCACTAGTCCAATCTCACGATCTGATATGGGCCAATAAACTTAGGTGAAAGCTTTATTGAACGATAGACCTTCCCACTTCAGTGGTTGAAGTCACCCGCAAGAAAACCTGATCCCCAACTATAAACTCCAAAGGTCTTCTTCTCTTATTAACATAAGACTTATATCGACTTTACGAGGCTTTCATCCTTTTGTATCTTCTTCACCTTTTTTGTGGTTTGTTGTAACAGTTTAGGACCTACCAACACAACTTCTCCATCTTGGTATTAGCACAAAGGGTTTTGCATCTCCTACCATAAGAGCCTCATATTGTGTTATACCAATAATCACCTGATAGCTATTGTTATAGGTGAACTCCACCAAATGCAACATCTTGTCCCATCCACCCAGATGATCCAACACATAAGTCCTAATAGATCTTCTAATGACTAAATCGTCCTTTATAATCGACCCTCTAAGGATGATAAGTGGAGCTCATCCTTAACTTGTTGCCCAAGCCATGTTGCAGCGACTATCAAAATGTATAATAAATCGTTAATTTCTATCCGACACAATGCTAGAAGGCATTATGTGCAAACTCACTATCGCTTTGATATACAACTATGCTAACTTAGACATAGACATCCTCATATTAACTGCTAGAAAATGAGCACTCTTTGTTAACATGTCAACTATCACCTAGATAACATCATGACCCCTCGTAGACTACACCAAATGGGTAACAAAATCCATAGAGATGTTATCCCATTTCCACTATGGCATCTCCAAATGTTGTAACATCTCGCTTGGTCTCTATTGCTCCACCTTTGCTTTTTGATAGGTTAAACATGCGGTCACAACAAAGCTACACGACGCTTCATAGTTGACCACCAGAAAGATTCCTTAAGGTCATGCTAGGATGCATGCTTAAACGAATCTTTTGCCCTTCCTCTAGAATCAACCTTTTCAACTTTTCACTATTTGGCACATACACTCTACCTTTGAACCTTAACACACCATCCGATCCCATCATAAACTCTTTAGCATGTTCTATTCCAAGCAACCCAACTGTCTTTCATAGATTAGGATCTTCCAATTGTTTTTCTCTTATTAGGCTAAACAAATCACTAGATATAGTCAAATTGCTACATTTAATGAAATTTACTTTCAACTCCACCTATATCCTCATGTCCCTAAACTTTTTCACTAGCTCACACTCCTTGATCATCATGTGAGATACATGCATTGTCTTCCTACTTAGAGCATCTGCTACAACATTCACCTTTCTTGTGTGGTATAAAAGCTCGAAGTCATAATCTTTAAGAAAATTTATCCATCACCTTTGCCTTATATGTAACTCCTTTTGATTAAAAATATATTTTAAACTCTTGTGATCATTGAATACTTGGAAATGTACACCGTAGAGATAATGTTTTCATATCTTCAGGGCAAACAATACTGTTGCCAACTTCATGTCATGAGTAGGGTAAATCTTCTCATGAACATTCCATTGCCTTGAAGCATAATCACTACCTTCTTCTCTTGCATGAGCACCCAGCCTAACCCTTGATGAGAAACATAACCGTAAATATTTTGTCATAAGGGTGTATGAGACTATGGATGTATTTTATCTTGTGTTATAAGGTTCTAAAGGTGTCAATATTGCCAAGTAGAGTTATTTCTTTTAGGTGAGGTATTCACGTGGTCTATGCATAATTTTATTTTGTTTGAGCTCACCCTTTCTGTTTGTGTTTGGCAATGATCGTGTGACTTGGCACACGAGAGCTATACGTTATTCCAAGTGATGACGGCGAGGCATAGGGCAAAGTGAGGGCTAGCTTGGAAAAGTTTACTAAAGAAACAAGTTTTGGAATATTTTGTATTTTCTTTTAAGTGACTTTGGATTTTGGATTTGTATGAAATTACTTATGATGTATTGCTTCTTTATATGCAATGAATAAATTTTAAATTTTTTCGCGCTTAGGAATGGCAACAGATGTTGAACAATTACTTTTTTATTATATTTTGTTTTACCAAGTAATATCTGACTGGGGTTTTACATGATTGTTAGCACTCCATTTTTCAGCATTTTTCCTTTCTAAAACTTTCTTTTTAGTTTAAATAAATATTTGTTTGTTTTGAATTAACTAGTTTTTTTTATTTGCTTAGGAAAATTTAGTTTTCACAAAAATGTTAGATTCAATAGTATTTTATTTTATTTAGTTTTCCCTTTTTAAAATCTCAATTTTAATAAAATTTGTTTTGCTAGGAGACCCTTTTTATTGTGTTAAATTGCATTTGAATCCTTAACTCCATTTTCTTATTTGCATATCAACCCTTGCCTTCATCATCTAAAATTTTGGACCTATTATGGGAAATGCACGTTTCATTAAAAGAGGAGATTATGGTTTTATTCAAATCAAGGGTGACACGAAATCTGACAGCCTTCATCATGAAGAGCTAGAACCTGATGCGCAAGGGTTGGAGATCACACTAATTCATGATCGAGGCTAATGTGTGAGGAGATTGTGGCTAATTGGAGAGATGGACAAATGTGAGAGGGTCAAAGCGAAATCAAGGGCATTGAAAAGGGGTTCGAGAATTGCGTTTCTTGTTCGAGAAGAAGAGGATTCGGGTTAGGTAATTTTCGTGTGGGTTTTTTGAATTTTTGATAGGGTTTTTAAAAGGGCAAGAATTAGGTTCTTGGGAGAGAGCCCTAGCGGAGTGCGCGAGAGAGAAATGTTTGGGGACTAGGGTTCTTTTGTTCTTCATGTTTGTGTTCTTGTGTTCCTGTGAGCGAGGGAGAGGAAAGTGTAATGTAAGGGGTTCTCTCCATATCTGATGAGTGAAATAGTAGCCTTCATGAGATTGGGGTTTCCTTTGTGTGTTAGGTGGTTCTACTTAGTTCACCCACTCAGAAAGAGAAATTGGGATTGGACTAAGAGATCTTCCTTTCACCATTTAATTTCTAGCACTTCCTTGAACTTGTGTACTTTGTTGATTTCAATGAAAGACACTGGTTTTGTTCCGATTCTGATTCACAATTTGCAAATTTTGGTTATTCAAGTGTTTGATTACTTTTTTAGTTTTCTGCCTCAAAATTTTTTAGCATTTTAAATTTCCTTTACTGCTTTCCAAGTTAAATGTTTAGTTTGTGTTTCTAGATTAGTGTGTTAAGCATGGTTTGTAATATGCACAAGTCAATATTTCCTTTTGGAAATCACGTGACTCCAAAGTGGACACACAATATCGAGATGTCTTCTCGAGTGTAGATGACACCATCAGTAATCATTTGTTTCTAGTTTTAGTTAGTTTCTACAGTGTTAATTCCATGAATTTGTTTAGAATTCTATTTTAAGGTGCTGATTCTGCTTTGAGTTTAAACTTTCTATTTTAGCTTTAGTTTACTGCATTAATTGGTGTCTAAGTCATGAATTTTGGTATTGATTTTCATAGAGCTTTTTATATGCATTTGTTAGTCCAATAACCTCTTAGTTTCCTTGCCTTCTGGTTCCAAGTTTTTATTTTTATTAGTGCATCATGACAGGAAATCTTATTTCAAGCATCCTTAGTTAATGTATTTGCATCTCTGCATAAGTAGGCATTACCTTATTTGCATGGAATTTGGAGTTGAATTTATTTAAGTGTATGACTGAGTTAAAATTACTTATGGGAATATGAACTGGATTGAATTTCACTGATGCACCTTGTTGTTGAATTATATGTTTTCACAGTTTAAATTTCTACTGCCATCAAATTTTTGTATTCTACAGTAATCTCTATTGTCATAGATAAAATTTTGCTGCCCAGTTGGTTTCATTTCATCTTCCACTTGCATAGTTCTTCATATCCTAAGTTAGTTCATATCACTTTTGCATTGCATCTGGTGTTGAATTGAATTAGGTGTGTTGTTGTTGTTAAGTGATGTTTTGTCACTGTTTTACACTAATATTGTTGTTAGTGTCTGGTTGGAGCTACAATATGGTTTTATGCACATTTGAATTATTGTAGCTAGGTATTAATTTAATGTTGTCACATATTTGCTTACTACTACCAATTATGCACATGCATTTTTCATTCATTTAGATACCATTCACTTAGATTCATTTTCATTTCAATTAATTATCATACCATCATTCCATTTTAGATTCATTTCAATTCCTCATACATTTTACATCAGTCATGTATAACATAAGTTAGTTCTCATCATGCATTTAGTTTAGCTTTTAATTGAATAAAATGTTGCACTTCTTCTTTAAATTCTCTTTAATTTTATTTTTTCCCTTTATTTTCTTTTATTTTAATTTTAGCAAGAATTAAATTATACAAGCTAAACTTGACATATATCATTTCCTTGGATTCAATCCTAATTCAATTTCCCTATAGTTCATTAGGGGGATAATTTGGGATTTGTTTAACTCTAAAAACGACTGAAAAATATGAGTTAACATGATTCCCTATTTTGTTTTACCAAGTAATATCTGACCGGGGTGTTACATGATTTCCACCCAAGTTAAGGAACCCTTGTAATAAGAACAAGACTCCTTAAACCAACTAAAGTTGCATATCCATCCTTGGTATCTTCCAAGAATTGGGAGATTTGATTGGATCTAAGCAATAGACTAGTTCCCATTGTATCTAGTGCTGATGAAGTATGATGATTGGTCAAGTCACCAAAGCAATAAGAACAAATCAAATGACCAACACATAAAATAAGAACATAATATATCAAACCAAGTGTAGTACAAAGAGTTTAGAAGTTGCATCCAATCCCAACTTGGAAGAAGTTAGTTGTTCAAAATGATGTTTACAACAAGTACATGGAATAACTTTCCTCCTTTCATAGCTTACTAAAGATGTTCTAATTGAAACCTAAGCTCTCTATGGTGTTTCTCTATCTAAAATGATTTACAAAATTAACATGAAAGTAATAGAGGCATGTTTTATTTTTATAGAAATTCTAAGTGTTGATTTAGCTCTCATCCAAGTTGATCAGCCATGAGGTTTCCTCCCTAGGTGGGTTTGCTTCCAAGCTTGGATAATCAACTTGGTGGTCAGTAATGGAGATTTCCTCCTAAGATGGATTTTCTCTTGAAGCTCAGCTACCATTCTTGAGCTTGAGGTTTCCTTACAGTTAAGGTTTCTTGATATGTGGCTTAGCAACAATATCGCTACTCAATCGTGGGCTCATATTTTGAATCTTCACAATTCATATCTTATGGTTAAGTTGTGACTTTGGAGCTTAGCACCAACTTCTTAATTTCCTTCATTTTTCCTACAAAAACAACACAAATATATTAAATTTCATTTTTTTAACTTTTTTCACTCCTCATTCTATATTTTAATGCAAAAGGGGTTGTTTGACTGGATTTTACATTCAATTTATGTAAGATAAGTATATAAATGATATACAATTTAACTAAAACCAAACACTTATCAATCACCAAAGACATGCTATCTTAAGAGATCAAGCTTCAGACTCAGCAACATCCAGAGATGCATCCATTCCTATATCATCCTCTACTCACACCACAAAGGTGATCATTGCAAAAAGAAGAAGAAGATAAAACACAACAACCAACAAACATACATCAAGGTAAGCTAGCTGAAAATGAAATATAGATAATCACAATAAACCAAGTTCTTTAATTTACACGTTAAACATATTTACAGTCATCACACAAGATCATACATACAATGAGACTATTATAGACTTAATTTATCATGATACATGCACTTGAGTCATAATAGTGAAGCCATGCACTTATGGTTGTAATATATTGCTCTACTGAGCTACCACATACGAAGTTAGTCCTTCGTACAGTCATAAAAACTTTGGAACCATTCTTATGACAAGATCTCCTACCATTCTCACCACCTAACCATACTCCTTTACATGAGTATGAATGATAAGTAGAGTTCAGGATAGCTCCACAAAATGGAACATTCCTCACCTCAATGCATACCCTAGTGAATCACATATTCAATGGGATTTCCTCCTTGAAAATGCTCTAAATTTCATCCATTCATACCATTTGTACATTTTATGAACCAAACACATCATTAAGATAAACAATAATATAATAAAATCGTGAAAAACAACTCAAGATGCACAAAACAGAAATGGTGCCCGACAACACAGACTGCGTTGGTTTCCTATGGCCTTGGAGCCAACGCTAAGGCCCCTAGAACCCCCTGAATGAAATTTTAACATTGGTGCTCATTGACACAAAGTCAATGAGTTCCTTGAGTGGTACCTGGCGCCTGACAACACCATCCTACACCTATGACAACACAGAGTGCCTAGAGCAAAAATGCTTCCAAGCTTGAAAATGTGAACTAGCACCCAACGTCCCTCTTTTACCGCCCAATGCCATGGCAGAAAGTGTCATGAATCTGGAAGTTTAACATGCTCAATTGCTCAAATTGATACTTTCTATTGCTTCTTGTGGTTCAAATAGTTTAAAACCACTTCCTTGTACCAATTTTTCCAATTTCTCAAATTATGACTCTATAATTCAATCACTCATCAAAACTCAACTAAAAAATATCAACACAAACTCATATGTTAACACTAAACATCACATTATCACACCATATCAACCCACTCAAAATAGAATTCAATAGAGTAACATAACATTTTAATTTTTCTCACAAACAACATGCATTATTTAACTTCATCATGAAATTTCTACAATCAAACAAAGGATAGCTTCCCTTGCTTAGTAAAATATCTCAAAAAGCTCTAAGACACCAAAATTCATTCAACACCACAGGATGGTCTATCTATGGATAGAAACATCACAAAGATGATTAGATCATATTGTTGTGATCACTAATCAACAAAGAATAACATAGATGACTTTAAAGATACATGTAAGCAGAAGAAAGCTAACATGCAAGAGAAACATGATTTAGCTTAAAGAAAAGGTAGAAAAATCTACTTATTCAAAGGGAGAAAACAACCAAATAGAATTGAAGAGTTTGTCGCAAGGACCACTCCAACGGTCTCAGATTCAAACATACAAGCATAGAGTAAGAAAGATAAGAGAGAGGACAAAAAGCTCTCGAAAAGTTATTTCTAGAGAGATAATGTATTTTTAAATAATGAAACTCATTTATAAACTTTCTATTTATAATTGAGTGTTTTAATACTAAAATATTTGAGTCTCACTATTTTAAAGACATTATTAATTCTAAAATACTATTATATAGGTCCTTAAAATAGATATTACCATACTAGTTATGGTCTACTCAAGTCAATAAAGTTCAAAAGTGATTTATAACATTAAAAAAAGTCAATTTAGTTTAATTTGAGAATAATTTAACATATTATTCTCTCACACACATATACTTATATATTTATATTAACAATTATGAGCTATTTATTGTATTAATTGATAATAAATAAAGTGTTTATCCATTTTTGGTAATAATCACACAAAATTACACTATTTTTGTAAATAAACCTTTATAATCACATACAAGATTTGTAATGAATTTTTCTGCTCAATAATCACATACAAAATTACACAATTTTGGTAAATAAACCTTTATAATCACATACAAGATTTGTAATGAATTTTTCTGCTCAAAAATCATAATATAACTTAAAATGAAGACTTTCTTTTATGGCTTTCCTTACTTCAAATAACTTAAATCTGATTAAATGAGTCCTGGACAAAGAAATGTTGGAGTAAAGGTGGCAAAAACTAGTAATTCAACTGAAAATTCCTAAAACCTAACCATACAAACCTTATATCATAAATTGTAGGTGAAAATTACCCAAAATAAATATCTCTTCATCAACGCACATGACTAAATAAAAAAGAGAATAACAGAAAAACAAAAAGGAAACTTACTCAAAGGATTCAAATTCCAAAATCAGTACTATATTCACGTTGGTATTAGCTCGGGATAAATAAAACTTTTAACGAGGGAGGACATTTTGGTTTTTGGGATGAGAAAAATAAAAGTCTGGTAACAATAAAATAACATGTAAAAAATTATGAGTAAAAGCAGATTTGGATCCTTTGCTGGATTTTTTTTATATTGTTTTTTTTATGTCTTTAAAATATATTAACAGTATTTTGAAATTTTAAAATATACTATTTTTTTTTAAAATATCAATTTAATATTTATAAAGAACAATACAAAAAACACCAGTAAAAAATCTGAAAGAAAAAACTCTTAATTTACTTCTTTTTATATAATATAAATGTGATTAATGTTAAATTTTGACTCACACCACAGACAAAATTTAGAAACAGTAAAATTAGAAAAAATAATTCTCCAAAAAGCTTATACGACTTTCTTTACTTTATGCCTAACGTTGTTACTTTAGACCTAACCTAATTTGACAACTTAACAAAGCAAAACAAAACAAATTTCGCTTAAACTTTAAAAAGTCGGTTAGTTAAATAGGTTAAGTTATTAATAATTTGTTTGAATTGAAAAGTTTGCTCATTTATAATTCTACGTTTACATAGTACATTGTACTTTATTTTCTAGAGAATTAATATAAAGAGAAGTTTTATGTATATTATTTTATTTTCAAAGTATGCTTGACATCAGAATATAAAAGAACTCTCTAGCTCCGGAATTAAGTGTCATAAATATTTCGAAATTTTATTTCATTAATTTCCATATACAATATGGTCAATAAATTTTATCCAAATATTACTAAATTTGAAGAATTATCCACACATAACTGAATGAGACAAATCAACATCTTAAAACAAAAAGTACTACTGAATTTGTTATCTTGTGAAACATATCTTCAACACGTGAGCTAATATATATATATATATATATATATATATATATATATATATATATATATATATATATATATATTAAGTTGTCCATATATAAAATTTCTATTAAATGAATTATCATGGAGTTTAAATATTCAGAAAAAGTATTAAAAAAGTATTTAATTTTGTCAAATTCAAAGTTGTCTACGTTGACATGAGTTAACCAATATAATAACTTGAGTGACATTATTCCTCTATATGATGAATTTGACATTGGTCACGAAACAAATTTGAATTTGTGTTTCTCTCTTTTCTTATTCTGTAACCCTTTTTATTAACTTAGTGTGTAAGTATTTTTGTAAAAATGTGTATTGAAAATGAAATTTAACTTTTAATGAAAATAAATAAGTTCGTGAATTCTTTTTGTTTTAACTGCCAAATTTAAAATATTTTTAATTTGAAAAAAAAAAAACTAAAGACACAAATTGAATTTTTTTTTCAATGAATAACTACGCAACGGAGAGGTTGATACAACAATTTAATCAGACAAAACTATTTTTAATTATAATTTTATAAAATATGTTTCATTAATAGAATAAATATGAATATATCAATATAAAAATAATGATAAAGAAACAATAGAAAAGTGAAAAAAATATATAAATAATTTAATTAAAATTTTAGTTAAAAATATTTATTGAAAAGACAAATATTTAAATAATAATGAAACTTGAATAACTATCTAATAAAATTAACATTTCATTTTCGTCCATTGAATGATTAATTTATTAGCTATTGACATATTTATTCTTAAAGGTAGATGAATTCAAATATAGAAAATTGATACCTACTCCCATTTTACCATTTTTCTTTATCGTTGGAACTATATTAGACATTCATTCAATATACTTAATAGTTCAAATGAATTTAACTTTGAATAACTTCTTGATTTTTAGTCAGTTCAGGTGCAAATATTTCTTATGATTTTTCTTTATTGAAATTTTCTCTTTCATCTTAGATAAGTAATGTTCAATTATGTTATGTTTTGATAAGGTAATTTAGAATATTTATTTATTTAAAGAATTCAAAATTGTTTATACTAAAATAATTTCTTTGAATAAAGTAATAAGAAAGAAATTGAAATTTAAGAAATTTTGGAAACTATTTCAAATGAATAAAATAGAAGAATTCAAATATCCTAAATAATATGAGAAGTTTAAAATTTCACTCCTTTTCAGAAGTTCAAGTTATGTCGGTTCAAACTGAAAGCTAGTCAACTTGGCTTAAGCAAAAGGCTCAGTCGAGTCAACATGAATTGAAGGTCGAGTCGAGCCAATTCTAGTTAAAGGACGAGTCGGGCTGAAGGTCAAGATGAGTTAGCCTGAACCAAGATTCGGGCTAGGTAGGCCAAGAACAAAGGTCTTGCCAAGTTGGCCCAAGCCACAGATCTTGTCGTGCGTCGCCCGAGTTGAAGGTCGAGATGGAGTAGTAGGCTTGGGATGGTCAAGGTGAGTCATGTCAGGCTAAAAGTTGAGACTAGTTGACCTATGTTAAAGGAAGAGATGATTCAGCTTGGGTGGAATGTTAAAATGATTTGGCTCAAGGCGAAGGTCAAATCGGTTCAACCCAAGTCAAAGGTCGAGCCAATTCAGCCTGAGTTGAAAGTTGATCCAATTCAGCCTGAGTCGAAGGTTGAACTAATTTGGCATGGATCAAAGGTTGAGCTATGTGACTTCAATCGAAGGTCAGACCAATTTATCTCGAGACGATGTCAAGATGAGTCGACCCAAATTGAAGGTTGATATGTGTTCGTTTGGCCAAAAGTCATGAAGATTTAGCTCGGATCAAAGATAGAGGCAAGTGGAGTTGCCCTAGGTCGAAGGTTCAAACAAGTTGTGTCGAGCCTAAGATCAAAACAAGTCAATCCAGGTTGAAGGTCGAGACATCTCATCCAAATCCCACTGTCAAGATAACTCAAGATGAGTTGGCTTGAGTCAAAAGTCAAGTTAATTTGACTTGAGCTAAAGGGTAGAATCAAATTATCGAAAGATTTTTTTTAAATAGAATTTTGTCATAAAAAGATAACTTAAATTGTTTTATCCAAAAAAAGAAAATAAGATATTTCGATTATTCCATCTAAATAAACTTTTTTAATAAATAATGAGATTTCAATTGTGAGTATTTCACATACCATATCTTTCAATTTCTTCGAATTATTAAAATTCTTTATCTAAACAAAATATTAAGCTTTAAACAAGCCATGACGTGTCTTCCTAATCCTGTTAAGCAATCTTCATATCATAAAGTAGTATTATTAACTCGTGAAAAATACAATGCAAAATAAGAATGTAAACTAGAAAATACAAATGCAAAATAATAATAACGCAATTCTAAATTTTAATGTGATAATAAATATAAAAATAAAACAAGTACATAATAAAATGAAAACTAAAGTGTGATCCAATTCAATAAAAACTAAAAAATTCAATAGAAAAATAAAATATAAAACCTGAAAAAATAAAATTGTCAAGAAACTAAAGTTATTGATTACACTGGATGAGATTGCGAATTTGATTTAAAATTTGACCATCAAAACAAAATGTCTACTTTATATATTTCTGTTTGTAAATTTATAGTAACCCATTCACATCTTATTTTTTTTCATATATATATATATATATATATATATATATATATATATATATATTTGCAATATGATCACATCACTGATTATTTACTAAATTTGTATTTAATTAGAGTAATATCTTCGTAAGCATTTGAATTAAGATATATAAGTATAATTATCCGTTCATACAAATTTATTTAAATAGTCACCAAAAAATTATACTACTATTAGTCACCAGAGAGTCGTTTGCTGAATTGGCATAAAGTTTTTTATTTCTTTAAAATAGTTATAGTTTCAGATTTTACGAATAAATTAAAATCAAAAGAAATACCCACATTAGTACATTACCAAATTGCCAACAGAGATTAACCGTCAGTAATTTACCCTGGTGGTACTTATATAACTTGTATTTTAGTACGTGCATGAAAAAAAACAAATGTTTATTTTGCACTCTTATAATTTAGAATAAATACTTCCGTTATTATACAATGTTACTACTATTAAATAGTAACAAATTATTTTGAAGATATTAGATTTAAGTTAGAACTAGAAACATTAAAAAGATAAAAATAAATACTGAAAAGTAATTTTATGATGAAAAAGATATGTAGTGGCAACGACATGATGTTAAGCAAAAATAATAGATAGGTAATTTTTGAAAATATGTTTGATAGTTTTTATTATAATAGAATCTAGAAAGTAAGAATATTTAAAAATACGGATAATTGGACGTAAACAATGATTGATGTTTGAATTGGGGGAAGAAGGAGAAGTTAGATGTGAGATATAATGATAGATAAGGGTAGGGCAAAGATTTTGAATTTATTGGAAGTAAGGGCGTGTACGGTGAGAGGAGAAAAAGGGAATCCCCTTACCCTAAAGAAAAACCCTTAAACCAAACACGTCCTTATCAGTTGCGTAGCAGAGTAAGGTCAGATCCTCCAAGACAGAGGAACCTCCTCTCCCAAACAAACCCAATTCTCCATCGCCCAAACATCTATCTCTGCTGTCTCATCTGTCACTGTGGGTCCCACTCTCTCCCACCACCTTCACCATTACTCTCTCTCTCTCCATAAAACCCTTAACACAACGCTTCTCTTCTCTGATCCAAAAATCCTTCTTCAACCTTCTTCACCCTTCCAAGCTTCACACAGTGCAAAAACAACGTAACACACGTGATGAGACAATAGCTTCAGGTTTTTTAAGCACATCAACATGTTCTCAAAACTTCATCCACAACACCAACCTTTTCAATTCTCCCGGGAATGTCAAACATCCGAGGACGATGACAGCCGGAATAGCGGTGGGCCTAACCTCGCGGCCCAGAAGCCCGTCTCCGCAGGCGATGGAGCTACAATTGAAGTAGTGCGGCGGCCCAGGGGCCGCCCTCCGGGCTCCAAAAACAAGCCCAAGCCGCCTCTTATTATTACCCGCGAGCCGGACCCCTCCATGAGTCCCTTCATTTTAGAAATCCCCGGCGGAAACGACGTCGTCGATGCCCTAGCCCGGTTCAGCCGCAGAAAGAACACGGGCCTCTGTGTCCTCACCGGTTCGGGAACTGTCGGTAATGTTACTCTCCGCCAACCCTCCGTCGCTCCCGCCGGCACTGTTACCTTCCATGGCCGCTTCGACATCCTCTCCATGTCCGCCACCTTCCTCCTCCACGCACCCCCGCCGCCGGTCCCTCCCTCCACCTTCTCCGTCTCGCTCGCCGGACCGCAGGGGCAGATCGTCGGCGGACACGTCGCTGGAAGGCTGCTCGCTGCTGGGACGGTGTTCATCATCGCCGCCTCGTTCAACAACCCCTCCTTCCACCGGCTCTCGTCGGAGGACGACGCGCAGAATAACTCCGCGTCCGGCGGCGGTGTCGGCGATGCGCAGTCACCCCCCGTCTCTGGTGGCGGCGCGGAGAGCGGACAACTTCCGGCGGAGTCGTGTATGTACAGCTGCCACCTCCCTTCGGATGTGATTTGGGCTCCGACGGCTCGACCACCTTTCTGATGATCTTATTTCGTAGCTGTTCTGTGAATTTTGTTTCGTTGATTGTGGGGATTTTTGTTTCGCCATTTTTTTTTCTTTCTTGAGTTTATTTATTAGTTGTAATGTTGCTGCTAGCTACTTATTTAGCTCTAGTTCTGAATAGATTACTCTGGTTTAGAGTTTTAGAATAATGCTTAATGCATGCGTTCTTATTGTTTCATCGTTGTTTTTTTCTTTCTTCACATCATTTAATTCTTCAAACTTGCTAAGACTTCATTCGGGAAAACATGTTTCTCATAGTCTATATCCAACATCTGAAACGAGACTTTACTGGTTTGATTATCATCTTACTTATGTATCAACTCCAAATCGCGTAATTAATGATCTCTAAAACTATTTTTGCCGATAACCCATTTGTAAAAAAGTTACGAATTTGTAAGAGAGAGGGGCTAAAATATTGGAACTTTAGTTGGTGGTGTTTAAAATATTACTTGAAGAAGATAAAAAAGAGATTTTTAAAGTAGGGAAACTTGTATAGAGTACGTGAAACGTCCAGAATGGAACTTTCTGGTGTGCTGGACCACATTTGGATTATGAGAAGAAAAGGGTGTATTAGATTGAGAAGAATGAAGGTTAGAGTTTGCAGAGTGAGTTAAGGGAAAAAATTAATGGGGGTTGAAGAGTGAGAGTGAGATATGCATTATTGTGGGTGCAGTGCAGCAGAGGAAGAAGATAACGCGATGCAAGTTGGTGACTGGTGGCACTGTGCATAGCTTTCTTGATTTGGAAAAAGTGTGTGGCAGTGGAGAACGTGGGAAGTGTTGTGGTTACCTGTTTCTAACATCAGCAGAAGTCACCTCTTGTTCCTTCTGTTTGGTTTGGTGTGGTGTGGTTTTGTATGTGTTTCTGTGTCCATCCACTACGGATAAATCCCCTCCCTCGCTTTATTTCTAGCTCTCATCTCTCTCTCTCTACTTGTTTTGTCTCTTTCTTCTGATTTCATCTCCAGAGAGAAAGAGAAAAAAAAGAAAGCAAAAGCCAAGTGTAAGTTGCAATATTCAACACTTGCTCTTTCCTTTATTGCATCGCGGTGGAAGCTTATTCTCAACGCTGATGGAACTCAAAATTCCAAAAATTATGACATCACGAGTGTTTCTTGTTTTGGTGATGGAGCTGAACCGATGGGGTCAGGTTTTGTTTTGGTGCAGTTAATGGACATTTCCTGTTAATTTGACATAGGAGAAAGTGATTTCTCGCAGCACAAGATTGGGTTGGTTTGGAATTTCAACAGTGATGTGCATTTTATCAAATGCTTTACCTGTAAAGTCTTGAGTGATGCAAATGTGTTACACTTCATTCAAATCATGATATAATGGTATATGGTGGATCCATCTTCTTCTTTTTCTGCCGCCATACTCTAAATAGGAAAATAACTATGATTCACTGCTCTCTTTTATGGCTTATAACATTTACTTCTCAGCTTCTGCTTATTTACTACTTGCTTTTTGTTTTATTTATTTTTAAAGTATCTTTTGCATTTTGTTATCACCAAATATCGGTGGCTTTAAGTCTTTTTAAGAACTTCCGTTTGGATTTAGGGTTTACTTCAAATCACTCTCTTTTGCTTTTTTCCATTTTCAGTGTAGTGTTCAAATTTGTTTTCGGTAAAAATCTCTTACAGTAAATTAAATAAGAGAAAACTTTGTTTGCTAACAAAAGTTCTAATATATATATTTTACATTATACATTAAAAAACACTCTTCTGAATCTCACTTGAATAACTTCTCTTTTTAATATTTATTTCACGTGTGATTTTTCTACTTGTATTCCATCTCCCATTCATATATAAGTTGATGACGTCTTATTTTATCTTTAAATGACAATTTTAAGTTGATGTTCTTAATTATTTATATTTTTTCTATCTATTTTAAATTCTTTATGTTGAATTTCTAAAATTTTAAAGTTAAAAGTAATATGATATTACAATTTAAATGGTTTATTATAATTCATAACATAACTTATATGTCTCATATATTTACTTATTTTTATTTTTAAATGTGTTTTTGTTTTATATATCACAATTTATAATATAAATTAATGTTTATTCTACACTATACTTATTCAAATATTAGTTTTAAAAGAATTACACATGAGGCATCAACTACCATACAAAATTTAAAATGGTGTTATATCTATTACGATGATATCAACAGATTTAAAATAAATACCACAAGAAAATTTTTATGTTTTTAGTAACGGTCAATTTCAATGATTAAAACTAATTAATTATTATATAGTAATTAATTTAGATATTAATTTATAAATTAAAAATTACTGATAACTAAAATATTTTTTATTATATATAAAAAATTATAATTAATTTTTAAATTAATAACTAAAATAATTTTTATTATGAATTGATATTTAATTTGTTATTAATATTAATTATCAAAATTTTGATTATCAAAGAAATTAGTTTATAATTTAATTTTTAATTAAGAAATTAGTTTTTAAATTGGTCAATAAACATTTTTTTTTATTAAAATTGATTATTATTTAAAATTTTTCTTATACCGAAAAGTATAAAATTTGTTTTAAATTATTTTTATTTTCTTAATTTTAGATTATAATTTTGAAACAACTTTTTAAAATCATATACAAAAAGAATTTGATACTATCACCGTATATAAGTTATAATATATTTTAGTTCATTAATTATTTTTACAATAATTATCTTAAATAAATATGTGTTTTGTGTGTTTTAAGAGTATGTATCATATTGTGTATTATTAAATTTTATTTGAAAAAAAAGGCGTGATAAAAGGTGAAAAAGGAAAAAAATTTATACCATTTCTCAATGTCTTAGTTTCGATCTTGACTTATTATAAAAACCATACGTAAAAAACGAAATAGAAAATAATAACGGCTAAAGAAAACAGATTTGAAATCTTAAAATTGTTAATTCATGAAAGAATATGAATATGAATATTATTATTATTATCTTTAAGAGGAAAAATCAATAATTTTGACATAATGAGTATTTAAAAAAAACACATTTTTAGGATGATATAAAGCATATTACTAAAAAAAACACATTCGATTTTCTTTTGAAAATTTTTTTTAAATAATACTTACAAGTTTTGTTATAGTTTTTTTTATGAATAATAATTTACAAGAAATTATTATTAAATCTTTTACAAAATATTTTACATAAAACTATTTTCACAATAAATTTTAAAAAAAATATTTACGAATTTTATAATTTAATAAAAAAATAATTATCTATAAATAAATTATTTGTTAATTAAAATTTTAAAAAAATAATAAAAAACATTTTTGCAAAATTTATATCGAATTTGTAAGAAAAATTCTATAAAATAAAAAAATTAGTAGTGGTATAAGTTGCTCAATTTATTATATAAAATCAACAAAAAGATATTTTTGCATAGATGTATAAAATTAACTAAATTAAAGAATTTCTTATGAAGAATTCAACATATATAAAAGTAAAATAAATAATGGTGAGAATAATCTACTTTAAAGTATTAAATCATAAAATATCTTACAAAATATATAGAAAATGTTCTTTATTTAACAAATGGTTAAGTATGTTTTTAGTACCTGAACTTAGACATAAAATTGGAATTTGTTCCTCTTTTAAACTTTGATACATTTTGATCTTTAAACTTTAAAAATGAAGGGATATAGTCCTTTTAGACCAATTACATTAAATTTTTGACATGTCAATCGATGTTTTATGCTAGTATTTGAGTTGTTTACACAGTTTGACACGTTCTCGTTTCAATATCTGCTGAAAAATGCATTTGACACGTAAAAAATATATAATGTAATTGGACTAAAAGGAGTATATCCGTTCATTTTTAAAGTATAAAGACCAAAATGTATCAAAATTTCAAACAGGGACAAATTCCAATTTCACATCAAAATTCAGGGAATAAAAACATACTTAACCCTTTGACAAACTTACATTGTGTGAAATATTTCCCTCAACAAAGATTTGGATTCAACCATATTTTTATTTTTAATTTTATCCAATTTGACTTATGATAGACTTAACTTAATTTAATCAAGACTTTGGTGGATTACACTATGTGAATCTAACTTGATTTGGATCTCGTTCAACTTGACATGACTCGGGTTTAAGTTGATTCAAGTTTAGATCGACTTGACTTAAATCAACCTAACATGAGTTAAACTCGAGACTTAAGCTGACGTAGACTCAAGTTCACCAACCTTAACATGGACCGGTGTTTACTTGCTTCAACATAAGCCTTTCCAGTTTATCCCAATTGGGCAGGACTTAGTTTGAAATAAGTAAACTCTGATCCATGTTAAGATTGGTGGTATATATATATATATATATTAACAAACATTTAATCATATAAATTATTTTGTAAACTTTTTATTGTTTAATTAATATTTTTATTTGGATAAATTAAAATATATATTACCTTTACATCTTGGAATATTTCATTATAATTAATAATTAAATCTTAATTTATAAGTATTAGTGGTTTAAGTTACAATATTATTACATATTTGCATACTTCAAACATATAATACAAAAAGTTAATATCTTCAACTATTTTTATTTCAATTTTTAATTTAAAAAAGTGAGTTGGTGGGTTAGCATGTCCTATTATCCCTTTGATCCACCAATTTAGTATACTTGGTGAGACGAGCCAAGGAAAGTTAGTGAGTTGAAAACATCAATTTGACCAGCGTACCAAGGTTTTCTTTTCCACCCATATGCCTAATATAGACCTATTTTAACTCAACTCAAATTGGCTTCTAATTAGTTCACCCTAAAGTAGACCCATGATGACTTGTCCTGCCTAAGCCCCTTAGAACTTGGTATGACTTGAACCTAACTCAGTTTGACATAAACTTGACCCAACCTAAATTGATTTTGGTCTAGCTTGATTAACTTAACATGATTCTAACTTGAGTTAACTTGACTTGAACCTAACCTAACCTAACCTAACCAAGACTAATTTGTTTCTAGCCTAGCTCAAATTGACCTCGACCCAAACTTGACTTGTGGTTGAACATGATCTAGCTTAGATAGATTTTGGTTTGGCTTAGCCCAACCTAGCTTAGGTTTGACCTATACAAGTTTGAATTTGGTGTAGTGCAACTTAACTTGCCTTGGGTCCAACCTACTCTAACCTTGCATCACTTAGGCACAACCTAGCTCGACCTTGCATAAGTTAGACCCAACCTGACTGGTCCTACCTTACATAGATTTGATCCAATTTAGTTTTTCATAACTTATGCTAATTGAAGCTCTCCTTTATTTTGAATTTTCAAAATCCAAAAAAACTATTTAACTCATGTGTTATTATTATACATAGGGATGATAATGTAGAGTGGATCAGTCCGCAGACCTACAAGAAAAAGTGTGGGACAAGCTGTGATTTTGAACCTATTGGTCCACAGAAACTCGACCCACATAGTCCACAGTCTTTACTAGGGATGTCAACGGGGCGGGTAGAATACGAGTAATAGCTCCCCCGTACCCTATCCGCTGGATAAATATTCGTCTCGTACCCGTACCTATATCCGTCGGGTATCCGTTATGCGGGTATCGTCTATTTTTTTTCATATCCGCGGGTATCCACCGGTACCCATGGATATTTACAAAAATATTTAAAAAATAAATATTTAATTTTAAATTCAAATAAAATAAAATAAAATACATCATTGTCATAAATTTTAAATAAAGTTTAAACAAACTCAAGCCATACAAGTTCAAATAATTATAAAAATAAATATAAAATGACGTTCAACACAATGAAAATTCTTTAATTAGTGTTTTGATCACAAGTCTTGAAAAATAATCAAATAATAAATCCCAACATTCACGTGCCAAGTATTCTTATTTTGATTTCATCATTTGACAACAAGCATACCATAAATGTCACTGTCTATATAGGGTTTGATGTATATGTCCAACTTCAAAGAAGGGAAAGAGAAAAATGTCAAGGGATGTACTTGGAAGAAGACAACGTACCAATATTTGAAGCTGAAAGAATGAAGACAGAAGAAAATAAGATGTGCAGCTTATAAAATATTAGATTAGAATGTTTTTTACTAATATATAAGGGCATTTTTGTGAATTAAAGTTTAACGGGTACGGGTATCCACGGGTACGGATACTATGATACCCGTACCCGTCCCGTTAACATGCGGGTATCAAAAATACCCGTACCCGCTGATAGCGGATATCCATTTTTTAATATTTGTTTCCTACCCATTGTAAGTTTTATATGTGAATACTCGTGGGTACGAATATTTTTGAAATTCTTAGTTTTTACATACTTGAGACGGGACAAGATCTGTTGACTTGCTAGCCCACAAATTTTCCCCAATTCAATCAAGCCTAATTTCTTTTCGCACTACTTGGCACTCACTTAGTCTTAAGTTGTTTCACGTTCTCCTTCCTCACCTTACCACTCACTGACCTCACCAACCTACAAGCAATACTATGATCCTATCATGCAATTTGATTTTCATCTATAGTTCTATATGTTAAATTCTCTTGTTTGATTGCTATGATCCATGGGTACATAAAATTGAATTAAATTTATGTGAATTTTGTATGTCCTTATACGAACATAGTTGAGATTATGTATATTTAATTTTAACTTTAAAAAAATTATTTTTAAGCTAAAATAAATATCTTTAAATAAAAATATCATCTATAAAATAAATATAAAAAATATTTATAATAAAATTTTAAAATTATTTATATTTCATTTTAACTCTAAAAAAGTGAAAACACGCGCGTGTGTTTTCACTGGCCTTTTATAATAGTAAGTTTAAATTAATTATTTATTGATATAATTGTACCCTTATTTTTTAGTCTGTAATATTTTGTCTAATAAAAGTTTGAAATAGCTATAAGGATCCTAATCATCATTTTATCCTTCTTCCAACCATGCTTAACAAAGTAATTAAGATTGTAAAAAGGCTTTAATTCAAAATGCAGAAAAGTTAAATATATTTTTTAGTATCAAATTATTTTTAAAAATTAATTTTCATCTTTAAATTAAATTATACATTTATTTTGTTTCTACCCTTTACAAAAGTAATAGAAAAGAACAATTTAACAAACTGTTTGTTAGTGTACATTATATATAAATTATTTTAGAATTCAATTTATTACATGGTAAATATTTTACATAATGTTTCTTAAAATATATTTTACATGAATTTTTATAAAATATAACAAAATAAGTATATATACTTTCCCTTAAAGCATAATTTTTAAAATAATTAGATGAAGAAAAAAAACATTATAAACAATCATAATTGTTCATATAATCATTAAAAATGATTTGTTTTCAACCACGGTAGAAAGAAAAAAAAATTGTTTAACACTAAAAATAATCATTTGACAAAGAATTACAAGAATTAAAGGATCATAAAAAAAAAACTTTTTATTTATAAAAAAAATGAAAAATAATGAACAACAATCTTTTGCAGTGATTAAAATATCTTTAGCCAAAGATGTGATTAAATTAAAACCTTTTGCAGTGGTGATATAACGTGGTGTGGTGTGATAACTAATTTATCGTTCAAGCCTCCAAATTTTGAAACTTTGAAAGAAGAACAAGAGTGACCATTTCAATCAAACTTTGACATATTTCTTCTCTTGGACTGTTACCATGATGTTTTTCAACAACCACAAACCTAGAAAAATTGACAAGCGTTGGAGAAGGTGACGTGAGGAAGAGAAGAAAAAGGAGTTAGCTTAACTGCAACAAAAATGGAGTCTGCTGGAACCTTTGACGGGGGAAACTTGGTACCACATTAACATTGATTTAGGTAAAAGTATTACCACAAAGTGTTTTCAATGGATTTTTTTTATCAGTTCTGCGAGTTTTGTTAGTTAACATGCAAAACACACTGTTCCAATTATTCCAGAAACTGTATCAATTATGAACCCTTATTAATTACTGTCACACTTATTGTTTGCATTAAATGAATAAATTCACAACTCATGCTTATCGGTAACCATAAACTTACCCCATTCTTCTACCTAATCTCTGCCCTAACCAATGCATAGCTATTAATATGTTTCCTATCAAGTCTACACCTTAACACCCTTTTGACCCACCAAAATACATGATTTGGGACACATGCGTCAATCAAATAAGGAGAAATAAGATTTAGGAACTTAGTTAGTTAACCATGTTCACTTTTGTGGTTGTGATAAACCAAAAATTTTCATGTTATCATTAACCCATTCAACTTTTCTTTCTTCTTTCTTCACTATTATAAGAACCGTACAAAACTTTCTTTAGGTTTTTATAATCTACTTTCCCTCTAAGTAAAATGACTTAAAATATAGATAAGAAAAAGAGGGGCAAGGTATTCCTTTTCCAATCTTTTTGAAAGCTTCCCACAACATTTATTTTCATGTTTAGTGTTTTCTCATGTTAACTCCAATGACATACTCGATTATAAAAAAAGAATTTTCATTTACTTGCAAATGAAAATGTACATAGCTATTATATCCGTATAGTTTTTCTTTAGCTGCTCAACTCCTAGCAAAGTTGAGTTTGAGACTCAAGCTAAAAAAATTTCAATACACATTTTATGGCCATTCGCAGCATGTAGCAAATGTTACTTCCTTCACCTCACACATTTAACCCTTGTAGCATTTTGTTTTTCACTATTTGTCTAATCAAGCTTACTAATTCTTCTGCTGCAATTAAAAAAAACCAGAAAGGGACTAACAAATCGACCGATTTTTTTATCCTTAACTCTTGTAGAATTTGCCTTGAGAATGAGACTGATATTGTTGATTCAAACATCCTTTTATCTATGATATCTATTTAGTGTCATCAAAAAAGCTAAGGCTAAGGAGCGAAAGTCAATACTAAACAATTGTTAGCATCGAATTTGTATATTACATGTATACGATTCTAGAATAATATGGACACTAATCCATTAATGTTAAGTTTTAAGGTTAATTCTAACTAATGTCAAGCTTTGAAGTTGATTCTAATTAGTGTTGATTTAGATGACACTAACTCTTAATTTTTAAATTTAATTTTTTATTAAAGCAATAACACTAATATGCTTTAAAATTTATTTAAATTAGCGTCAACTTGACAAGCGATAATGATATTAAATTAGAAAATAAATTTTCATATAGCCCCTTCATATTCAATATATATATATATATATATATATATATATATATATATATATATATATATATATAAAGAATGAATGGACGAAAGAGATGAATGTGTATAAGGCAGATGAATGTGAATGGAATAAATAAATATGAAAGAAGAAGATGAGGAAAAGAACGTAGATGAAGGAAATGAGGGAAGAAAATGTAAATGAATGTTTGTGGATGAAGAAGATGAATATAGGTCAAGGAGATGAGTGTGAATGAAAGATATGGGTGTGACAAAATTTATAAATGAATTAATAACATGAGTGATAAAATTTATTTAGAAACTGGGAGAAGAAAATTATAAAGAAAATTATAAGTGAGAAAATTTGTCATCTTTAAATGTGGACCATTAGATTTAAGGTAATCTACAACTCATTTAATATGAATAACACACATGGAATAAAAACAATTAACATAATATGGGTTAAGCCAACATTAACTTAAATAAATGTGATTAGCGGCAGCCAAGATAACCTAATTTATTTTATTTTTTTATAATTAGTTAGTATTTTGTTAAACCCACGCTAGTTTAAATAAATAAATATTAAAAACAAATAATGTTAATGTTTCCTAAGTTGATACTAAACTTATTTATTTTAGTTTTTTTTAGTATATTTAGTGTTACCTAGTATACGCTTGCTTAAATAAATAAAATATAAAAACTAAATAAGGTTAGTATATGCTAATTTGACACTAATCTTATTTATTTTAGTTTATATAAATATAAATATTATAAATAAATAAAATTAGACTCTATTAAACTGACATAAACTTTATTTATTTTTAATATTTATTTTAGTTTGTATTCACATTAACACATATTTATTTAATAAATAAACTTTACATTTTACATTTTTTAATTTTTTTAATTAATGTTTTGTGTCATATTAGAGACGGTTAAACTACAGTAATAATGTCAGAATTCGGGCAAAGCTAATATTTGGAGATCAAATTTATGTTCTCTTGTAATGTACAAAATCGATCATGTCCATCTTGTAATATGAAACATCATATTTTACTAAATCATATGCTTTCTAATACTTAACTTTCATAAGGAAACATTTTCTTTTTCCCTCTTACCTCTTCAACGATTTCGTTTGCTACAACTCTATTATCTACCAATTTTTTATTCCCAATGAGAGACGTCTTTTACCCTAGGTAGGAATTCTTTCAGCTTATTCAATAAAACCTTTGAAATTGTATCATACAAGTATCTTATCAAAGAAACTGGACAATACTAGAATGATGATCCCTTTTAGCTATTAATATTATAATTTCATCGACAAGTACTTTTGATCGCCAAAATCTTGTATCATTTTCCAAATATCTTAATTAAGTCTAAAAACTTCTTCATATATTTGTAATTAAAACCATTTGACACTGTGTAACACCCGAACTATTATATAAATAATTGTTACTTAATTAAAATTTTGAAGTAAATCATTTGTCCTTCAATAAATTTTTGTTAAATTACTCTTTTGATCCCTCTATTTGTCAAGAAATTTCAGTTTGGTTTTCAAGTTTTTCGTTGTCTTAATTTGATAATCATTTTCTTAAAAATGGTTCAATTTGGTCATCACTATTAATTTTGACCAGACAGTGTTAAAGTCAACGTCACGTATCAATTTCTGGTTTTTTTGAATCTTTGAATTTTTTTTTGACTTTTTTTAAATTTTTTTTATTTTGTACACGTGTCATTTCACAATTGTGTCACATGTCAAAATGACTCAATTTGGTCCCTATATTTGTTTTTAATTTTAATTTAGTTCTAATTTTTGTAAAAATGAAGCAATATTGTCCTTCCTTAGATTGACACTTAATCTAATCTTTGTATACAACTTATGATGATATTCTTAATAAAATTGACATTTTTACTAAATATTTGTAGAAATATTTTTAAACAAGTTTTTTTTAGTTTTATTATTAAACAAAGTTAAACCTCAAACTTAATTTTAAAAATTAACAATTTTGTCATCATATATAAAAACATCAAATATATCATATTATACAAACCTAGTGAAAATTAAAAATCAAATAACTTGTCACACATAAATTTAGGAACTAAATTTAAAGTTCAAAACAAAACCAAAGTCTAATATTTTGTATATAATTTAAAGTTAATTTAAAATATTTAATAAAAACGTTAATTTTAGTAAGAATATCACCATAAGATTTATAAAAAAGTAAATTTAGTGTCAATTTAAGAAAGGACAATATTACTTTATTTTTACAAAAATTGGGACTAAATTGAAACTAAAAACAGATATAGGGACCAAATTGAGTCACTTTGACATGTGGCACAACTATGAACTGACACGTGTAAAAAATTAACAAATTAAAAAAAATTAAAAAATTTGAAAAAATCAGAAATTGACATGTGGCATTGACTTTAACACTGTCTAGTCAAAATTAACAGTGAAGACCAAATTGAATCATTTTTAAGAAAATGAGGACCAAATTGAGACAATGAAAAACTTGAGAAGCAAACTGAAATTTTTTGACAAATAGAAAGACTAAAAGAGAAATTTAACCTATTTTTTTATTTAAAGACAACATTAATTATAACGCAATCTCATAGATGTATGTACCTCAAAAATTTAATTTTATAATTATTCATAATATATTACATTAATATATAAGTTTTGTGCAGCATTAAGGATTCTACATTAGAATATATGACTATCTATATTTATTATTAATTTCTTCATGAATCAATATTAATACTAATATCTCCCGAATTTTTTCTAAACAACTCTTACCAAATTTTGTTTCTATTTGTACCACGAGTAGTGACAGTTCTTTTATACGACAGAGGGAGTCATGGCTCCCAATGCTTTTTATTTTTTCTATATATATTTTAAAAATATATTTATATATTATTATACTTTTATATTAATTTAGCTTAAAAAAGTTTTTTTTTTTAAGTTAAAAATTACATTTTTTTCTCCCTTCTATAATTTCTTTTATTTTTTTTATTTGGTTTCTTTCTCTTCTCTCCTTTTTATCTCAATTTTCACCTCAATCTCTTATCATTTTTAAAAACAAATTACACCACGACAAAATTGATCAGTTAAGGAACATTTTAGACCAAACAATTTCTTGTTGAGTAAGTTCAATCTTTACCCTTTTTTTTTCAAAAAAATATGTTTTACTCTTTTGTGTGACTTTTCTACGTTCTAGGCAGATCTCTATTTGTTAGAGGTCATAAAATCTTGCTCTAATTATTGTTCAAACTCTTCTTTGTGTAGATAAAGTTGTTTTAGGCCTTGAAGTTCTGTAAGGAAAGAGCAATATTAAGAATCTATTTTAAGGTAAGAGAAACTAATCATTTAAAAGTTAATTTTTTAAAGGTATAATTAGTCGCAACATACCCACTTTCGTTCGAATATGTCTAAATGGTACCTGCTTTTAACTTTGTGTCTACTTAGTACCCAAATTAGTTAATTTGCATCAATGTACTCCCTTTTCGTTGACGCCGTTAAATAAGATAATGTCTGACTATGTGAACCTGGTAAGTGAGAAAACATTTTGTGACATGGCACAAAAGTTGTGTGTGATGTGGAACAATGCAACATAAGACAAAAATTAAAAAAAAGAAGTCACAGATTTGGGTTCCTTTCTCTACAAATGTTAGTGAAGATGGAGGAAAAGGGTTTGCCGAATTTGGGGGAGTTTGCTCGATTTGGACAAAATTGAAGCTGTAGTTGACATCAAATTGGCGTCTATTTCGGATCACAGGTGTGCAAACCAGTATTTATTGTTGTTGATTGCATGATTTGTTGTTGAGATCGTGGGGTTTAGGGTTTTTGTTTGAATGTTGTGCGTGGTTTAATTTAATGGTGTTATGTAGTGCTATTATCATTTTTTTATGATTTGGTTGACGGTGATGTTCCATAAAGACGACCACAGATGACTAAAATCGCGAGACATTTTCCACTTCAAGCACCACCTTACCCTTGCAGCAAATGAGTTTCCCGACCTTAAGATGAAGATGGGAATGGAAAATTAGGGCTTTCAAATGGGGAAAATCAATTCAAATAGACATGACACGTTAAACAAAAATTGTCACTGTACAGTTATTTTCATTGACACGTATATGTTCTGCAATGTCACATCAGTGCACTGTTAACGACGTTTCTGAAAACTTAACAGGATGAGCCACATTGATGCAAATGAACTAATTTGGGTACTAAGTAGACACAAAGTTAAAAACGGGTACTATTTAGACACATTGGGACAAAAGTGGGTATGTTACGACTAATTATATTGAGTCTTGATTTTGGGATTTAATTTGAAGTATTCATAATTTTATCTTTTTCAAGATAGGTGAGAGGTGACAAATTTATATTAGAAAATTATGATAAAGTGTAAAAAATTGATTTTTTTTTTCAAAAGGAAGGTTTGTGATGAAGACGAAAAAATGCATTTACATCAACTAAACTTGAGAAACTTAATGAGAATCCAAAAATTAAAGAAAATGAAAAACAACTCTCTAAAGTTCTTAGAGTTATATATAATGAATTTGAAAATGTTTTAGAACGTAATATGGGTAAGCAACCTCATGAACATGTTGAGAAATAAGATATAGGCCAAATTTTAAACAAGTGCAATGATAATTTATATTGAAAGGGATATTGCAACAAACTTTAGTTCTGATTCATTCATTGAAGATTTTAAGTGTTTGAAAAAAGGTAGAGTAACACTCTAACTAAAGGTAACTTTTGATTTGTGTGATATATTATTATTTATGATAAAACTTTATGTTACACTTTCATATATATTATTTTCATTTGTTTTATTCTATTATCATGTGTGCTTTTTTTAAATAGAGGAAATTATGAGAAAAACTAATTTTTTTGATTAGAAAAAATAATTTATATATAAAAAATATAATTTGTCCCCCCTAAAATTTTTGTTCAAGTTCCGTCACTGACCACCAATGATGTCTTTGTTAGCCTTAAATATCAATCTTAATAAACTTAACATACAATATAAAAAATAAAGATTAAGATTTGACTTACAACGACACTACGTAACCTCACTTTATCAGTTATATGGATCCACGTTCCACCTCTTATGATCCACTTTGAACATAAAAAATTACTTAGAAACTAATTTGATAGTCGAGTATTTCTCATTAAAAATATCGATAAAATCATAATTAGCTTTCTCAAAAATATATTCATTTGTAAGCTCACAAAGGAGATGTGTAGTCACTACCTAACCTTGCACTACAATCAAATAATTAAAATATATAGAAACTAATTTAGAAACTAAAATTATTTAATCATTATATTAACTAAGTTAGACACTATTTTATAAATTAAAAATTATTGATATCTAAAACATACTCTATTCTTATTAAAAGTTTATAATTGGTTTCTGAGTCAAAGTCTAAATTGATCTTTAACATAAGCTATCAAAATTTTAGCCACTTACTATTATTAATCTCTATTATTAATTAGAAACTAATTTAAAATTTAAAATATAATAGTAGTAAGTAACTAAAACATCAGTAGTTAATGTTAGAGACCAATTTAGACTATAATTCACAAATCAATTATAATTTTTTGTTAATGATAAAAATTATTTTAGATTTAAATTATTTTTTATTTATAAGACAATGACTAATTATTTTTTATCTCTAAATTAATTATTATTTAATAATTTTCTTGTAATTTCGACAACTCATGATATAATTCTAAATCATTCAAATATTCATCTACAAATGAGTATTTTCTTAGACTGTACCATGTTTCCTACCTTTTATTATGCAATGTATCAAACAAAGACTTTTCAAAAACATAAACTCATACATTAGTATAGTCTTAACTCATCCTAATGAAACTAATATACTCTTTGTCATTTTGAAAGATCACAACGTGATGACTATTAAAATGTTATATTTGTCTTCATCAATAACTATATATATATATATATATTATCCAAATAGATAAAAAATATATATAATTTTAACTAGAGATTAAATAATGTAATTATAACTCTTATAGAGGTAAATTAAATAGTATAATTAAATTAGTAAATATGACTAATGTGTAATTAAAAATTAAATGTCATAATTATAATTTAATAAAAATAAAATTAATGTATAACTTGATATAATATAAAAAAAATTTATATATATATATATATATAAAAAAAAATATATATATATATATATATATATATATATATATATATATATATATATATATATATATATATATATAAGAATAATAACTTAACCACATCCTCATATCTTATTGATTGGAGTGAGTGATTATCGAAATTATAAGTGGTTTTAAAAGGTTAAACTTTTTAAAAATTGATTACTTCTTTTCCAATTAATAATACAATGAAAGAATCTAGAATTTGAGTCTCTATGTTTGTTCCATTTCATTCTCCATCTATTCATATCTATAGTTCACCTTCTCTTTTTTCTAAATTTATTTTTTCCAAAGTCAAAGACTTTGAAGTATTTTGTTAAGTAGAGTAGGTGGGATCCTCCTCCATTTTTGCCACCTTGGTACCATTTATGTCAATTTTTCAACACGTAGTTGGGCACTAATACCATTCCCATTTTCCTTTTCCTTTTCCTTTTCCCCACTCCAAAACCAACCAATCATTCCTGCATCTCTCATTGTCTCATTTTTTATTGACTTTATTGCTTCTGTCCACATTTTTTCCATACCAGATTCTCGGTTTGGTTTATGCACACTATATATTCTTTGCACTTAGATCACAAATGGCAAAACAAAACCAAAACATTTTCTGCGTTTACCAACCCACTTTATTCTTTCTTCTCCTCATTTTACTCTTACTGTTTATGTGCACTTCAAACCTTTCAATCTCTTCCCCTCCTCAATTTATGCTTCTAAAATCAAAACTTCACCGTCAACTATTACACTGCTTTATTCAAATCATTGTAAGTGTACTTTTATGATTTTATTAAGATATACAAAATTACTGAAATTATTTTTTTATCACTTTCAACTGATAATAATAATTAAATACATTTCATTTAATTTTGAGTAAGACAATATTGTAAATAAAATGTCACAAATCTAATATATGCGTATATAAGCATTAGTGTGTGCTTTCAACTCTCAAAAGACAAGTATTTGTGTGCTTTAAAATAGAAAAACCAATTGCATGTGATGAGTGTGTGAAATTGGTAAAATATCCTCTTTGTATGGTCATCATGAAAAAAATAGACAACTTAATATCTTAAATTCAGTAAGAAGAACACTTCAAATTCATTTTTATGTGTACTTGATTATATGTTTTTTCCTCTTTCAAATAAATACAACATTTTACTTCGTTTTTGAGTTTCAATAAGCTCAATCTCATATTCTTTCAATAGAATAACTTATAGTTTAAATTTTAAGTATATTATTAATTATCAAAACGGGACGTAATTTCATATATAATAGTTTAAATTTTGATTAACCAAGTGTCACATTCTTTATATATCAACAATTAATAAACAGAGAGAGATATGTGTATGGAATACAAAATTAAAGTGTTCACCTGTTTCCTGTAACATTGACGCAATTAATTTTGATGGTCCATTGAGTTGTGATTCAGTGAGCAGAGGCATAAATATAGTGGGGGATAAAGAATCTTTCTTTTCTTTGCTTTTCTCTCTTTCCTTTTTTGTTCATACTGTTTCGAGGTCAACATTTTTTAATTTTATCTCCACATTCAAAATATATCGATATATATATTGACTTTAATATTTTAAAATATATTAAAATTTATTTAATATGTTAAAATTAATATATTTTAAAAGCATAACTGATAAATACTGAAACAATCAGCAGAAAACTCGATTAATTTGAAAAGTACATCGTTAATAATTGGAGAATGCACATTCATGGCAACCATAGTAAAGAGGACCGTGCCATGAAAAACGTTATTATTCTCATCTAAATAGTTTTAAATGATGATCTTTCACGAAAGATTTATTGAAGGAATAAAATATAATAAAACTTAACTCCAATCTATAATTCAGGATGCTTCTACTTGAAAAGAATTAATTGACTCACTTGCTTTAAAATTTTGAACTAAAAATGGTACTAGTTTTTTTACACCGTTTTTTTATATAAACCAAGATGTCTTTTAATGAGAATTTACAGGGAATACAAATAATGACAAGGCTTGAGCTCAACTTACATAAAATATTTACATGACTTTCAACTAAAAATTTTAAAGTAATAGGTTTATATGTCTTTTTCTTATTTTTATTCAATTTTTTCATATTTATTTTATGTAGAATTTATACTTACACTTTGATTTCCAACGTTAAATTTCAATTATTTTTTTACTTTTTATAATCATAGTATTTATACCAATTATTTATAGTAAAAAAGTATTCATTAATATTGTCGATGGACTTAGGTGCATACATTTTGAAGTAGGTATATATTTGTGAGTATATAAGGAATAAATTTAATAAAAAGATAAGATATTTTATAATAAATATATAATTAAATGTTAGTATTTAAACAATGTTTTCCAATAACATATACTATTTTTTTTTCAAAGAAAGAAGAGATTCAGTATACAAATAATAAAATTTGTGTTTCTTAATCAAACAATTTAAATATTTCAAAAGCAAAATAAATCATGACAGAAAGGAATATAACCACTTAAAATGATAAATGTGAAAACCCAATAATTCCTTTTTTAGAAAACTTTTTTTTCTCTATGACCTTAGTTTTCCCAAAAGTCTTTCTTTCTTTTCCAAAATTTTCTATCAGCTTCCATCCTTTTCAACAATAACTATTGGAGTATTATGGCAAGAACCTTATTCTCAGTTCATTTCTCTTAACCGTGAGTTTGAAAATTTTATTCATTCTCTAAGACCAATTTGTTTTTCCTTGCATGTAACCTATATTCACTTTCATGTCACCTCTTTGGTTTTTCGTTCTTAATGAACCTCTATCTGTTTATGATCTGAAAAATTTTGCCTTGATCATTGATTGGGTCTTTGATTTTGTAGATAGGGTGATTTTTTATGTGTGACACTCTTTAGGGGAGGAAAGCAGAGTTAAATAAACTTGATTAGGTAAGGGAAGCTAGTTTCTTCTTTTTTCAAACCTAATGTTTTATTTTTGAAAATATATTAATTGATGGTATGATTGTCGTGTTTGAATTACGGATGTCAACGACACAAGTAGGGTATAAGTAATAGCTCTCCCATACTCGTACACATATATGTGCGGATATCCGTTATGCGGGTACCCGCATATTTTTTTAATATCCATGGGTACCCATAGATATTTACAAAAGAAAATTTTAACCATAAATTCAAATAAAAATACAATGCAAGACATTCATAAATTTTAAACAAAGTGCAAATAATCTATTTAAATAGTGTTGAATGATAGTCTATAAAGAAATGAACATTTTTTAAAACCAATTGATAAAAAATAACCCATTCAAAATCAATGTGTTAATGTTTTAATCATATTTTTTAATTTAAATTAGAGTATAGCGGATACAAGTATCCACGGGTACGGATATGATGATACTCGCCCCATTAACATGCGGATATAGAAAATAACCGTATTCGTTACCCGCAGGTATCCATTTTCTACCTGTTGCATATTTTATCCATGGATACCGGCGAATACGAAGTTTTTTGACATCCCTAGTTTGAATGTTGCTGCAAAAAATTAGAATTTTTTAAGAGAAGTATAAGTTAATGCATAATATTTGTAATGATGATTTTCCCTTGGTCTAGAGAAAGTTAAGAATTTGTGAGAGGAGGAGATTTTTGAGTCTGTACTGTGAAGTTCCCAAGTGGGGTGAAACTACCGGTTTGGGTATGTTGAGTCATGGTTGATGTTGTTACATTATGAAATTGGTATGAAAGTAGTGATGAAAGAGTTTGATGAGTAGAAACTTTATTGATTGAATGTGATTGCATGAATGAGTGATTTCTTTAGGTTTGGTTATTTAAGTCTCTCTGATGCAGTGAGAAGATTATACTTATGACTTTATTATTATATGAAGGGTAAGGCTTACAAAGAGTAGAAGCATAGAAAAATATGAAACTAAATATATGAAGAATTGAATTATTAAAGAATATGAAGTTTATTGAGGTATCTATTGTTAAGAAATTTATGAATTTATTTTGTTTGATTTGGGTTATGTAGTTAGAACCCGTGGTTTTGAAATTCTGTTTGATTGATGAGTTAATTAAGAACATTGATACATTTGTTTTTTTCTCTGGTAATAGATTACATGTCGGTTGTAATCGATTACAAACTAGACTTTTCAAGAAATTTATAGAATTTAAAGATTTTATGTTAGAGAGATCTATAATGTTTTCATACCTCAATTGGAAATGATGATTGGATGAGTTGTGTTCGTTGATGTATGTTTGTTTGAGAAATTTTGGTTGTGATATAGTAGTTTAAAATAGTTATTTTCAAGGGGAAATTACTAATCTAAGGTTAGTCAAAGTGTATTGAAGTGGATTTGTTATATGAGACTACCTGGCTCTAATAGTATCTAACTCACATTGTTGAAGATAACTAGGTGGTGAGAGTTGAAAGAAACTTCATTTCACAAACGGTATGATATGAAAGAGGATGATGCTCAGGTAACTAGTGAGGTTAACTTTGTCATGACTGAATGAGATACATGAGTTCTATTTGATAACAATTTGTAGAAAAGATTGAGATTGTGGTAAGTATCACATTTGGAGAGTCTCATGAGTTCATTCTATACATTAGTCTTCCGGAAATAAAGACTGTATTTATTTGGTTGTTGAGTCGCTTTGGAATGATGTTTGTTTGAGCCACTATGATGAGCTATGTGGGTTGTTACCTTGTATTTGAATTGATGAATGTGAACTAATTGTGTTTTTGGGTTGATTCATGTAATGAACTGTATTGTTGAATGAGTTGTTGGAATTAATTATTGTAGTTGTATAAATGGGAAAATAAGAAAGGTTAAGTTAAAGATTGATTTGTAGCAAATATTTGTTTTGATAAATCTTTATTACAAGTTATTAATGTTTTCTTGTTAAGCTTATTATTTTAAATGCATTATGTGAGTTTTTATGTTAGTCTTTAAAGATAATAGTCACTAAGTGAGTATTTGTTCAGTAATATATGGAGAAACGAGACAAGATGATTCAAAAGCTTAGTTTTTATCAAATATACTTCGATATTATTCATAATTAGTTTGATATATTACTATTTTTGGTATATTGTTGCTCATTCTTTTTTATGCATTAACTTAGACTTGCATTTGTGTGTGTCTTGTTTTCTTTTTAATGCGATGATCATATATTTTTATATACTAATGTTAGGAGCTGAGAGTGACAGTAGCACGGGGAGCTAATATGAGAAAGTATTAGTATAGGAATATTTTACATAATTCATTTAATTTTTTTAAAAATTTGTATTAAGTTCCTATTTTATGTTTTGAATTACTTATTAGTTGATTTAGAATATATTTTGAAACACAATGGTCTAACTTTAAGAACTGTAGGATGAATCAGTTCATCTCCAATTATTAATATCACAAAACCTTATGATTACTGAGTACTTAATCAATATATATTAGAAAAAAATTAAGTTGTTATTGTATAATATATATTTGTGAAGGAACTTTTACTTATATAGACGTTTTATTTTTATTTTTTTTATGTAAAGAATAAGAACTAATACATATAATTTAGTATATAAGGATTGTCAAATCTATGTATATGATACAAAAAGGTGATAGGCAAAGGATCCAATAAAAAAACTTGTTTAATAATTATTTTTGTTGAATAGTTCTTAAGAATAGTTTGAAATTGTATACGAAATAAAAACTAATAAAATGTATTTTTGTTATTTGTTTTATACATTAAAAACAAAGTTGTAATAATGTTTCGTATTTAGATTTAAAAATAAATTACTTCCTTCACACACTTGTCTTTACAAACTTTTATTTTACTTCTCGAAAACAATTTTCAAATTAGAGTTATCTGTAACATCCAATTTTAGTAGTATAAAACTATTAAAATAAGACATTTCATATTATAAAATAAATTAGAGCATGTGACTGATGTATATGATAATCAACCTTCTATAATTATCCAAAATATACCAAAGCAGTAGTACCATAGGCACAAAACAATACCACAAGCAGAACTTAAACATGAAATAGTTGTCCAAAAGAATTGCTCACAGAGCAAGAAATTACAAAATAAACAGTTCCAAAGGGGGCTCGAAAGAGTGTTAAGAAACATGCTTACACTAAACACCACGATCTCTGCCAATCGCATGATCACTTGACCAAATCCCTTTGAGGAACTTTTAGTACCATTTGCAAGAGTTATAAATTGATGTTTTCCTTGAAAGGAAATGGTTGAGAACAAAAAGGTATTACCAAATATGTGATCAAAAGCACATGAATCAATTACTTATGAATTTTGACCCTCCACAAACTGAGAAATGCAAGCGGTTGATGTGATTGAAGTTTGAGAAGTTTGTGCCAAGCTATTAGACTTCAACCGGAGATACTCTTGGTATCCGTCCTTAGTGAACTTGGAGTCAACAATTTCAGCCTTTTAGACGTTGGCGATTTTGGAACGAAAACCATGCAAGGAATAACAATTCTCTTGAGTGTGACCTATTCTCTTACAGTAGGTGCATTGTGGTCGCCCTCGACCTCCACGTCCTCCTCCTCTAATGACATGCCCTCCTCTTCCTCGATTGGCGACCATGACAAATGGTTCCAGTAAAGCAAGAGCTTCCTGAGTTTGAGGTATTGGGACACAAATCAAGTGTGTGATCAAGGCATCCATGGAAAGGACCTCATGAGAGGTCAAAAGTGGATCTTTAATATGATTAAAGTCTAGATGTATAGTACGGAGGATCATCACCATATGATTAAAGTCTTCTTCATTTCATCTAAACAAGAAAAATTAACTATAGTGATACTAATATTCATCACTAAAAATTATAAATATGTCACTAATACCATCTTGTGACAATAATTAAGATGTCACTAATATCTTTGTCACTATTGTACTTGTGACAATAATCTTAAATGTCACTAAAATCAAAGTTTATTGTGATAAAGGTAATTATCACTAAAATCAAAGTTTATTGTGACAAAGGTAATTATCACTAATAATTTTATGTAATAGTGACAATAATCTTAAATGTCACTAAAATCAAAGTTTAAAATCAAATGCCTTTTGGACAATTGATTTTGTACCAATAACTAATTTAATCTCTTGTTTACTGCGACTAGCTTTATTTTTCATGCTCATTTCCTATAAATGTAGAAATAATTTAGTATTATAATATAAAAGTACAAAAAAAAATTAAAATTCAACTTTAACATATAGATATAAAAAGAGAATAACTTTACCTTAAACTTTGAATCATTCCACTTGTTATTTATTAACTAATTCCTATATTGAGGATGTACGTCATTTGGTCTACCTTTATTTTGGATGTATGTTTGATACAAGTGGTGATGTCTATTCCTATATTGCTTTTGCAATTGTTTCATTGCATGTTCTTTATCCTCTTCCTTCAAACATAATGCATAAATGTGATAAAATAATAAAAAGTTTCAAATATATTATTGCCAAAATACATCAAATACCACTACAAGAATGTCACTGTTTAGCTTCCAAAAATGGCGTCGGCCATAATGGGGACGCACAAGGGCATGGGCCAAACCTACGCACAACCCACTCTATAATATTTATAAAAAAAATAAGAGTAATTTCTTTTATCGTCGGCTTAGCCGACACATAATCTAAAAATCAATCGTCGGCTGGCCGACGCATATGGATTCAATAATTGGCGTCGGCTGGCCCACACATACATCTCTTAAATAAATAAAAAAATCCTTAATTAGGTTATGTTTCGTGGTGAAGTTTTCCCCTTTCTCAATTTCATTTTGGCTTCACCATTTATTTTGTGTAACATAAACTCGTTGCCCCCTCTTCCGCAACACAGTGTGCCATAACCATTGCATCATTTCTCAGTGTTTTACGTCTCTTTTCTATAGTGAGTGCGATAAGGTTTGGAATTGGTTAAGCGGAATCAGGGGGTTCTTGTGAAGGCAAGTTTGTTCCCCAATCTACCATAAATAGCGTTTGTGACTCTGAGTTTGCTTCTGCATTCACTATAAGGGCTTCTTGAAGTAATTCTGCACTCTTTCACGACCTATTGCACATCGCATTGGTTCGAGAGCATCGCCTCCGCGCTCACCTTTAGAGCCCCTTCCAACAACACTCTCGCTTCTCCGTTCCAGTCACGCCACGAGCCAACAAGGGGAGCAAAGAGATTTCGGTTTCCATTTTCAATTCCTAGTAACTCCTTATCCCTCTCTTTCTTAGTTTTGGGTTTTTCCTATTAGGGTTTCTTTGCTTTGTGTGTTGGGATGATTAAATTTGATTGATTTTGTGTCATTCTTGCTTTCTCTATATGCTTGATGCACGTTCTGGGAGGCACGTTCTAGGAGGCTTTGTTAATGTTTAAGACATGTTTTTCAACTGCAACTCTTTAATTTGAACACCAAGAGTGAAGGTTGTATTGTCTAGTAAAGATTCAGAACTGGGATGATTAAATTTGATTGATTTTGTGTCATTTTTGCTTTCTCTATATGCTTGATGCACGTTCTGGGAGGCACGTTCTAGGAGGCTTTGTTAATGTTTAAGACATGTTTTTCAACTACAACTCTTTAATTTGAACACCAAGAGTGAAGGCTGTATTGTCTAGTAAAGATTCAGAACTGGTTGGTGTTGGTCATTAAGCGTTTTAAGTGGAGGTAAATTGTAAGATCCGGGAAAATTAAATAGTTATTTAATTAATTATTTAATTAGGACGGGTAATGAAAACATTTAAAGTAATAAATGTGAGGAGCTATGTTGTGGAAAAGTGCTAGCTCATGTGGTTGGGAGTACTTTATGGTGTGTGAGGTCTTGGGTTCGAGTCTTATGTGTGCCACTTGGATGTTATTTAAATTATGTGTTTTTGTGTGTTTATATATTGAATGCGTAGTGTAATGATAAACTCCTAAAATTGTAGAAGATATCATGAAATATGAATAGGTTGAGTGGTTATATACTTAAATTGTAAATTGATTGGTTGTGGGTTCAATCCTTGCTAAGAACAAAACTAATTTTCTTTTTGGCAATTTTGGGTTGCATGGTATTGAAGGGACGTAGAAACCCTAGCTGCAGATGAAGGCAGTCTAATGGGTAAGAAACCATTCAATAGTGGTTCATGAGTAGTCATTGGCAAGGATACTTAAGGTATTTTTGTTTTAGCATTGAGCACCTTTAATTTGTGTAATAAGTGAGAGAGAAAAGGCTAGTTGGAGAGGCAAAGAGTACCACAGTGGGTGTAAAGGTCGAATACTAGGTTTTCAGAAGGGAAAAACTGATTGTAAGAGGGTGGAGTGGTTGGAAAACATTGTGGACGTGCAAGAGAGGGTTAAGGAAGCTTTTTGGATTGGAGATACATCAAGAATTTGTGGTTTAGCAAGAAATTCCAGGTAAGGGGAGTTATTTTTATTTGTTTTGTCTCGTGTTAACTGTACTGTGGTTGAATGAATCGAATTGGATGAGTTTCTCTGCCTGATTATGCAATTTGTTTAACAATTCTGGGTTCTCGCCCAGAAACCGCCTGGCGGGCATGAAGGTGCCGCCAGGCAGCACATCAGTATAGCCCAGTTCTGGGTTTTTGTTTCGAGTTGCCTGGCGGTGAGTTGAATTCTGCTGGGCGGTGTGCGAGGTTTATTGATCTTTTGCTATGCTGTCGGGAATTTCATCATGTGTTGAGGTTCCATTTGATATGTTTGCCTTATTTGATGATTGATTATGATACGATGTCTCTGCGAGTGGTTAAAATTTAGGTTGCGATTGTGAGACCTAAGGGTTCGAGTAAGTGAGTGAAAGGTTCTGAATTATCAAAAGTTTGATATCAATGATGCATTTATATGATGGGTATGGGATTATGGAGTGGTTTGGTAGTATAAAATGACTGGGTTTCGCGAGAGTAATGGGTGGTGATGGATGGAACAATATAAGATAAGAAGTGAGTTCGTAGGAGTAAGGAATCTGGGATTTTACCAGACTCTGACGTGCCGCCTGGCGGCATCTTATTGGCCGCCAGGCAATGGCCACTGGAAAGCTTCACACTGAGAATTTTGGGTACAGTGGCGGTGAGAGGAGTTATGAGCGAGATGGTTTCGGAGAGAAGTTAGCTTGAATGGGGTAATATATAGGAATAGAAGGAGATTATGTCTGTATCTCGGGTAAGGTATTGGTGTACGTGCAAATGGGGTGCAAAGCGGTCTAACAGGTAATAAACGTGATGGTAAATTCTTAATCTGATGTTAAAAAAAAGTTGATAGTATTGATCGATAGTGTTAGACATGAATGATAGATAAGTTGAAGTTATGAATTTCAATGGCTTGCACAAATGGAAATTTGGAGGAGTTGTTGGGTAATGGAAAAGTGCTCGAATTAGTGGGTAAATATAGGATTGATACTGATAAGCTTAATGGGGTAACAAAAATGGGTGGAATTTGATTCTGTTATTGTTAAATTGAGATATGAGGTAATTTGTATAAGCGTAGGCGAACCCCAATGGAAAGGGTAAATGATAGTGATGGGTTATAGGGAAACCAAATCCAGTTGAATTGATGGGGAATCAGAATAAGGTACTGATTCATGAGTGAACAATGTACCATGGAGTAATTTGTATCATAGAGTCAACCTAACAGTGTGCCAAAACCTGCAATATAATGCTTCTGGTATGGCGCCTGGCGGATAGCTGATCCCGCCAGGCGATAGGAACAATAGGGAGGATCACTGCACTGCGTGGCGCCTGGCGGCAAGGGAGTGCTCCGCCAGGCGGTGTTGGAAAAATAGTGGCGCTGGAAGAGCGCTGGCGCCTGGCGGTGGGCAGATACCGCCAGGCGGTCTGAACCTGTTTCGCCAAGCGGTGCTGGCTGGGGCGCCAGACGGCTGTGCAACAAGTTACGAGTCGTGTGTGATGTTTTAACTGATAATGATGCTTTGCTTGGATCGGGAGATGTTGTGCCATGAGCGGGTAGGTTTATGGATGGCGTATGACATGTGATGATATGAGCGGGGAGGTTCATATCCGGTTACTCTCACGTGGGGATACGAGCGAGGTAGGTTCGTATGTTCCATGCTCATGTTGAGAGATGCCACGTGCGGGGAGGTACGAAGGCTGGTGGATCACATGTGTTGGACTACGGGCGGGCAGGTCCGTAGGGTAGGACTACGAGCGGGAAGGTTCGTAGAGGCAGGACCACGAGCGGACAGGTTCGTGTGAGCATCATGTTCCTGAGTCCAAAGGCTAACAAATTGTATGATTAGAAGACTGATTAGTCTTGAGGATAAGGTCTTGGCCAAGAATTATGTAGAATGGATAGGATGGATGTACACTTTATTTTGGATATTGTATATCTTTTATTTTATTTTTCTCAGCTCACCCTTTCTTGTTTGTGTGTTTGTGTATGGCGATGATCGTGTGATTCGTTACACGGGAGCAGATGTTGGTACAGGTGATGCTGAGGATGACCAGACAGCAGAGTGAGGGCTAGCAGTGGGATTAGAGCTAGGGTTTTGCTTATGTGTATTTTATGCTTTAAATACAAATTTTGGGAACTTGTAACATTTTATGGATTTAGTTATGAGTTTTGGCGCGCTATTTTAATGAATTTAAATTTTCCCGCGTTGGGATTTTTATAAAGATGACTATCAATATAATTATTTCTTTTATTATTTATTAAGTAATATTCCCTAGGGATGTTACATAAATAACTTTTGGAGAGTTAAAATATTGAACTTGAGGTGCGTAACTAAGTTGGGTTTTGAATAACATATTATTTTGACTTTTGAATAGCATATTACTAATATGGAAACTTGTAAAAGAGGTTTGAGCTTCTATGTTTGTTGTTATTCTTTGAGACATTAGCATAGTTAGGTGCTTCATAGTCTCTCACATTTTACTGATATGGAAACTTGATAGCAGAGGGAATATGTCGTTTCCCAATCTTCATTTATTGAAAATGTAATGGACACTAAGAAACTGCTACAATGAATTGATTAAATAAAAGATTAATCCATCCCCATCTATGAATTACTAACTAGGACTCACACATGTAGCATTTGGCACTTATGCACAAATATGGTGAAGTGGTAGTGGCACGACTGTTGTTGCACTGCAGTAATTTCTGCACTGAGTTTTCTCTGCACTGTAAGTTTTTTCTTATTTTGAGTTTTTGACTTATTTCATATTGTGCTTAGAACAAAGATTAATCCACACACTTACTAACTGTTATAGATGGATGAAGCTGGATTTTAAGAGTATATATATATATATATATATATATATATATATATATATATATATATATATATATATAGATATTCCTATTGTTTTCACATTTTTTTCTCTTGGAGGTGATATTATTAGAATAATAACTGTCAGTACATTGAGATTTTTCTTGGATCTTGCATAATTTGATTTGTAGGCTCAAAGTGGGAGACTTAAAGAGGATGAAGCAAGAAGTTATTTCCACCAACTAATCAATGTAGTTGATTACTGCCATAGTAGAGGGGTGTACCACAGAGATTTGAAAGTCTATCATTATCTACCACAATCCTCTCCACTAATTTAATTAACTGATTCATAACTCATATAAGTGTGAGCAGGAATCAATTATTTTTCTTCTCGAGTGAGACTCATATTCAATACTCAATGTATTTTGCAGCCAGAGAATCTTCTTCTGGACTCAAATAGTGTTCTGAAAATTACAGATTTTGGATTAAGTACCTACACACAGAAGGTAAGACATGGATATACATGAATATACATTTATACAGATTTTGGATTAAGTACCTACACACAGATGGTGGCTTAGAGGTGGCTGCTAGTAGGTTTTACTGCCAATAACTATTATAGGCTTAGTATAGGCTAAGTAGGAAAACATATAATGAAATGCTAGTGGGAGTGTAATGCCAAGATTGGCACTTTTTGTCTGACTATAATCTGATCTTAGAATGCTAGTGGGATTGTAGTGTCAACATTGGCACTTTTTGTTTGACTATAATCTGATCTTAGACTCCAGGATTTTTGTGAAACTCACAACTAACTTTATGTTTCCAATTTTAATTGTAAATGAATGAAATCATATGTTCGATTTCTGGATTGAATGAATGAAATCATATGCTGGATTGCTAGATTGATTAGATTGTTTGAAATGTTTCTGGATAGGTATTAGATGCAGGTTGAGGAATTGGATACAACTTTTGGGATTCGCTTGGAAACAGATTGGTCATTTCAAATTATGCAGTAATTTGCGTAGTCTTAGCCGACGCAAGACCGACACTAACAATTTAATTTCTAATTGTTTGTGTCGGCCTGACCCAAGAAAATAACCTCTTTCAGATTCCATTTCTGTAGTTCGTGGGCTTGACCCACGCATAGCCCATGCAAAAGTCGCGTTGAATTCTTCTCATTTGCGTCGTATTAGCCGACGAAAACTATTTGAATTTCTTTTTCGTTTTAATTGTTCGTGGGCTTGACCCACGCATGGGAAATTATTATTATATTTGTTATTCATTTTCGTCGGTTTAGTCGATGAGAAATACGCAGAAATCATGCGTCCCCATTTAACCAATGCAAATGACCTTTGCATCCAGGAAATGGACATGGGTCACGTTGTTGTCGTTGGACCAACGCCATGTGCATATTATTGTCGGCTTTTTAGTTGTAGTGTAGGTTTTTGGCTGACGAAAAGATAAAAATTCTTGTAGTGTACATAAATAAAAATTAATTAAATACATTCACATTAATAAAGTTGTACTAACCTCCATATGTTTTCACATTATAGTTAAATCATTGTCAGATATCTCTTTCCATGTTTTAACTTGTAAAGGAACTTCGTGACGTATACATGCAGTTGCTTCAGCCTTGAAATTCTTTGCATGTTTTCCACAAAGCTTGAAGTAGGGTGGAGGAAATTGGATATCAAACGTTTTGCCCAATACCATTAATTCTTCTCTTTTACTTGGGAGTTTTGCATTAATGGTATGTCCATGTTGATCTAAATTAAATTCGAAAAAAGAAATCAATACCAATATTTGTAATGGTTTATGTAGTTTTAGAAAAAATATGTTATACGAATACCTGGACATGTTTCAAATTCCTAAACCTTATCCAACTCAGTAGCATTGACCCTTTTAGAATTTAACTTTAATGGTCTAGTTATCAACAAAATAAAAATAATCATAAAGAAATGTCATGAAACTAAACAAAAGCATTTATATATTCTAAGAGTCTCGTTACATACCTTTTTCTTATTGTACTTTTCATCTTCTTCACTTGAAGATTGTAACTCTTCTAATTCTTTGGATTATACTCTTCATAATTCTCTTCATCTCTTCTTCTTCCGTTCTTATTCTTGGTATTTTGAGTTAACACTCTCAAAGAAGAAACTTTACGTGATATTCCTAAAGCCTCAAATTTTGCTTCATTTTTTTGCAATTCTTTGTAGCCTTTCTTCTTCATAGTTAGACATGTTTTGCATCTAAAAAATGACATATTTACATTACTAAAAGACAACGTTTAGATAGCTACAACTCCAAATAATTACAATTTAAAGTAATAAATTAAAAAGTAATGAAAAATAGAAATTAATACCTTGGAGGAAAATTAAAACATGATGGAACTCATTTCTTGGAGGAGGAACCTTGATACAATAACTTGCTGAAATTTGTAGAACCCAACTGTGATTGCACCATAAAGACAATAAGTTAGAAAGAAATAAAAGATATAAATTTATATCACAGAGATGAAGAGACTTTGGAATCTCAACTTACCACTACAAGTCCAAAAAAATAGACTTAAAACTAATAAATAACAAAGTAATGTAAAATAACATTTAATGAAAAGATTTGTAACTAAGAGATGGTATATATAACTCAGATAAGTTAAAAATAAGAATAGAAGAATATTTACTTAACCAATAGTTGAGTGTTAATACTAAAGCAATGATAATTATTTCACCTAACATGCAGAGATAGCAAGAGAACTTCTGAAGAATGGCATCATGCTTTTTGCCCCTATTATCAGTAACAGCATAGTTTTAATATCCTACTCCACTTAAAATTCAAACATTCTTCTCCGTGCAGGACCTAAAGGAATTAAAATTGGGAGAAAAACAAAATGAAAATTTGAAAAAAAGGCAAAGAATGAGCCAGAATTGCGCAGCGATTTTTCACAAAGGAAGAAAAAGAGACTCATCTACCAGAGGACACTCATTGCAACGTGAATTAATACCTTGGGAAATTAATATCTTGAAGGGGTATAAATTAAAACATGATAGATGAAACTCATACCTTAAAGGAGGAATTTGAAACTGTAACTTGGTAAATTTAACAGAGACCCGAACTATGATTGCACCAAAATTTTACAACCCCACTTACGATTGCACCAAATTTTATGAAATAATGGTTGAACCATAATTTTGTTTCTAAACTAAAGAAGTAAAGATTTACGTGAGAGTGAAAGGTAGACGTGAATGACGTGAATGTGAAAAATTGGAAAGCGGGGAATATTTTGGGTAACTGTCACAGGCTTAGATGAACACACCTTAAAAATTTAATAAAAATCAAAGTTAAAATTTTTTTCTACAAGTTGGAAAAGCATTGCATGCAAAAAAGTATGTTGAGTTAACTATAGCCGAACAAGAGCAAGCAAGAAATTATGTTCTCCAAAATTGTGATGATGTTTTGCCTTTTATTGGGTAAGTGATTTTCTTATATTGCACATTTATATTATTGTGGTTTTATGTAATTCAATATAATCATGTCTTTTTGTGATCAAACTACATAAACAAGAATTAGAGAAAACAAACTCACAAAATCTGGAACAAAGACATCAAAAAGAATTTTTTCGGTGGTTGAAAAAATATGTAAGAATCAATTAAACTTACTTGGTTGTTATTATATAACTCTACCACATTTATCATTCCTATTATTATTTTTATCAGGTTGCACATTTGAAAAGAGAAAGCAACATAAAAAACGAGTCATTGTTTCACTTAGCTTGTGGACCAGATTCACGTGTTTTTTAATATACAAGTTATTTGGTAAATGATTGGAGGTTAAATGTAAAGGATCGAGATATGTACTTGAAATCACAAAATAATAGAATGCAGGTAACCTGGATTATTTTGGCATCTTAACAGATATTATTGAATTAATTTACTCTGGTGAAAATAATGTCATTTTATTTAAATGTGATTGGTGGGATATGTATTCTAAAGAGAGAGGATACAAAGAAGATATGTATGGATTTATTCTTATTAATAGTAAGCGCAAGTTGAAGACAAATGAGCCATATGTCTTAGCTAGCCAAGTTCAACAAGTATATAATGTTAAAGATACCAAAGACCTGAATTGGCTTGTAGTAGTGAAAACAAAGCCTCGAGATTGGTATGATATGCCAGAAGAAGCTATAAATGAAGCATACCAAGAAAATGAAGAGATTGGCTCAATGTCATTTATATCCAATGTGTTTGATAAAGAACACGAGTTTTCTTTAGATAGAAAAGACATAACCTAATCCACTACTAATGGAAATCCAATGATGCCTATGGAAGTTATTGACAATGACGATAAAGAAAATAATGATGAAAATATTGATTTAACAGAGGATGAAGAAAATGATATTATTGTTAAAGATGATAGTAATGATAATTGATTATTGTTTTATATAATTTTATAACCCAAACTTTGTTGTTAGTTATGTTTATTCTATTTATCTATTTATTTTCATCTATGAAAATATTATTTACTTTATAAAAACACACACACATAGTGAATATATTAATTACTAATATTAATAAAAAGTACAAGACTATATTTAAATAAGAAAAAATATCAAAATACATATAGTAATTGTGAAGTGGTATACTGGTCTAACTTGACTTATCACTAAGTTTAAATCTTAAATAAAAGGTTTTTAACGATTATTAATAATAATTGCCATTAAATGATTATTTTTAATAAAGTTTTTATTAATTCTATTTTTATCAAATAAAAAATTTTAATTATATAACATTGTAGTAATGAATTTGTGATATGTATATTTGATCAATTTTACTTAAATTCGTGACAAATATAAAATTTATCACTATTAACTATATTATTAAAAAAATAAAAATAATATTGACTAAAATAACATAAATTTAATACTTTATTCCACTGATATTAAATATGTAAAGCATTATTAATTTTTCAATAATAAGAAATAATTATTAATTTATACATATTTAATAATTTTTATATTAATTGTATTCTTATTAAAAAAAACTAATTTTATGATGTATTTTTTTTAACATATGTGTTTTTATTTTTTTTTGAAATATAATTATTGTGATATCTTTTTATTTTATCACTATTGTAAAACTATTGTAAAAAGTATTTGTGATAAATATAAAATTAGTCACAATTAATATGTAAATAGTGACAATATTTTATTTATCGCTATTAGTTGTATTTTTACTAAATAAAATAATAACTAAAAAAATATTTCACATTTAATTTCTTATACATATATATAATTTCTTATTAAATATAAAATAAATTTATTATATAAATTATTCGGATAGCATTTTAATAAATAATAGTTATTAATTTACAAATTAGTAAGATGTATTTTAATTTTATAATAAATTTAATGTGACATTTTTTCCATTTTGTCACTGTTATAAATAATACTTGTAACAAATAAAAAATTTGTCACAACTAGTATATTAATAGTGACAAAATTTATCCTCAGCACTATTTGTTTGCCACAAAAGGTTACATTTCTTGTAGTGAAGAGTCGACTTCCAAGAACATCCTCAGTTCTTTCACGGTTGATGATTAATGCAGTGAACAAAGAAAGGAAAAAGAAAGAAAAGTGATGATTAATGCATATACCTGAATAGATGTGAGGTGTCTAACGTAGAACATTTCAGCTATTTCAGGAACTCCATTAATGGTTCTCCCCACACACATGGGAATCCCTAATGCATGACCCTATCTTCCAATAGTCCTCCAAGTATTACTCTGAATATGCCCGATTCATCACCCTCTGACCCGACCCTTTGTCCGTCACCACGTACGTGAATATGATGAAGCCGATCAGCACCACAATCACCACGAACATCACCACCAGGTACAGCCGCATCAGAAACGTGTTCCGGTAACACGTGCCGGCGAAACCCACCAGGGACACCACCATGATGCTCACTCTCACGCCGACAACAAAGGAGCAACAAGACGGTTAATATGATGGCCAATCGGTGCTGTGGAGGCGAAAAACAGTGTGGTGGAACGACGTGGAGGCACAGGCAGCGCTGATTTTTGAAGGTAGAAGATGCATCTATAGTGCAGCGGATTTGGGTTTTTAAAACCTAATTGGCCTTACTGCCTCGATTGATTTAAAACTGAGGCATAAACATGCATGGGCCTCGGTTTAGTGAATAACCGAGACATATACTCACGCAAAAAAAAAAATCCGCCATGTGGAAAAATTCTGGCACTGATAGGCCTCGGGTGAAATAGCCCGCTGCAGTAAACCATTATATGCCTCGGTTCAGTGGGACCCGAGGCATAAAACTGCTCAATTATTTTCGAATTTTAAAAAAAGCGTTAAAGTGTGAGTTTCTGACAGCGTTATTACCTCGGTTGAATTTATAATCGAGACATAAACATTCATATGCATCAGTTGTTTGGTTAACCGAGGTATAAAAGTTGTTCGAAATCACAAAAATGCCATCGCGTCCTTATCTACATCGTTTGCGTAAGAACCGAGGCATATAGGGCGTTGTCTAAACATGAAATTGCACTAGTGAGACTATATCATGGTTGGTCATTTTTAGAGACACAAGCTTGTTCTAAGCCCTCTTCGAGATCACAATTGGGGACCATAACCCTTTATGTAACTTCTCTCAGCTCCTTCCTTGATTTCAATATATGTAATTTGGCCCTTTTATCAAATTAGAATATTGTTTGCTTATCGTTTCTATATAGTAAATATTTCATGACATATATGTTTTTAGCCATAGATTTAATTAATTAGATTATTTTAATGCTTTGACTAATAATGTAATGATGCCAATACATTCAATTATCTATTATATATATATATATATATATATATATATATATATATATATATATAATATAAATTACTAGTATTTTTGTTTATTTGTTAAATTTAACTTGTTTAATACTAACAAAAACAATATTTAGACTAAATTATTTATATATTTTTTATTTATTTAATTAAATTAATCTGTTTAAATTAATTTTAGAAATTTTTTCCTCGACTCATTTAAAAAAAAAAAATCAAATGTCTAACTTATATTTTTTATCAACTTAATTCAATTTGACTCATCTTAATGAAATTTAAGCAAATTAAATTGCATGTAACACCTAAATTTTTGCGAGTGAATTTAAGAATAAATAGAATCGAATGGTGGTTCTAAATCTACTTTAAAAATTACTTTTAGTATTAACATATTTTATATATACATATATTATTGGAAGCTGTATATCAATTAAAATAAAATCAATTCATAATATTTATCAGTGAATACAAAATTTATTTTATAAATCAATTTTATAAAATTAAATTATATATAAAAATTATTTTTTAATATGGTATTGGAACGGTATGGGAGTTAGAGTAAAGTTTATTGTTGTGTCTATTATTTATATCATATGACTATCGTACTGTCATCAATATTTAATCTTATGGTGATTATGTATATACTAGTGAGAAAAATGTATACAAAGTACCATATGACTTCTTAACTTTGTTAATTACAACCATATGATTAGTCATCTATAATTACTAATCAGTAATTAGGGAAAATGGCATCAGAAAAAATGCAAATTGATATGATGATGACGAGTGATTAGAGAACTGAGTTATGGTGCACTCTCTCATTCATTATTTTAGACCAAAAAAAAAAAATGAAATGCAATGGTGAGACTCGTAAAAATGGTTTATCCGAAAAAGGAAAATGATAGAAAGGGACAAATTTCAAGTGTTGTCTGTCTTTGTTGATTGATGATTGACAAGACGTCATCTTTAAGAGGTTTTGAACTTTTGTCCTCTTTTTGGGCAAGTTCACAATGGGTTCTAATGAACCCTCTTCTTAAGTTTCATGATTTTTTTCATACTAAGAAAATTAAAATACGAAGACATGTTGAAAAAAAAAAACAAAATACAACTTAGAAAGTCTTTAATTAAAGTGAAAACAAATAAGAAATAAAATAAAATAATGAGAAACAATGATTCATCTGTTTGAATCTCTTCTCGGTTAGGATTGTTAGGATATGTCTTGATTATTGAGTAGAATTTTCTATGTATAGATAGAGCAACCTATGTAAGGTAGAGTTTGTGGGAAACACCTTTGAGTCTATGAGCGTCTGTCTAGGTAAGGGAAGTTAGTAGTTTAAAACTAGTTGTGCTTTGGTTTATGACTATGGATAAATTGTAATTTGGTTCAATTGAATGTGTTGTGTGATGTGTATTAGCTAGATTGAAATCATGTATATTATTTTTAGATGAATTGATTGTGTTAATTAAGTTTGAATATGTGAAAACATTGTTGTTCCTATTTTTCAAACTGAATCTATGTTGTTTTTTATGATGTCCACAGGAAAAATGATAGCATAAAAGTGTTGGAATTCAAACAAGACATATATGTGTGTGAACATGATGTGTGTCATGTTGTATGTGGTAAATGCCTTAGACGTAGTTGAGTAGATTATTAGGTCGTGTCTGTTATATGTGTGATAATTAAAATGTTATTTTGTTGTCTCGATAGTCGACTAGAATACTAATCTAGTCAACTAGATTAGTTCCGGAACTTGGATTTGGACCCAGTCATAATCTAGTCAACTAGCCAACTAATCTAGTCAACTAGGCTCATCCTAACAACAACTGATCAGTATAATCAGATCACTGCACCTACTATTTTTCACGTTAAGAAGAAAAGTGGGTTGAATATTTTCTTAGAGCAGTCTTCAAAGATCTCTTTTGAAGTTCATCAAGATACATCAAGATTGGTCTCTACTACATGGATCTTGGCTTGGCAAGTTGAAGGAAACAAAGGTGTATTCAATCTAATTTCTAAGCTGCATTTTTTTATTCTGTTATAGTTTAAAATTCACTATATTGCTGATTTTATTTGAAGCAAGTGTACAGTATAGCCTTGCTTATTGTGTTTGAAGCATGTGTGTGGTATAGCCTTGCTTGTATGGTTTTCTTGTCTTAGAGTTAAGATTTGCTAAATGTCTTTGTAAATCTTGTAAATCTTTGAGATATAGTGAAAGAATCTTTCTAGTTGTGGTTTGCTAGGAGAAACTGGATGTAGATTCTAAGGAATCAAACCAGTATAAAATCTCTTGTGTGTGTTTTATCTCTTCTCCTATTTATCTTTGAAATGGTATAAATGATCCAAACTTTAACCATCAAAGGTTTTCCAAAAAGGTTTCGAAATTTCTAAAACTGGTTAAAGATTGTCAAAACCAATTCACCCCCTCTTGGTTGTAAAGTATTGGTGCATCAAAACTAACAAAGATGGATTGTTGGTGTTGGTCTCAGTGAATGATAAATGGGCCTTCATTAGTTTCAAGTGGTATATTTGAGAAGTTGAATTTGGCTATAAATTGTGAAGAGAAAAAGAAAACACCATTTGAAACCAAAAGAAGTAGATTTGTCATTCACTTGAGCTAATGTTAAATATTTGATGCATGAAATCTTGTTTGATGATGGTTTGGTTTCAAAAGATTAGAAACTTTATTTCAATTGATATCAGATATTGTTTTTGTTGTTGATGGAAACTCCTCTATGATATCTTTGATTGATTAGATTTGACACTTCTTGAGCTAACATATTTATATATCATAACTTTATGAAGTTTATTAAGTGGGGAACAACTCAAGGAGAGTCAAAATTACTACATTAAAACTCAAAGATGAAGTTTTAGTTTCTGATACACTGTCGAGCATCTGTGTAGTGCCATTGGCTGCCACTTCGATAGTGGCCTTTGACATGCAATTTAACAATCAACTATAATTTGTATTCATAATAGTGATTATTTTAGTAACCGATAATTTTTTTATTTTTTAAATATCTAAATTGGTCACTATAGTGATTAACAACTTTTGATCACTAAAATTGGTTGTTAATGAGATATTTTCCTGTAGTGATGATTGTAAATTTTCAAATGTTAACTCAGAATTTGTCCATTGATAGATCATGTTGAATTTTGTAAAAAAGATTTATAAGAAATTATTATTTTATTAATAGTTAGATATTTGATTAAAAGTTTGGCGATAAATAAATATTGTTTGCAATAATGGCTCTATTTGAAGATTTGTTTTAATCTTCTCTCTTATTTGTGAGTAATGTTTTTTACTAATCATATGCATCACTTATATGATAGTTAGAAACTCTCATCTATTTTTTATTAATAATAGCTGGTTCATTTCTTTAGTTTGAATGATTCATAGCTTTTCTCTTTACAATAAAGAGTTTTTCATGTTAAAAATATTTGTCACATATACTATTTTTTGTGCTTTATTTTCATTTGTGTTTCTCATATATTATTGAAAGTTAGAAAAAAAATTATTTTACTACTTACTTCTCTGCTATTGAATTGTTACTTTGATATATTTTTCCAATAAAGTGACATCACAACTCTTTGGCTATACCATATTATTATTTGTGGAAAGGGAAGAATGAAAGAATTGTTATTTGTGAAGAATATGGATATATCCATCTTTTGTTATCTTATTACTTATTTCTCCATTATTGAAATGTTACTTTAACATATTCTTCCACTAGAATACATCACAATTCTTGGGTTAAAAAGTTGTTTTCTTCTTGAATGATGGAGGAACCTACAAAAATGACTTCTTTGATGGACCAATTTATTATTTATGAAAATAAAAATGAAAGAAATGTTATTTTTGAATAATATGCATATTTCCATCTTTTATTATTGAATTATTTGTGGAAGTTTTAAAAACCTCCTTAATTTAATAAAATATGCTAAATTTTTGTTTAAATAGCAAAGGTTTCGTAATCTCTCTTAATAATGATTGTATTTCTCCTTCCTCTCACATACTTCCCCGCCTTTTCTTCTTCCCAAAATTAATATTTTGAAATTATAAAAACAAAATGATAGTTTTAAAAGTATTTTTTTTTTCTCTTAAATCACAACTTTACATTACCTCAATTAAATATTTCCAATAATCCACTGCTGCAACTCAGAAATCACACTAGAGCTCACCATTAACGCACCTCAAAATCTCCTAAGGGAAAAAGAAACTCCTACCTCTTTCCAATAAGCCACTACTGCAACTCACCATTGTCATAGGGGATTTCGAAGGCAAAGAAAGAGAGAGTGAAGGACTCACTGTTGCACGGGTTACACTGCTAGGAGTTTTCAAAGGTCCTTTGATTTATTACTTTACTCAAACAACATATTATTTGCTATCTTGGTAGTTTGGAAAGCAAACTATTGTATCCATATTTTTTGTGTTACATTTTCTTACTCACTTGTATATTTGTGATTTTAATTCTATCTACTAATTAATTTTTTTTCTTCTTTTGTAGCCAAATCATGTTTCAAGGGTTCCTAATACTCTAGCAGGAGGAAAAGAATCATATGTCGCTGGCAACCCTTAGTTTAATTTTTTTATATTTATTTTTAGTGTTAGGTACAATATTACTTCTATTTTTGTGATAGAAAAAAACTCTCTTCCAATAATATATATATATATATATTTGAATAGTCAACCGTTTTATATTTTTATTTTTAATTCTTGGTACATGCCTACCTTCTATTGGAATTTTTGAAAAAATATTTGAATTGTGAATCTTTAAATATGTTATGTGCGTTTTTTTATAGTGAATCATATTGTATTTTATATAATTCATGCAAAAAAAACAAATATTTTGTTTTTATTATTATAAATGGTTAAATTATTAATCTTTTAAGATTTTTTAAACAAATAAAATAAATATTCTTTATAATAAAATTCTACATTAAAAACATAGGTGTAAAATAATGATCACAGATTTATATAGTATCTCTTACAAAAATTCTACATTTCTTGTAGGTTTCAAAATTCAATTAAAACTCATTTTATAACTTGTACATGTAACATAGGTTTAAAACCTCCTCGATATAACTCCACAGTATATTATAGGTCCCATAGATTTTTAAAAACATCTGCTAATTGCTTGTTGCGAGTCTAAAACTTTCACAGTTTGTTAGGTCAAAAATTTCTACTGAACTGAAATAAAACCTCCACTATTTAGTTAGTTTTTTTTTTAGTGGAAGTTGAGAAATCACATATGCGACAATTTCCTTATGCATCTCTAGTAGAGAGTCCAATGTATACAATGGTGCACACGTGATTAGATATAACGCAATTTATTGGTATAGTTAGTAGATTTATGTCAAATAACAAAGAGCATATGTGAAATGGATTATAAGCATTATCATGGTACTATTTGTAAATTTAAATATTTACAAGATAATACTTTTCATATGCAATATATAATATTATTTATAGTTACAAAATAAAGGAGAGAAGGAGAAAAGAGATTAAAGACTATTTTTTTATGTATCATTATCAAGAGGAAAAATCTCTATTTATAGATGCGAAAGACAAACCAAAGGATAAATTCAAGGGTTACAATAGTTAACACAAACAATTTAAATAACATCAATAATAATCAATTATAAGTAACAATTACTAAGTCAATGAACATCCATTAATTTTATAACATTTATAAATATATAAATAATTTTATTGTTTGAAAAAGATATATATATATATATATATATATATATATATATATATATATATATATAAAATAAATAAAAAAAAATAAATAAAAAAATATATATTTATTTTATAAAATATATATATATATATATATATTTTTTTTTTAAAAAAAATATATATATATATATATATATATATATATATATATATATATATACAAAATATTAGTAATCAATTCATCAAAAACAATCTGTATTTTAATAATAATGAATAATACTACTATTATTAAAATTAAAATTAGTAATAGAAAAAAAATAGAAATATTAGTATTATAAAAATAATATATTTCAACAATCAAATGATGTCATTCAATTCATCAAAATTGCTTTGCTAAAAGATATCATGCATTTTCTAACACCAAATCATTAAGTTAAAATAGTGTTATTGACTAGTTTTCTTACCTGGAAGATCCAAACTCAATATTATTCCCAAGCATTCAAACTCTCGCATGATGCTCTATCTACAAAAAAAAAAACACATAGGTATTAATTATGTACTCTAATAACGGTAGAGAGACGAAGATTCATCTTGAACTCTCTCGAATCGCATGCAAACACATAGGTATCTGAGATCACAAATTTGATTGGATAGATTTGTGTTACTCTTAACTAGGACTCGTGACATATGTGATATTCACGTAGATGAAAAAGAAAATGAAAATCTAGAAAGAATATAGAGAAATGTAATTTTTATGTAATAAAACTCGATTAATTAATTTTTTCATTAATAAGTTAACCTTTTAATAATAAAATAATAGAATATCATTTATAAAAATTACCTCTACTTTTTCTATTTTCTATATTCTTACATAAATAGGATTAATGTATTTTTTTATTTATATTTTACTTAAGGAACACTACTTCAATTTTACTCTTGAATAATTTAGGAAGCATAGTAATTGTATTTTATTTTCAGTTTTTCTTTATTTATTTTCACTTTCAATTTATAGCTTAGATATTGATTTTAATTTGTTTTTTTTAATATTTGTAGAAGAAATAATTGCATATTTCAAAACAGAAAATGAATTAAAAATAATGTGACATTCATAATAAATAAAAGAAGGAAAATCAGAAAAAGATAACAATGAATAATTTCTCATTTTAACTTTTGTTAATGACGATAAATTATGATGTATAAATATTTTAATTTGTGTCATTTATCCGTTAAAAAATTTTATTGATATTTATCAATAAAAAATATAATATATAAATTAATAATAATTTTATGACGATAATAGTTTATAAATTGTTATGTTAAAATTTTTTAATAAATTTAATTTTAATTTAGATTCCCACAAAAATAATTATATATTTATTATATTTTTAAAAAGAAATTATATAATTTTTAATATTCTTATATTAAGTATGATGTCCTATTATTAAAAAAAAATAAGTGTATATATATATATATATATTTAATATACGTGTCGTGAGCCTACTTGATCACGGGTGTGGAAGAAAAATGAAAGGGCACATTGTAATTCATGAATCATGATTCGCCATCTTTTCCCAACTTTCTCACCATATGCTCAAGCAGAACATCAATCATAGGGCCTACACAATTTTAATCTCCTTTATACATATTTCAACTTAACCAAACTCACATCTTCTTTCTTTTTTCTTCTCCGCACTCATCTTCTACTCAACCGAACAAAACATAAAAACTGCATCCCCAAAACTGTATAAACTTATCAGATTGGAGCATCCCAACCCAAGACAAGAAAAAATCTCAAACCAATATACTTTAAATCGCATGAAAAAATCTCACCTATATTCTGTTCAACTACTTACATATTTGTTATTCTAATTTAAAGAACTTTTGAAAGTTTTATAACACCAGGAATTTGCAGATTAATTCAACTTTTTCAAACATCAAAGATGATCGATCTCACAAAATGAAATACATTCGAACTATAATAGACCCTCCGTCCAACTTTTCTTAGCATTTTGTAAGAAAAACACATTCCATAACATACATACAATCGAGCTTTTAAAACCACGTAAAGAGCTTAGTGAGGAACTCGCAAAAAATTATAGAACGTACTTGATTTACGTTTTCTTTAAATACAAGTTTGAGTATTTAGTGTTGTTCAATCAACCAAAAAGTAATATGTTCTATTATTCATACTAAGCTATTTCTTTTAAACTCTTCAAATAGCATTCATTCTTAATTGCGAATTAGGTTTTTAAGCACATTATAGAGCCTGTTTCGTTCCAATCACATTCAAGATTCAAAATAAAATAGAGACATTAAATGTGTTGATTGCTACTGAACCTGCGCAAAGAAACAGAAAGATATATTATTTGCTACTGAACATCTGAAATGTTTGATTTACAAAAGAAAGAAAAGTATGAGTGTAGAAATAACTAAATGATTTGGGATTTGATGAGAATGAGAGCAGCCTAACCTACAAATATATTATTATTTACGGTTCAGGGCATCCCAACCTTTGTATAACTTGACTTTATACACCACAATTTATATCCTGCTCTCTGTACAGAGTCAGTGAGTCTCCCTAAACTAACGCTAGTCCTACTACTTGAATCTATCTAACTTCCTATTCCTATGCTCTATAATTATGTCAGGATCAAAAAGGGCAAACACCTCCACCATTCCTTTAACTATCTACCAAGCCTGTTCCTGTACAAAACACCTTTGAACCTGGGGGAGGTGCTTCCAACCCAGTTCAATGCACCAAAACTGAATCATGTCGCTCAAATATCACAAGAGGGAAAATATCTAGTGTGGGGAGAAGACGACAATGCAGGGGAAATGTTGGAGTCTGAATTTCTAAACGTGCCGCCTGAGCCGCATCCAAAATCACCAAAAATATAACCAGCAAAGTCATCCGTGCTGGTTGAATCACTCGTGCTATCTGTACTGCAAGAACCTTCATCGGAATTGCTGCTGATAAGGGATGAATTATCACTTGATGAATCTTCTTCCCAAATCCTTCTCTGGCGGAGAAAGTTTGAATACATAGTATCCAAGGAAGGTGAACCATCTGCACAAGTCAAATTAACTCCAGCACCAGAAACAGTAGATAGTCGTCCTTTCACTATGGTAGTTTTTCCATTGAGTTTCCTTTTTAAATCTGAAGATACTATACTGTTCCTGATTGATCTAGGGGCCCTAGGTGAGCACCTACCAGGAGGTTCAGAGAGTCAGGGAAGCATGAAATGATATAAAGAAACCTAAGACAGAAGTGACCAATAAGATATCAACCAAAACAGAAATCCATAATCAGAAGGTTACCTTGCATAAAAAAGCATGTAAGCTCCTTTTGCCAAGACGCTTTCCAATTCAACAGATGTCACCTGCAAGACAAGTACGATTGATGATTAAATGTGTTTTAAGCTACATCTGCAGTGCAAACATCAATAGATCAAAAATAGACTCTGTATCTTAAATCCAATGCAAGTACAAGATTAGCATCCTTGGGCGTAGTGGTCCAAACTCAGTATCTTGTGAATGACTTAACCCATCAAGTCTCTTTACATGAAATCTATGTAATAGGATCTAATATAGCCACGTAACAGGTTTTGCAGATTTCCTCATTAGCAGAATTAACTTCAGTTAACTTTTTGGTAAAACTGCTCATGTACATTTGAATCAATTAACATAAGGTGTAAAACTTCAACCTTCACTTAGCTTAAACTCTCCAAGGACTAAACTGTACCTTTCTAGATTGATGTTTCACCAACAACAGAGTGAGAGCACGGATTTGAAGGACATGTTCATCCATATAATTTGAGTTTTAAATCTGCTAGTATTCATCAATGTCTTTGATCAATTTGTTTTAAGGATATTTTATTTGCAGCTTCATGAATAGAGAAAAATCCCCGGAGTTAATCTTTTCCCAAACAATCAAAGGGAGAAATTTGACTACCATGTTCACACACTGAACCAAGATGTATCTGATGGAAATGGCTTTACATAAATTAATTTGTGGAGCTTTCACTCATTGACTCACTTCAGTCAGTGTCCTGACCTTTTATCATTCATTTATGGGCCTCAGTTCAGGCTGGATCCTTGCATTGTATGATTTGAAGTTCTATTGTATTGTTGACACAAATTTGTTTTCAATATAAATGATAGAATTACTGATAATAAAAGTTTTTTTAAACAGATCATACAGATCCACTAAGACTATGTACTTCAAACTTTATTCAAATATTGCTTATAACAAACTACAGACGGCAATTTCAGCTTATGAGTAACCAATGGGTAAGGGAAAGCATAAATCCTCAATATATATAAGAACCATATAAATATGCTCTCAGAGAAATTCAAATAAATAAAAACTTGACATACCACGCTATCATCAACCTTGAACCACCTGCTTTGAAAATTCTTCACATAGCATACATAGTGACCCGAAAAAGCAGCATTCATGTTATCCAGGTGAACAACTACCCCATATAACCTGTATATAGCCAAATCACTCGTCCCACTCATAAAAGGTGCCAAGTCAAGTATTTCAGGAAACTGGATAGGTTTATTGAGCTTCCCAAATTTTCCTGACTGCAACACAGCAAATATTTAATCTTCATACAAGATAGGTGGCAAAACCTTCACCTTAAATTTATCACAAAAAATACCTTAAATCTCTTTAATGCAATTGTAAGAACATTAGGTGCCTCCAAAACTGTCATTCTCTTCTTGGCCTTCTCATAAGACTTACACCTGTTTGACATAGAAAAGTAAGGAAACTATTTTAATTAGACAGAAAAAGAAATAAAATTCAAACAATAATGTACCACAAACAGTGTGACAAAGATAACCACACTTAACACATGAAGTTTTAAAAACAAGAGAACAAACATTAACGAAATTTTTGGCCAACAGAACAATGGAGGAAAAAGAAGATAAACAAGAAAACAATTCTCTTTTGGGCAATGAATCTTGATAAACAATTCTCTTTTGGGCTGTATTACCCAACTCCTTTGTTAAATCAGACTCAGAATAAGAATAAATAGAGAAAATATAATCCTTAAATAATAATTAATTTTTATATAGAAAATATAATTAAAAAAGATAAGAATAAATATATGCTAGTTTAAATAATATTAAGATTTTTTTATAAAAAAAATGAAATTAAAAAAATAATTAATTTTACGTGAAAATACAATAACACTTATATATTAACTTAAATAATAGTTAATTTTTTCTTAGAATATAATATTATTTTTTTTATAATAAAAAATAAAATAAAAGTTGATAAGATTAAAGTTGTCAGTGTAAGAAGAAAAAAAATGAAAAAAGCATTTTACATCTTAAAATATTACTTTATATTTATTGTTGAGCTCACTGTTCATCTTTTTCAACCAATTCATCTTTCTCCTATGTTCATCTTTGTTGAGATGTAATATTTTATTTATCATGTATGGGATCCTTTCTTTAGGGTTAGGGTTAGGACTGGGCCTTGACTCTTTGTATTCTGCTTACTATCTTCTTATATAAACAGTAGTAAAACAGTAAC